>Ga0233403_10000057_pt1 | contig 45302 bp, 28 predicted proteins | sample Na_oxic_1_MG_FD_179866 | JGI IMG/M metagenome (GOLD analysis project Ga0233403, IMG submission 179866) | Seawater microbial communities from Saanich Inlet, British Columbia, Canada - Na_oxic_1_MG | ecosystem: Environmental > Aquatic > Marine > Inlet | place: Canada: British Columbia | collected...
CTAAGCTAGTTTTTCCCACTGAGAAATCTCCAATCATGCAAATCTTTTTTTGTACCACTAGTTTTTCTCCGGTTATTAAATGCTCTGACTCAAGTTGAAATAGTAGACTGGAAAGGTAATTTTGTTCACCCGCCCACATTCTAAATCAACATTATAATGGTTTTTTTGAAAACTTGTTTATTATAATAAATATGGCTGATGTTACGCACTTTGATTTCACTAATCAAAATTCTGAACTATGATTTAATGATTACATTAACTGATGAATTTTGAAATATGATTTAATGATTACATGATAATGAATGGTATAAAACCTAAAATCATACTATTCAAACCATAGTATTCAAACAATCATTTGAATCATAGCTCAAGAGGGACTCCGTTCCATCATCTTTAGCACAAATTCACTTATATCTAAATTTATTAAATGTCAAGAAGTTACAAATATATCTAACAATTCCACTAATATGCTTAGTACGATTGGGTGCATTGTTTTTTAAAGGTTCTACTGTGCTTTGAACTGAATTGGAATATCTGTCTTCCATTGCACATAATAATTGATTTTTGTGATAAGCCAATAGTTTGGATTCGTTAACTTGTTGGAGCATTTTTTGTTGTCGTTCATATTCCAAAGTGGCATCAAATAATAATACATAAGTACCTTCCTCATAAGGTATGATATGTACATGTGCATAGTATTGTTCACTTAAACTTACAAAACGCAACATGAGATTACTAGGGATTGGCAACATGCCTTCCAAAAAAAATAATTGTTCAGTGACGGGTTGTCCAATAGTCAAATCTGACACTCCCAACTGTTGGGGCTGTCCTCCCCAGTTCACTAGATTATCAAACTCATCCAATTGCAAATAAGCCGTAACGGTTTTCGAAGTCATCCCAATTGAATGGATATATTTAGCAATATTTGTAGGGAATGTAATCATAGATGGTTAAAATATCAGTGTTTATAATGCCCATAAATGCAAAAAATAAGCCATTTTTATATCCAATTATTTATTTCTTAATGCTTATCTTAAAACTCACGTTCCTATTGTTTGGATTAGGTTTGCTTTCGCCAAAACGTATAACCGGTGGCTCCGTTATTATCAAATTATGTATCCCACGCTCATATAGCAAATCCCATATTATCTGTGCGCGTTTTTGAGCCAATTGTTGATTATGGATTTTTTCGCCAAGCCCGTCAGTGTCGCCAATAATTTGTAAGTGTAGTGATTGGTGCAATGCTTGGCATAGAGCCTGTAGTTGTTGTGTTTTTTTGTACAAGGCTTGCAAAGCTATTTTTTGTTTCGGTATGAATTCAGTGGAATCTTTACGGAAATAAATCTTTATCTTTTTTATACTTTGTATCAGTTTCTTTTTTTCAGCTTTGGCATTTAGTAATGCACTAGTGTCAAATTTGGCATAAGTTGCAGGTGTTATGGGTAAAGTATGAATGCGTTTAAGTAAAGCCTGTCTGGTTGTTGAATTAACATATCCGCCCACTTGCAAAACTCTTTCATGTACTTTAAGAGTAACATTTTCCGGGGGAGCTAATTTTCGTACTGCAAGAGCCAATAAAAAACTATCTATTTCTATTAATTCATCAGTTTCCACGCGCTGAACACCTGTCACTAGGCTTGCCTTAGCCCTAGCTATCCAATCTTTTGAGGCATAACCTTTTATATACAAAACACTATCTTGCAAATGTACCGAGACAGTAGAAGGCGGAACCAATTGCTGTAGTACACGTTGTTCCACAAATTGTGTAGTCAAATCTTGATAGGGTGTCCAAGAACTCTCGACATTATTATTCAGATTATGGCGTTGGGCTATCTCTCGCGGGTCGTCAGCTAATGGATCACGCATGCCATAAATAACCAATTTTCCATCTTTATACTTGGTAGAAACTACCACAATTCCGGGAGCATTTTGCAATACATTTATATAGTTGTTCAAACGCTGTTGATATTTAAAAGAATAATAACTCCATACCAGTAAAAACAACAAAATTACTCCCAAAATTCCGCCCACGCGGAAAAGTTGTAAACGCCAGTTGGTTGGTTTGGATTTTGTTTCGCTATGGAAAGCTTTCTGCAAGATAAATCTACATGATTGAAGTTGCTGGTTATCTCCAGAAAATTCTTGCAATAACAACCCATAACGTGCATGCATAGTTTCCAACAAACTTTGCATGAGGTTTCTAAAACTAACCGGGGCATTACCACGAATGACACAAGCCAACACTGCATGAGGACCGTGTTCTAGCCAGACAGTACGTTCCCCGACTTCCACTGTGTTTAGGTCTCTCTGCGCCGCACTATCGGCATTACTAACAAAAGAATCACGGACAAAATCTTGTATAGCCGTAAACATAGCAGATACGGCATCGCTGTCACCTACCTCCACCTCATCTTTATGTAAATGTTGGATTAATAAACCGGATTCTCGGTGCATTAAAAACACTTGTTCAACTTCAAAGACTAGCGTATGTTGCAAGACAATGTCTGAAAAAGGTTGCCCAGTCAGTAAAGACTGTAAACGCCAAGCTATTCCCTTTGGCGAGAAACTTTCTTCTAAAGTCTTATTGAGACGTTGTATAATGACCTTGAACGATTCATTAATAGATTTACGAATTGCCGGTCCCATCGCTGGAAACAAAGCATCAGCAAACGAGCGAGTATTTTCAATAATGGACTTTCTAATATTCTGTTCAACTGGTTCTTGTAGGAATTCACTCAGTTCCGCTATATTAGTTTTAGTATTCTTTTCATGAAGTTGGATCGCTTGGCTGATGGCATTAGGCAAAATTTCGGCAATGTTTTGGGTCCGAACTTCGGTGTCATTGAGTTGGAATTCTAAATTGGTTAAACGAACCAAAGCATCTTTAAAATTATTTTCTAGCTTATTGATAGGTTGCTTTAATTTTTCAATATATTTGGCATCCGGGCGCGTTTGCTCTGGCTTTAAATCTCCAATTTGTGTCTCTAAGAGTGCCAATTTTTCAATATATTTGGTATCCGGGCGCGTTTGCTCTGGCTTTAAATCTCCAATTTGCGTCTCTAAGAGTGCCAATTTTTCAATATATTTGGCATCCTGGCGCGTTTGCTCTTGGTTTAAATCTCCAATTTGCGTCTCTAATACCGCAAAATGTGTTTGTCTGGCATTTAAATTTTCAATTTGTTTTTCAAGAGCATAAAAAAGGGTTTGTTGTTGTTCTAATTTCTGAGTAAATTTTTCATCAGAATCTGTTTGGTGCTGTTTAAATTCAGCCGTGAGTTCTGCTTTAAGGTATGTTTGTTGCCGTTCTAAATAATCAGTATGTTCTTTGAAGCTATAAAAATTGGTTTGCAATTGAGCAAATTTTGCCGTTATATTTTCAATAACACTGATCATCTCCTGTTGTTGTACTTGGATTTCGAGAATTTTTTCAACGACATGAAAACGGGTTTGTTCTTGTTTAAGGTTATCAATACGCTCTTCTAAATTATCAAAATATATTTGTTGCTCATTCAAAAATTCGCGTATTGATTTAAACGCATCAGCAATTATTTGATTTTTGGGGGACATTAGCAATTGCTATCAATGTTCAGAAAAATAGCTCAAACGCTAAAACGGATGCTATCTCTTGAAAGGTTGGTCACTTTTAAGACTGATAAATAATATTATTATTGGTACCCTTTTCTAAAAATGGTAACCAATAAAGGTTGGTGCCTTTCTCTAAATAAAAAGGGTAACCAATAAAGGATTGCCCCTACAATAGGTGGTAAAAATAGGCTATGACGGCTTTTAAACTCTGATAAAAAAATGTTTGGAGCCAAACCTCGGAGGTTTTGGAAACCTCCGAGGTTTTCCGTGTCATAAAAATGTTTGGAGCCAAACCTCGGAGGTTTTGGGTGAAATAAATTTATAGACTTTCAGAAAAATGTTTTCCGCCAAACCTCGGAGGTTTTGGAAACCTCCGAGGTTTTCCGTGAAATTATTTATTCTTTACGTCTGATTTGAAATTGCGTTTCTGTATTTACAAGTTCATCCGCTACCACATTGGTGAATCCGGCCATCATACCAATACTATTATTAACTTTATCTATCCAAGCTTGATCGGCATGGCCGGTTAAGTGTAATACAGTGTTTTGCAAAGAAATTTGTACGGTAGCTGGCGGTTTAAGCCACTGACGAAGTCGTTGTTCGACAAACTTTGGATTCAAATCTTGATAAGGGATTCCTTTAAAAACCACTTCCTCATCGCTCAAATCAAAACGAAGTGCTATTTTTTTTGGTTCGTAAGCTAATGGATCACGCATTCCACGAATTACCAATTTGCCATCTTGATTTTCGCTGGAAACTACCACAATACCGGGAGTATTTTGCAACACATTGATATAATTGTCCAAACGTTGTTGATACTTAAATGAATAATATCCCCATACCAATAAAGACAACAAGATTACCCCAAAAATTCCGCCCACGCGGAAAAGTTGTAAACGCCATTCGGTTGGCTTGGATTTTTTTTCGCTATGGATAGCCTTCTGCAAAATAGGTCTACATGGTTGAAGTGGCTGGTTATCTCCAGAGAATTCTCGCAATAACATTCCATAACGTGCATGCATAGTTTCCAACAAACTTTGCATCGTGTTTCTAAAATTAACGGGGGCACTACCACGAATTACACAAGCTAACACTGCATAAGGACTATGTTCTAGCCAGACAGTACGTTCCCCAATTTCCACTGTGTTTAGGTCTCTCTGCGCGGCATTCTCTGCATTACTAACAAAAGAATCACGGACAAAATCTTGTATGGCCGTAAACATAGCAGATACGGCATCGCTGTCACCTACCTCCACTCCATCTTTATGTAAATGTTGGATTAATAAACCGGATTCTCGGTGCATTAAAAACACTTGTTCAACTTCAAATACTAGCGTATGTTGCAAGACAATGTCTGAAAAAGGTTGCCCAGTCCGTAAAGATTGTAAACGCCAAGCCATTCCCTTTGGCGATAAACTTTCTTCCAAAGTCTTATTGATACGTTGTACAATAACCTTGAACGATTCATTAATAGATTTACGAATTGCTGGCCCCATCACTGGAAACAAAGCATCAGCGAACGGGCGAGTTTTTTTAGTATTGTTGAACTGTATAATGTCCGGCTCAACTGGTTCTTGTATAGATTCATTCAATTCCGCTATATTAGTTTTGGTATCCTTTTCGTGGAGTTGGATCGCTTGGCTGATGGCATTAGGCAAAATTTCGGCAATTTTTTGGGTACGGATTTCGGTGTCATTGAGTTGAAGTTCTAAATTGGTTAAACGAACTAAAGCATCTTTAAAATTATTTTCTAGTTTATTGATAGGTTGCTTTAATTTTTCAATATATTTAGTATCAAAGCGTGTTTGCTCTTGCTTTAACTCTTCAATTTGCTTCTCTAATACCGCAAAATGTATTTGTCTTGTCCTTAATATCTCAATTTGTTTTTCAAGATCATTAAAAAAAGTTTGTTGTTGTTCTAATTTCTCCGTAAATTTTTCATCAGAATATGTTTGGTATTGTTTAAATTTAGCCGTGAATTCTGCTTCAAAGTATGTTTGTTGTTGTTCTAAATAATCAGTATGTTCTTTAAAGCTATAAAAATTGGTTTGGAATTGAGTAAATTTTTCGGTTATCTTTTCGGTAACTTTGCTCAAATCCTGTTGTTGTGCTTGGATTTCGAGAATTTTTTCAACGACATGAAAACGGGTTTGTTCTTGTTCAAGCTTGTCAATACGTGCTTCTAAATTCTTAAAACGTATTTGTTGCTCACTCAAAAATTCGCGTATTGATTGAAACGCATCGGCAATTACTTGATTTTTGGGGGACATTAGTAGTTACTCTTAAAAATTTTTATTTGACTTTTACCCCATTTATTTACAGTTCCTGAAAACTGTTTTTGAGTATATAGATGTTCAGAAAAATAAATTTGAAGGATCGATTCGATCCTTGGGATCGATTCTGTGAAGTTATTTATTCTTTACGTCTATAGATGCAGAACGATTGTTAAATGGCGACAAAGTGAGGAATACATTAATATGACTCAGAAAGTTTTTTATTTATGCCATCACTCAACCTTAGAAGAAGGATTAGTATTTCCTTCAGAACTTGATGAGGGTTGTTATATAGCACTTCTTTTATTAACTTTATTTTATATTTATTTACAAAATAAATGCTTATCAATCTTTGAATTCCTAGAAATAATCCTTATACACATACGCAGAAGTTGTGGCAAGTAATCGGTTCGACATAAAAAGTCATGTCGGTAATACTTGAGTGCGACCCGTTCAACCCAAAGTATAACATAGTATTAACAACGCCTATGAATTATTTAGTTTGGAGGTCAAGATGATTGATGAAGAAATAGCAGAAATACGTCGATATCGTCATCAAATTTCCGCTCAATTTGATCATGATCCGCGTAAAGTGGTTGCATACTACCGTACTTTAGAAAAAGAATATCGGGAATCGGGTGAATTTCGATTTGCCCCACAACGAATGAAAAAAACGATTCTGACAAGCCTAGACTGGGATTTTGAATTGATAATGTACTTTCAATACCTTCGCCAATTATATAACCTATTGTTTTTAAATAAATTATATAAAATAATGTTTGTTCAAACACTTAAAAGTCTGAATTTACATTTCGGCAAAAAAATCAATAAGTTATGAATTTAAATCCTCAGCGCGAAAACCTAATCCGATTTTTAATGGATCATTAAGGCAATACCTTCGCCAATATCAAATTTTGTTGTTTCGGGAATGAGGTACGATTTCCCGAAACCTATATAGCATAAGAGTTTAGGGAAATCCGCTTCGCGCAATGAACGAAACAAATATCCAATTGGCGATGGTATTGTAAGGCTCACGCGCCTTTCGCGTCTTTTGTAAAAAATACTTCGTGGCAGGAGGAATTGGCAATATAATAACCACAGAAATTTTATATTATTTGGCGAAGGTATTGTACTTTGCAAGGATTTTTATTATAGTAGTTGCCTTGGCATAGATTCAGTTCTCTGTAAATGCCTTGAATATCACTCATTTAAAATTGACTCAATCAAGCCTCAAAGGCTTGATATGATTGGATGTCTCAGCACATCATCACTCAAAATGAGGCTTTGAACTGAAACAGTGCCTATTTTTTTTAATCGAACGCAAAGGCGCAAAGACTCGAAAGCCGAATCAAGCGCATCAATGCGACTTTGCTTTCACCAACCCTCAATCAACCCTAATTGGTGACGATTATGAGCTTAACCACGATTGTTAAAGGCCTCATTGGCCAAAAAACGGATAACACAACCCATTTACAAGGATTAACCCCGGTTAATCTGCCTCACAACCATCTACTGCATCAAGTCTGCGATGAGGCTAATTTACAAGCATAAAGCCAGTAAAGGGGTATCATTCCTTGGGTTTTCAATCCGCCCCACTGGGGTGTCTTATTCCGCGCTGTCACGGAGAGATAACAAAATAGCCCAGTTTCACTCGCTTTGTGCGTCTAAAAGGCGTATTGGGTTATATCTCGCACGGTGGCTAGGGTGGGCTTGCATTGTGGCACCTCCCGCAGCTATCTCCGGGATTTGCAACGTGCTTCTTACAACACCCCCTGCGTGCTTATGTTCCGGCACTGTTATCGTCTCACGGATCACCGCTACCGGAGCCGTCGATGCGGTCATGGACTCTCTCCAGTGTGACAACGCACAATCCTCTGCGACATGCAATGCGCCTACAACCGATAACACAACCGGGACTCATTACTACAAGAATACAACTGAACCATCTAGTTATTTTAAATGCGACTGGGTGGCCGGAGTCGGCTATACGGCAGGAACGGCATCTACGTATACACCCACTTCACCACCGGCACCAACGGTCATCGCACCCTCTCCCGTAAGAGTACCATTTGCGCCGATTCCGGTGATGGGCACTCTGCTATTACTTTTGGGGATTGTGGCTGAGGGGCTGCGGAAACGTTGGAACTTCGGCTCCAGAAGGGGATAAGCGAATCAGGCCGTTATATCCAGGGGCCGTTTTTTAAGTGGCTTCGCTCCGTGAATCTGGAAAGAGAGACGGTTATGAGAGACGCGATGCATCGCGTCTCTACGAGTCAAATCAACGCCACTCAGACATCCTTCTACTACTCTGCCGGTTTTTTCGATCCAGCACCCGTTTATTCCGTTTGCATGAGTGGACATCTCCAGTTGTTGATGACTTCTTTGTGCAGTGGGTTTGCTGTGCCAATCATTGGGTATGCATTCAATCGGGATTTCATTAAAAAACTTAAACCATAACGACAAGGATTGTAAAAAATAATTTAAACCGGGTAGCACCACGATCCAATTCTTTCAGACAATCACTGTCGTTAACCTTATTGATTATTAACAATGACATGCGAATAGAACAACTACATTTAGAGAATATTGGCGTATTTGATAGCCTTGATTTGCAATTTAAGCCCGGTAACCCGGTAAAGCTGAAATTCACATTTTTGCCGGAGAAAATGGAACGGGAAAGACGACTTTATTATATGCCTTAGCCGGTGCTTTTACTTCTAACAAAGCCTTGATCTTAAAACGGTTTAGAAATCTCAAGGAGAGTTGGGTTGAATTAAAAACGGTAGGTCAAGCTTATCAGTATTCACCGGATTCGCCGTCTTCATTACCCAGTCTTTTTTATACGCAATCAACACAGCCTTTGGAATATGAAGACTTAATTCATCATTACCAGAAAAATGTTTTTCAGATGGTTGTTTTTGCTTACGCGGGTAATCGTTCCTTAACCTCTCATCATTTAGTCGGTATTAAAGAAATCACTGACAGCCCTTTTGAAGGCAGTCTTTCTTTTCATTCTACCGATTCCTTAATCTTGATGCAGTGGATTGCAAATAATAAAGCCAAGGCCGCATTGGCACAAGTCAAAAATGATCCAAAAAAAGCGGCAAAGTACCAAACTGCTATACACCTTCTAGAAGCGGCTATTACAGAAATTGTTGGGTTTCAAGTTGAATTTGAATTAGAAAGCGAACCAGAATTTAAGGTAGAACTGAAAATTAACGGACAAACTTTGGAATTTGAAGTGCTACCAGATGGTTTAAAATCAATCATCAGTTGGATTTCAGATCTCTTTATGCGTATGGACAGAATCCCTTGGATTGATGACTGTAGCATTTTAGAACGTTATTTTATTTCTTGATGAAATAGACATTCATTTACATCCCGTTTGGCAACGTAAAATTTTGCCCGTGGTACAAAAACTCTTTCCCAACGCGCAGATTTTTGTCTCTAGCCATTCTCCTTTTGTCGTCGCCTCCGTCAGTGACGCTTATGTGTATCAGTTCCGCCTAGAAAATGGCATCTCGTTTAGAGACTGTTGAAGAATCCAAGGCGGGTAGCAGTTACTCTCTCGTTTTAAATGACATTTTTACGATTGATGAATTATTTGATATCGAAACGGAATCTCAATTTGATCACTTTTATCAACTAGAAGACGATATCATAGAGGGGCATGATGAAAAAATACCTTTATTTTTAGAAGTCGCACGTCAATTGATGGAAAAGGGTATTGAATCAAGAGAAATTGTTGGTATAGAACTGCGGCAAATTTCCATTATATTAAACAAGGAATTATGATGAAATTCACTCGCTCTGCGGCCCCAAAATGTTTGAAAAAATACAAACAATGGGGACGTGAATATACGAGAAAACGGCCTTCCAAATTTTACTGGCATCGGTATCAAAACCGTTCTGTCCATGAAATCGTTCTCGCTGAACTTGAATTTCTGACAGCTAATCACTGTAGTTTCTGCGATGGTTATCCATTAGGCGCACAAAGTCGTCAAACGATTGAACATTTTAGGCCCAAATCAAAATATCCGAAATTGGCTTATGTTTGGCAGAATTTATTTCTGTGATGTTTGCCAAAATGCTAAAGGGGAAAATTATGAGAAGAAATTACTCAAACCTGATGCAATCGGCTACGCATTTAATCGTTATTTCAAGATCAAAGCCAAAACGGGTGAGATTGTGATTAATCTAGCCGCTTCGCCTGATGATCAAGAACGTGCCAAAATAACACTAGAAATGTACGATTTGAATAGCACAGTGAGAAAATCATCTCGTATAAAACAATTGCAGTTGAAATACATGTTCAAATATAGAAAGAGGGGTATTGCCAATGATGATCTTGATAATTTAGCTTATCGCTTTTTGTTTATCTAAAGTCACTATAGATTTTCATCGCCGAAGCTGAAAAACGAGCCACTTTAGAAAAAAACGACCGGGATTTGATATAAGAATGGATAACCCCTCCAACGACTTCGATTTGTTTAAGGGGTTATCCTTTCTATAACGACCGGGATTTGATATAAGAAAGGAAAAACCCTAAAAACGACAATAATCTGGTAGAAGAAAAACGACCGGAAGTAGTTGGGAGTGGTTATCCTCCGCTTTATAGATGTTCAGAAAAATAATTTCACAAAAAGGGCGAACACATAGGTTCGCCCCTACATGAAAACCGTATATCATAAACTGTAGGGGCAGACCTATGTGTCTGCCCTTGTGAAATTATTTACCTGAAAATCTATAGAGCGTGATATTTTTCTGAAACTCTATATAAATAATCACGGAGGAAACGGGAGAGTGTGATATGCCAACTTCGCCAAAATTCAATTATGTTACCTTTACCAGAAAGCTCACATTTCTATTGCTGAGATTAGGCTGACTTTCTCCAAAACGTATTTTTGATGGCGGAGTTATTTGAAGGAAATGCTTTTCTATTCCATGAGCTTGTAGCCAGTTAACCACCATTTCAGCACGGCGTTGGCTTAGTTGTTGATTATAAATTATGGTGCCAACTCCATCGGTATCGCCAATAACTTGAATATGTATAGACTGATGTAATTTTTGGCTAATTTTTAACAGTTGTTGCATATTTTTGAGCAAATTTTGTAATACGATTTCTTGTTTAGATACGAATGTTGTAGCATCTTCAGCAAAATAAACCGTTGTTTTTTCAATATTTTGTACAAGTTCATGACTTTTGCTTTCTATATCTACCAAGCCGCTTGTATCATAACTCGCCAGTTCTGGTTGAGAATTTTGGAAATTATTTAAACGTCGTTGCAAAGTTTGAAATGTAGCAGAATCAACATTAGCAGTCACTTGTAATACTCTATCATGTACACTTAGAATAACATTTTTAGGTGGCATTAATTCACGCTTAGCTTCAAGTAATAAAAAGCTATCAGTATTCAATAAATCATGGCTTTCTATCTGATTTACTCCTGCAACCGTACTCGCTTTGTGAATGGCTTTGTCTATCCAAACTTGTGATGCGTAACCGCTTAAGTATAACTTATTATTTTCTAAATGTAATTTTACCGTAGCCGGTGGCAATAACCGTTGGCGTACCCTTTGTTCTACAAACTGTGGGGTTAAATCTTGATATGGTGTAAAGCGTATTGCAACATCATTAATTTGCATACGTTGGGCAATTTGGCTCGGATTTTCAGCTAAAGGATCACGCATTCCGGTGACAAATAGTTGCCCATTTTCAACCCCACTAGATACTACGGTAATACCGGCGGTTTCGGTCAAGGTTTTTACATAGATTTGGAATTGCGCCTCTGTATTTACAAGTTCGTCCGCTACCACATCGGTGAATCCAGCTATCATACCAGTACTATTATTAACTTTATCTATCCAAGCTTGATCAGCATGGCCGGTTAAGTGTAATACTGTGTTTTGTAAGGACATTTGTACCGTAGCTGGCGGTTTAAGCCACTTTTGAAGCCGTTGTTCGACAAACTTTGCATTCAAATCTTGATAAGCCATACCTTTAAAAACCACTTCCTCATCGCTCAAATCAAAACGAAGTGCTATTTTTTCGGGTTCTTCAGCTAATGGATCACGCATTCCACGAATTACCAATTTGCTATCTTGATTTTCGCTGGAAACTACCACAATACCGGGAGTGTTCTGCAACACATTGATATAATTGTTCAAACGTTGTTGATACTTAAAGGAATAATATCCCCATATCATCACAAACAACAAAATTATTCCAAAAATTCCGCCTACGCGGAAAAGTTGTAAACGCCAGTTGGTTGGTTTGGATTTGGTTTCGCTATGGATAGCTTTCTGCAAAATAGGTCTACATGATTGAAGTTGCTGGTTATCTCCAGAAAATTCTTGCAATAACAACCCATAACGTGCATGCATAGTTTCCAACAAACTTTGCATGAGGTTTCTAAAAGAAACGGGGGCATTACCACGAATAACACAAGCCAACACTGCATAAGGACTATGTTCTAACCAGACGGTACGTTCCCCGACTTCCACTGTGTTTAAATCTCTTTGCGCCGCACTATCGGCATTACTTATAAAAGAATCACGAATAAAGTCTTGTATAGCCGTAAACATAGCAGATACGGCATCACTGTCACCTACCTCCACTCCATCTTTATGTAAATGTTGGATTAACAAACCGGATTCTCGATGCATTAAAAACACTTGTTCAACTTCAAATATTAGCGTATGTTGCAAAACAATATCTGAAAAAGGTTGCCCAGTCCGTAAAGATTGTAAGCGCCAAGCGATTCCCTTTGGCGATAAGCTTTCTTCTAAAGTCGTATTAATACGTTGGATAATGACTTTAAAGGATTCGTTAATGGATTTACGAATCGCCGGCCCCATAATTGGGAATAACACATTAGCAAATATATTGGCATCTTGTTTAATTGATTGTTGGAAACAAATTTCTACGGGTGTTTGTAAAGATTCAGCAAGTTCAGCTTCTGTAGGTACTTGTAGAAATTCAGCAAGTTTAGCCTCATCCGGCAAGGGTTGCTGCGAGTTAGTTATCTCACTTGCTAGGCGAATAGCATTAGGTAGAATGTCAGCAATATCTTGGGTGCGTTTTTGAGGATCAAAAATGTGCTCCTCTAACTTGTCACAGCGTTGTTGGAATTGTTCAAGGTTTTCGGTTTGCTTAAGAACATTAGGTAGAATGTCAGCAATATCTTGGGTACGTTTTTGATTATCAAAAATGTGCTCCTCTAACTTGTTGCAGCGTTGTTGGAATTGTTCAAGGTTTTCGGTTTGCTTAAGAAATTTATTTAAGTATGTTTGTTCAATATTATCTACTTGTTTATTAACCTCGTCGATTCGTACTTTAAGTTTTTGAAAAACATCTCGGATTAAATTTTTGAGAGAATCATATTGTGCTTGTTGATCTGCTTGTTTTTTTTCAATAAGGCTATTAGCATGTTCGTTAACAGAACCAAGTTGCAAATGTTGGTTAATTTGGGCCTTTTCAAGATTATCAAAATACCTTACTAACTCATCAAGGTGGTTTTTTTGAATTTGCAAAGAGGTATGTAAATCTTTGATTTGATCAACATGGGTTTGTTTGAGCGCACCAAATTGTTTAACAATATTATGCAATTGTCCTTGTTGACTAACATAAGCCTGTTCAAGGTTATTGAGAGACTTTTCTATATAATCAAATTGCGTCTGTTGTTTTCGCAAAGAGGCTTCTACCGGCTTGAGAACATTGGTGGCAGTGTCACGTATTAATGGGCTAATGATCGGCAAAATAGCTTTAACAAAACTACCTGGTTCTTGCTGCATTGATTTTTTAACACAACTAGCTACTGGCTCTTGTAAGGCTTCAACCAAATTACCTTGATTACTCAAAGTGCGTAAAGCTGCCGGCAATACTTTCGCAATGTCCTGAGAGCGTTGGTAAGTGTCGTTAAGACGTTGTTCTAAACGATTCAGCCGATTGTTGTCGGCTCCTCCGGCTAAAAGTGAGGTTAATTGTTCAAGTTCATTCATTGTATGATTGGGGAAAGGTAGGGAAGGTGAAAATTGTGAATTCTGATATTTTTTTGTCTGAATCAGAATTTCCATAATTTTAGATTAGAATTAACAGAAAAACCTCCGAGGTTTCCAAAACCTCGGAGGTTTGGCTCCAAAGATTTGCCTTATTCCATTTCTGACGGAGCCTCAACATTTCTTGAGAGGCGCACCGCAAATTCGTTGAAAAAGCTTGCTAAATAGCTGCGATTCACTTTTTCGTCTTGAAGTTGGGCAACTTCTTGATTAATCAAACCAACTAAACTGTCATTCTGCTGGCGCATTTGCGTAGCCAATTCTTGAATCTTGTTATGCATCTGTTGGCGTAGATTCTTGATATCCCTACTGAATTGATCATCTAACTGGGTAAGACGAGTGTTCAGTTCATTTTTCAGAACCTTAATGTTATGTTCCAACTCGGCAGTGACTGACAAACGCTCTTGGCGATCTACCTTGGCTTTTTCACTCAGACTGTCAACTTCACCCTCAACTCGTTCTTCGATGATCTTGAGGCGTTGAGCTATGTCATCGCGAAAGCGTATGTTTTCTTGGTTGTAATGTTCTTCGAGACGTTTAAAACGCTTGTCATAGTCGCGCATCTGCCCGCCAAACAAGAGATCACGAACTTTATCCATGCCGCCAACACCAGCTCCCATACTCTCAGCAAAATCTTGGGAACCATTTTCCAAACTGGACTCAGCTACACGTAGTTTTGTATCAAGGATACTCGTATCGACTAGGTTAGGACGATTGGTTTTTTTCCCAGCCGGTTGATTATCCATTGATGATGTAACCGAGGCAACGTGCGGTTTCTCAAGCTGAGTGATGTCTGGTGTTTTCGTATCGGATGGTTTATGAGCCATAAAATGTTCTCCATCGTTATTGACTTTTATAGCCAAATTATGTGGTCGGTAAGACATGGTACTAATCCTCTTTCAGTAATTGGCAATAATTGATAAGCAATGATTAAAACTATTGAGTGATTGATTCACTGGAGTCCAAAGCTTTAGCTTTGGATACCCTGCCAAAGCTAAAGCTTTGGATTCCAAGTACATCAAATTGAGGCCACATTCCTTTTCTTGAGCGTTTTTTTTACTTTGGTAGAGGCTGGATGGGAAACGTTTAAGCCGACAAGTTGTAATAGTAGCGATTGGGCTTGGTTATCAAGTTCGACACAATGACCAGTACGCAACCCCTTGGGGAGCAGTATAGGGCCAAAACGTATTCTAATCAAGCGGCTAACCGTTACACCTTGTGATTCCCACAACCGTCGTACTTCATGTTTACGCCCTTCTTTAAGCGTAACATGATACCAATGGTTTGCACCATCTCCACCAGCATTGATAATTTGCTTAAAACCGGCGAATCCATCGTCAAGTTGTATTCCATCATGCAAACGTTTAAGCATTTCTTGATCCACAATACCCAGAATCCGCACCGCATATTCACGTTCAATATTGTAAGATGGGTGCATCAAACGGTGGGCTAATTCACCATCTGTTGTTAATAATAATAACCCAGCGGTGTTTAAATCTAAACGTCCAATACTAATCCACCGTCCATATTTAGGTGGTGGCAAATGTTCAAATACGGTTTTACGTTTTTCGGGATCATGGCGAGTACAAATTTCACCCGTAGGTTTGTAATAACATAAAACTTGTCGAGGGGGTATAAACACCGATAAACTAATTTTACGTCCATCAACGCGAATTTCATCAACATGGCTTACTCGCTCACCAATGGTTGCAACATGTCGATTAACTCGTACTCGCCCATTTTTAATCCATGTTTCAATCTCTCGTCGTGAACCTAAACCGGCTCTAGCTAAAACTTTTTGCAATTTTTCATTAATATTGGGAGGGGATTTTTTATTATGTGAGTTAGAAGGCATTGTTTATTTGTGAATGGTGAATGGTGAATGGCTAGTACAACGAATTTTAAAAACTCACAACGAATAATACCAAAGGGCCTTTAGAGTACCAGTGAATTGTACCAGTGAATTCGTTGTGAGCAGTTCAAATTCGTTGTACTAGAATGGTGAATGGCTAAAATGGTGAATGGTGAATGGCTAATTAATATATACTTTTTTACTATTTTTGACCTCTGTATAAAAAGGGCATTTTAGCGGTGAAACTATAATTTTTTTTATCTTTAATAATCAACTAGTTAATTAAGTTGTCTCCGCAGCGGGATACCACTTATTTTTGGCGCAAATTGATACCAGATAATTGTTAATAAATACAGTTTTATCAAAATTTTCATAATTATGCTTCAAAAAGATAAGAAAAATTTGTCAAAATAGCCACTGTTTTTAATCTTTCAAAAAATTTGCGTTAAAAATGTCAAAAAATTAAAATTACGAAAAAACAATAACTTAGTTAACTTATCTCCATGGGGGAGAACAAACCAATTGGTGGCGTATTTGCGGCAAAAGCCTCCGAGTCGAAAAAGGCTTCAAAATACCAACTTTTTGTGTGAAAATTCACAGCAATCGTAGTAGCATCAGTTTCTGGGGGTAAAAAAATTTAAACGAAGCCAGAAATCCGATTTTTTCCAAAAATCGGATTTCTTTGAAAATTTAAAAATATTAAATAACAATAAGTTAGCAGTGGCAAAAACTGTTCCGTTCACTATTGGGTATTATTAGAATTCTCATTCCTTACAAATTACCAAATATGTATATCTTAATAATAAAAACTTCCTCATTAGGTGATGTCATTCACACTTTGCCCGCCCTTACTGATGCTCACAAATATTATCCTCAATTACAATGCGATTGGGTAGTCGAAGAAGCGTTTGCAGAAATTCCGGTGATGTACCCTAATGTGAAACGAATTATACCGGTTGCTTTACGCAAATGGCGTAAAAACCCTTGGCAAACATGGCATGGTGGCTTATGGCACAAATTTAAACAGGAATTAACACTTAGGCATTATGATAAAATCATTGACGCACAAGGGCTTATAAAAAGCGCGTTTTTAACTTTAAAAGCGCGTGGAATTCGTTGTGGTTTAAATCGCCATAGTGCGCGTGAACCTTTAGCAGCATTGGCTTATCAGCAACGCTATGCCATCGAAAAAAATCAACACGCCGTTACCAGAGTAAGACAATTATTTGCCACTATCTTAGATTATCCAGTACCTGATGGTATACCTGACTATGGAATTATTGGTCATTTTCAACCTCAATCCAATACCGAAGGCACCCAACCCACAATAATTTTTCTACATGGAACAACATGGGTAACCAAACATTGGCCGGATAGTTATTGGATAAAATTGGCACAACATGTTACAGCGGCAGGTTTTGCGGTACGTTTACCTTGGGGCAATGCAATGGAATATAAACGGGCTTCGCTAATTGCTGCCACCCATCCAAATATTACCATAATGAAGAAAAGCAATTTACATGGTATCGCCACTGCTTTAGCCCAAGCCCAAGCAGTTGTTGGTGTAGACACTGGACTTGCTCACCTTGCCGCCGCCTTAGCCGTACCTTCGGTAACTCTGTATGGAGCCACCCAACCGGCGCGTACCGGTACTTATGGCTTACAACAAAAGCATCTGCAAGCCGATTTTCCTTGTGCGCCCTGCTTGAGCAAAAAATGTAAATATCGTGGTTTGGGAACCGTCTCACCGGCTTGTTATGAAGATTTGTCGGTAGAAAAAGTGTGGGAAGCGTTGCGCTCAGTCATTAAAGGTTAAATCGTATTCATTCACAATTCACAATTCACAATTCACAATTATTCTTGCATGTTAGAAAAAAATATAATAAAATGCGGCGTGCCAATTCTACTTGGTCACATGTAAAATTTTGGTTGCAGCTGCGGGACAGGGTTTGTAACACCGTCCGTCACATTTCAAAAGCCGTCAATATGGCATCAAACATTTGGCACCTTATCCCGAAAATGGCTCAACTTCTTGATTGCCTTTGGGATCGATCATGGGCATGTAGGGGCAATCCTTTATGGTTGCCCCAATATTTTGCCAAAGGTGCCAACTTTTCAAATGGTATTGCAAACACCAAACCGTAAAACATACTTATCAGCAATCAGCAATCATTTAGAAATTCACTTTTTCAAAAAAGGAACTATATGCATCAAACGGAACACAACGAACCGATCACAACTGCTTTACTGCTGGCTGCCGGCATCGGACACCGTTTACAGCCTTTAACCAATAATATGCCGAAATGCCTAACGAAAGTTAATGAAAAGGAAATCTTAGCTCACTTAGTTTATAGCCTTCACCTGCATAATTTTCGACGTTTAATTGTGGTTGTAGGCTATTTGGAACAAAGTATCCGGCGATTTCTGGACAATATAGCCGGAAACCTTACGGTTGAGTACATTGTCAGTCCAAAGTACAGAACAACCAATAACATCTATTCGCTTTGGATGGCACGGAATAAAATTCAATCCCCCTTCCTGTTGCTTGAAAGTGACCTGATTTTTGCTCCCTCCCTGCTGAAAAATATGCTTTATCCCGACAGAATTGCTGTCTCGCATATTTTGCCATGGATGAATGGTACAACAATTACTGCTAACCCTGATATACCCCACAATGTAACTGCGTTTAATCTTAATCCTTTCTCAGCCAATACGCACGATATTACCTACAAAACGGTCAATATTTACAGCTTTTCACGACAAACTTGGAAACGAGTTGCTAAACGCTTGGATCATTTTATTTCTGCTGGAAAGGTAAATGATTATTATGAAACAGTTTTTGCGGAAATGATCGCTGATGGCAGTCTAAATTTTCAAAGTGTTTTGTTTGCGAAGGAACGTTGGTATGAAATTGATACCGTAGAAGACTTATATGCGTGTGAGCGGATGTTTTTAAACCAAGCATCGTTCAAGATAAAGCCAAAACGTCACACAATTCAATGAAACCATCGAACAAGGTAAGTTATACCAAAATCAATCACTATTGGCATAACGCTACTCCTTCCATTGCCCCTACATGATGGATGGATTTGGCTTCCCTGAAAGTGCGGGACAATTTCGTTTCCAAGCTGAATGCCGGATTGTTAAGCTATGCAGGATCAGGGAATAAATTATCACTGCTTGTTAGATTTAGGTTGTGGCATTGGTTATTGGACCGAATATTTTGCGCGGCAATTCACCAAAGTTACGGCGGTAGAGGCAAGTACTCCTTTGTTTGAAGCCATGGTGCAACGATGTTCCACATACCCAAACGTGAATCCAGTTCAAGGTGATGTCCTTTTGTTTGAGCCTTGTGAAAACTATTCAATGGTTTTTTTAGGTGGAATGCTTATGTATCTTAATGAACACGATGTTATTGCTGTGCAGACTAATTCCGTTTCTTGAAAAAGGCGGGATTATCTTATGCCGTGAAACGACGGTGCGTGAAGGAACCGTCATCAGAGATGGTGCATACCAAGCGGTTTATCGTGCTCAACAAACCTACATGAACATCTTTGAGGAATGTAATCTTAAGCTGGTTAAAACGGCAGCAAATTTGCCATACAATCTTTTGCAGATGGGTTGTGAATCCATGGGAAAGTGGCAAAAAATTACGCCTAAACCGCTGCAAGCTATTCCAATTGTCGGGCAACTGGTATATTGGGGGTTAAGGCTTTGTAACCCTTGGATTATCAGGGTTCCCGCAGTTTTCAATTCCACTTTTCCACAGTTGACAAATCACTTTTTCTTACTTCGCGCCAACAAGATTTAACGTGCAAATCGGGTTCGCTAAGAAAATAATATACCAATTTCGAACCCAAGTTTTTTGAAAAGGGATCGATTCCTTGTGTGTGGGTATTTTATTTAACCGCAACTCCCCAACTTTGGTACTCGAATTATGCTAAAACGTTTTGGAAAAGTTGCTTATAAAAATATACCAAATATCGTCTCCATACTGGGAATCCTTCCACTGGCATTGCTTTTTGTTGATAATGGTTATCAATATATCATTCCTCTGATTATTTATAACAATATCATGGATGATTTGGATGGTATACTAGCAGCCTGTCGGAGAATACAGCTAAGTTATTGTTTTTAACAATTGCTTTAACTAATAATCAATGAGTTAGCGATTAATCCGACAGGCTGCTAGTTACAAAATTTCTATATCAAAGTCTCAGGCAAAATATTTATTGAGCGGTAAATTTGGTGATGGCTTTCCGTTCAAAGCTCGTGCTTTGTAGCGTCTCACAGAAAAATTTACCACAAGAAATCTTTTGTGCCGGTGCCGAGTACACACAAGGAAAAACATTATCCACGATTAGTTAAGGAATAGCAACTTCTGCAATCAATTTGTTAATTAAATCTTGAGTATTTTGTGGCTCTGCCTGAGCCGTCAGCCGATGCCCAATAACGCCCGGTAATACCGTTTGCACATCTTCCGGCATTACATGATCACGGCCTTGCATTAATGCCCAAGCTTGGGCACAGTGTAAGACTGTCAAACCAGCGCGCGGGGATAAACCAATGCGATAACGCGGTGATTGCCGACTAAATTCTAAAATAGCTTGTAAGTAATCAATCAATGCTTCGGCAACATGTACTTGTCGCACCTCAGCTTGCATTTGGCAAAGCTCCCCCGTCGTGACAATCGCTTCTAATTCGGGAATCATCTCCCGACGTTCTCGCCCTTGGAGTAAAGAACGTTCAGTACTGTGATCCGGATAACCAAGTTTCAGGCGCATCATAAAACGATCTAGTTGTGATTCTGGCAAAGGAAATGTGCCAATTTGGTGGAGAGGATTTTGGGTTGCTAGGACAAAAAATGGTGTGGGTAATGGGCGCGTTTCCCCTTCTACTGTAACTTGATGCTCCTCCATTGCCTCTAATAAGGCACTTTGAGTTTTGGGAGTAGCACGATTTATTTCATCAGCTAAGACCATTTGGGCGAAAATGGGGCCAACATGAAATTTAAATTGTCCTACTTCTTTGTCATAAATTGACACCCCAATAATATCGGCGGGTAATAAATCGCTGGTAAATTGAATCCGTTGAAAACTCAAACCTAAAACTCGTGCCAAGACATGGGCGAGGGTAGTTTTACCAACCCCGGGCACGTCCTCAATTAAGACATGTCCACGCGCCAAAAGGCAAGTGAGTACTAAACGGATCTGCAATTCCTTGCCAAGGATGACTTGGCTCATTTGGGTTACAAGATTGTCAAGAGTTTTTTTAATTGAGGGCATGAGGGGAGTGGGTAGGAAAATTTGGTATCACACGTCCAAATCTAAAGGTTTGGACTCCAAAGAGATTTAGTTATGTCCCCAAAAAAATCCAAATATGAAGGTTTGGACTCCAAAAAGTAATAAAACTTTTGGCGAAAGTACTTACTACCGGAAAAATCCGATTTTTTTAAAATCGGATTTCTAAAATCAAAAAAGGTGGGTTTCGCTATCGTGAAACCCACCATACGTTTTTGTAAACCCAACACTGGCACAAAAACCATTCATAATTCACCATTAACTACCAACAACCCGTTTCCGTCGATTCCATCTTACTACTTGATGGGGCCGCCAAATATAGCCTATCGGGATGGATAGGAAGTGAACTAAACGGGTGAATGGCAAGAGTAAAATAATGACAAACGCATTAAGAATATGGAGCTGCACCATAGTCGGTAAGTTGTTGACCAAGGTAATGTCTGGCCTCAGTTCGAGGATTGACCATAAGTAGGGAACCGCAAATGCCGAATACCAAGAAGAACCCCAACGAAAGAACATGGCAGTCCATACCCCAGATACCACCTGAATCAGGAGAACTAAAAGTAGAGTAGCATCCATAGGTGAAGTCACGGCCCTTATGCGGGTGTTGGTGAACCGCCTCATGACCAGTACAATAAGCCCACCAAGGGCCATTAATCCTAAAATAAAACCGGTAGTTTCAAGGATATACAGTCGTATTGGCTCCATATTCCACCATAAGATACTTTGTGGAATTAAAAATCCTACCAAATGCGCGGTAAGCACTCCTAGAATACCGTAGTGCCAAGTAATTGAGCCCCAAAACAATTGGCGGCTCTCCAAAAATTGGGAGGATAAACTGGAATACGAAAATTTATCCCAAGTATAGCGGTAAACAGTTGCTACGATAGCAACCACGATGCAAACGTAAGGAAAAACACCATACAGTAACATGTCAAGTGTCATTTTTTTAAATCCTTTTTTATAAGTTTGTGAAAATCTCGAAAAGAAACTTGGGAGCCTCGACTTCAATCGCTGGACGGGGTTTTTACTTGTATTCGAGGTTTCTGTTTTTTAACAAAAACAGAAACCTCGAATGTTAAATTTGAAACAATTTTGCGGTTTATTTTTCCGCCGATTTTTAGTATATGGCTAGAAATCCGATTTTTGGCAAAAATCGGATTTCTGGTTTTCGCCAGTTTGCAACACCAAACGAAACGATTTACAACGAATGATGGAGCACTATACTGCTTTTTCAAGAACAACCGACACACTTCTTAATAATGGTACATAAGGATTAGTCGCGTCGTCTTTAAAATTAGCATTCATTTTCTTAAATACCGGAACCAGACAATCAGAAATTAAATCCTGAATGAAAGCGTCATCCAACTTAAAGTTGCTTAAGAATTTTAACAATATCGGGATATGATCAACGAGTTCTTTGCCCGTGTCAAAATCACGTTTTTGATATTCTTCAGCAAGTGCTGTCATGAATGCGTTTCGCTTGAAACTTTCACCAAATAAAATATGACCCGCAAAAATATGACACGCTGGGTTAATGTCAAACGTTTCGGTATAAACTTCCTCTAAACGGCTTAGTTGCAAATTTTCTATCCTGAAAAGAAAGTTGCCCAGAAGTTCCGCCGATTCGAAATAATCCGGCTTGAGTAAGTCAATACAAGTACCGGTGTGTTCAACTAAACTCGGCGTTGGATAATCTAGCAACTGAGAAAAACAATGATAAATCTGCTGTTGCTGATTCGGTTCATTTTTCATGACAACCTTATAAACCTCGTTCCGGACGGGCTTTGAAACCACCAACCCCAGCTTCGGCTTTGAAGGTGTAGGGATCACCCATTATGGCTTCTGCTACATATTCACGGTGCATAGGCGGTATTACAAAGCGTTCCTCAAAAGTCGGCAAGGAAGTTAAACGATATATCTCTTCGCAAACTTGTGGAGTTAAACCGGTTTCTTTCAACATAGAGTCAACAAGTGCTCTATCAACATCATCCACTTGTTCAGCCCGTTTAAACATACGCACTGTCAACAGTTTTTGGATAACAGTACGCACTTGTTCTTCATTGCCAGCAGCAAACAAGTTCGCCAAATACTGTATTGGAACACGCGCTTTATCCAAAGAGCCGAAGTAGTCATTCGCATCGACTTTATAAAGCCCTTTATCTACATGCCCTAATACCGGCAATAGCGGTGGAATGTAGAACAGCATGGGCAATGTCCGAAATTCTGCATGTAACGGCAGAGCCAATCCCCATTCTTTTAAAAACCGGTAAACCGGCGATTTTTGAGCTGACTCAATCACGGAGAAATGAACACCGTTCTTTTCAGCTTGAGCGATCACCTCTGGATCATGGGGATTTAAAATCATCTCCCGTTGCAGACGTACAAGGTCCTCCTTGGGAGCTTTTGCGTTTTCTTCAATTTTATCAGCATCATACAGCACAACTCCAAGATAACGAATCCGCCCAACACAAGAATGGAAACAAGCCGGTGGTTGTCCAGTTTCTAATCTTGGATAACAAAGAATACACTTCTCAGATTTACCGGTTTTCCAATTGTAATAACTCTTCTTATAGGGACAAGCTGAAACACAGAAACGCCATGCGCGACACACTTCTTGATCAAGCAATACGATACCATCTTCACCACGCTTATAGAGTGCACCCGACGGACAAGAAGCGACACAAGCCGGGTTTAAACAATGATTACAAATTCGAGGCAAATAGAAAAATACCAACCGTTCTATTTCAAACAGGGCTTGTTTTTCACCTTCGCTCAAATTTTCAAAGTTAGGATCATTATTCGCATAAACTGGCGAACCACTTAGATCATCATCCCAGTTAGGCCCAGCATTTATATCGATTGGTTCACCCGTAATCATTGAAATGGGGCGAGCCGTTGGCTGGTCATCACCGGCTGGTGCATCAAATAAATCGCTATATTTGTATGTCCATGGCTCATAGTAATCATCAATTGTCGGCAAATGAGGCTGATGGAAAATATTAGCAAGCCCACGAAATTTATCGGTTGCCCGTAACATAATCGTTTTGTCTTGCGGTTGCCATCCACCCTTATACTTTTCTTGATCTTCCCATTTGGTGGGATAGCCAGTACCGGGTTTAGTTTCGACATTATTCCACCACATGTACTCGGTGCCTTGGCGATCAGTCCAAATATTCTTGCAGGCAACGCTACAAGTATGACAGCCAATACACTTGTCAAGGTGAAACATCATTGAGACTTGTGCTCTTACATCCATAGTTAATTCCTTTCTAATTGTGAATTTTTATTTAGTTAATTTATTAATGGGTGATAGTGGTATTTATACTGCACACGGTCATAACTTAAACTTTTTGAAGATTAAATGTCGGGTTACGTTATCTCGCTGCGCTCAATAAGCTAACCCGACCTACCCAGAAAAAAGTTTAGTTTGTTACCGTGTTGAGTATAGAAACCAAGATTCAAAGATAAACTTAATTTATGTGTGGTATTTGAGAAACCAAGGATCGATTCGATCCTTGGTTTCTGTGATAATGAGCCATTCACCATTCATCATTCACCATTCATCATTCACCATTAACGTCATTCACAATTAAAATTCTGGCTCCCCTTGTAGCTTGCGAACCATAATGTGGGTATCACGATTGACCCCGGTAGGCCCCCAATAATTCAAATGGAAAGTAAATTGCCCATAACCACCCATCATTAATACTGGTTTGAGGCGGGTACGAGTGAGACTATTATGTCCACCAGCCCGCCGGTTACCACGTAACGGTGATTTTGGAATAGAAATCGTCCGCTCTGGCGAGTGATACCAAATGCCAACACCTTTGGGTATACGGACACTTACTACGGCTCGTGTCACAACCACACCATGATCATTGTAAAGTTCTACCCAATCATTATCGACAATTCCAATTTTTTCAGCGTCGATTGGGCTGATCCAGAATGGCTCAATTCCCCGTGACAAAGTCAACATGCGATGGTTATCATAATAAGTGGAGTGAATATGCCACTTACCATGCGGGGTCAAATAATTGAGCATGACACTATTGGCTTCACCCTTTTGTGTTTTCACAAAGTCGCCATATAGCATCGGATCAGCTTTGGGTTTATACGTGGGCAAATGCTCACCAAAAGCCAGATAACCTTCATGGTCTAAATAAAAATGTTGCCGTCCCGTTAGGGTACGCCAAGGTACCAGTCGCTCAACACTAATGCAGAATGGCGAGTAAGCCCGGCCATTATCCATGATGCCAGACCAACATGGACTATTTAACAGACGGCGCGGTTGCCGCTGAAGGTCTTCATAAGTGACTTTCGCATCACGACTCCCTTCTCCCAAGTCTTTCAAGGGCAACCCGACTTTTTTCTCATGTTCGCTAAATGCGCGAAGTGCTGATTCACCATTAGTTTCCGGCGCAAACCGTAAAATAATATTAATTGCATGATTGACTTCGACAAGAGAAGGATAAGTGTTCCCATTCCATTGTGTGGTCGGATGCGTTGTGAGCGTCTCATCGTACATATCATCAATGGGCCAATGTACACCATGAGCGCCGATACCTTTTTCTCTAGCATCCGGGCCAAATGAAGTGAAACGGTTATACAAGTTTTTGTAATCCCGGGTGACAATTTTCATTTTCGGCATAGTCTTGCCCGGTATTGCTTCACATTCACCCTTTGCCCAATCCTTAATGGATGGTTGCGCGATTTCATCCGGATAATCATGTTCTAATGGGATGCACACAAAATCTTTCACCGGATCCGGCAAGTGTTTTTCAGCTAATTCGCTAACTTTTTTGGCAAGCGACTTGAAAATATTCCAGTCAGTTTTCGCTTCCCAACTAGGTGGCACCGCCTCCGACAGAGGATGGATGAAAGAGTGCATATCTGTGGTATTGATATCATTTTTCTCGTACCAATGCGCCGTTGGTAACACAATATCTGAGTAAAGTGCTGAGGTATCCATACGGAAATTGATATCAACCACCAAATCCATTTTGCCTTTAGGTGCTTCATCTCGCCACACCATTTCCTCTAACATATCTTTACTCACTTGCTCATCGGCAATCTTATTGGTGTGAGTACCAAGATAATGATCTAAGAAATACTCGTGGCCTTTACCACTCGCCATGATGGCATTACCACGCCAGATAAACCAAACTCGTGGCCAATTATTGGGATGATCCGGGTCTTCGGCCGCAAAGCGTAGTTTGCGATCTTTCAGTTGTTCAACCACATAGTTAACAGTCTCACCGTCCGACTTCGCGCCGGCTTGTTCGGCATCTTTAACAATCTCAATACTGCTACGCTCAAATTGTGGATAGAAGGGTAGCCAACCCATGCGTACTGCGCGGGCGTTAATATCGGCAGCATGACCACCAGTCCATTCATTATCGCCTTTCAAACTAGCGTATTTAGAGAATGGGCCTTCATAACGCCACTGGTCACAGTGCATATAATGCCAAGTTGGAGCGTTTTGCATCCGCGCCGAGGCTCCCCAATCGGCACCACTTGACACCGTTTTCCAGATAGAAATTGGGGCTAATTTCTCTTGACCCACGTAATGAGCCAAACCCCCACCATTTTTACCGACACACCCACACAACATTAAAGCTGTGATAGGCCCTCTATACATCAGGTTATTGTGATACCAATGGTTAATACCGGCACCAATTATGACTGTGCATTTACCACCGGTTTTTTCCGCTGTAGTAGCGAATTGGTTAGCAAAGTTAATAACCGTTTCTTTATCAATGCCAGTGAATTTTTCTTGCCAAGCTGGGGTATAAGGTTTATCCGCCTCATCATAATTTTGGGGATATTCACCACCTAAACCACGCTCTGCTCCAAAATGAGCCAGCATCAAATCGAAAATCGTGGTAACTGCAACTTTTCCCTCACTAGTTTCAAGGTATTTTACCGGCACCCCACGTTTGACAGTAGCGTTTTCATTGGAAAAATCTTCAAAATTAACCTCAAAAATCTCATCACTATTGTCAAGAAAAGATAGCAATGGCGCAATGGGCGCATCATCTAAACCATCTTTTAACTCTAAATTCCATTGTCCCTTTTCAGTTTGCCAACGGTGTCCCACCGTTCCTTTTGGCATCTTGGGTGCCCCGGTAGTCTCATCAAACATCAAGAATTTCCATTCACCATTTTCTTGATCTTTATACCGTTCAATTGTATTCGCCCGTAATAACCGGCCGGCGTTATAGCCATCTTCGGCCTGATTCAGTACCACCAAAAATGGTGAATCAGTATATTGTTTAAGATAGGCATTGAATGAAGGCGTTGCCTTCTTAATAAAGTACTCGGTCAAAATAACATGATTAACCGCCATCCAAAATGCGCCATCTTGACCGGCATGAACTGGGATCCACCAATCAGAATACTTAGCAACTTGGCTAAAGTCCGGCGCAAAAACCACAAATTTTGAGCCGTTATGCCGCGCCTCCGCAATAAAATGCACATCGGGAGTACGAGTCATATTCAAATTCGAGCCCATCGACACAATGAATTTGGAATTATACCAATCCGCACTTTCATGGGCATCGGTTTGCTCACCCCACACTTCCGGTGAAGCCGGGGGAAGATCACTATACCAGTCATAGAAACTGAGCATGTGGCCGCCCATCAATGACATGAAACGCGAACCGGCAGCAAAACTCAATTGTGACATTGCTGGGATCGGCGAAAAACCGACGATACGATCCGGACCATATTTCTTAATAGTATGGACATTAGCTGCCGAAATGATTTCCAACACCTCATGCCAATCAGAACGCCGAAAACCACCCTTACCACGCGCTTGTTGATACTTTTGGCGTGATTGCGGATCATTAACGATGGATTGCCAAGCATCAACCGGATCATTATGTTGTTGACGAGCCTTGCGCCATAAGTCAATTAATGCGCCCCGCACATAAGGATAGCGCACCCGAATTGGGCTATAGACATACCAAGATGCGGAAATTCCTCGTTGACAACCGCGTGGTTCGTAAGGTGGCAAACTCTTTTCTAACTTAGGATAATCGGTCTGCTGCATTTCCCAAGTAATAACCCCACACTTGACATAGACTCGCCAAGAACACCCACCGGTACAATTAACGCCATGAGTGCTGCGAATAATCTTGTCATGCTGCCAACGGCTACGATAAAAGTGCTCCCAGTGACGAGTTTGGGGGTTTATAATGTCTTGAATCCAACTCATTATTTATTTATCTCCCAACCAAGGGTATACGTACCCCGGTAAACCGTTGTTTCCAGATAAGGTGTATAAGGATGTTAACAAAAATAAATCCTAAAACACCAATCCCAATACCTATAACGATAAATACCCAGTTTACCGGTTGTTCTAATCGGTCATCCGTTGTCGCAAAATATGCACTTAAGTGAGCCACTTCGGGCTCAATAAGTGATTTTTTAGCAAAAACACCTTGCATTGTAGGAAAAGGCATACTGAGTAAAACCGCCGAGAGTCCTATGTTCCCTCCATAACGTGAGTGAACTTTGGTCAAATCCGGCCCTAACGTACCCCCGCCAAGTCCGCCTATTTCGGTATTTCTATGACAAGTAATACAAGCCGGTGCGCCATTACTGAACTTTTGTTGGCCAAGAAAAAGTCTCTTACCAACCGCCGATTCGCCAGAAGGTGTACTTGGCTCTGCTACAAGTTCATCCTCAAAATCTTCGGTTGAAGGTAGCACCGCTCCGAGCGCGGCAACCGGCTGTGCGCTACCACTATTAGCAGCAACCGGCTGTGCGCTACCACTATTCTTCGTCTTTGGCGAACCATTACTTTCAGCCACTATATAGGCCAAAATATCTTCTGCTTGCGCTGTCGTTACCGCAAAATTTGGCATTGGTATATTGTTATATTCGGCAAATAATTGCTGCGCGAGTGCATCGCCCTCAGCCAACATTTTATCCGGCTCAACTATCCAACGTACCAACCAATTATGATCTCGCTGATCAGTCACTCCTTTTAAGTCAGGGCCAACTAACCGGCCACCTCCTATCGTATGGCAAGCCACACATTTTTGCTGATAAACTAGTTTACCTTGCTCAACAGACGCGGCAAAAGATGCAAGAGGATAGTAAATCAGCCAGTTCATTATTAAAATAACCAGTGGAAAAACAAGCTTATTTTTAGTGGGTTTTAACCGCAAAAGTAAGCCATTTGTGACATACATTGGCATCATCTCCAGATCGAGTTTATCTTTCCAAAACACATTAAAATGGGTAGAATATATGACAGAAAAATGAAAGTCAAGTATTTATATATAACATTAACAACTGTTTATATATTGGTTATTTTTGTGTGGTTTTTATGTGACTTTTCGATTATAAAATTCTTTGCCTCGTTGCAACCGGCTTCGTTTACCTACTCCTGACTACCAAAATCGAATGGGAAAAAACGTTCTGGACGGGGTAACACTTCACCGCACCGGTTTCGTTTACAATTCACAATTCACAATTTTTAAAGCCCCAACGTTCACAATTCACAATTCACAATTGTCTAAAGCCCCAGTGTTAATGCGCTTCATCCCAATTATTCCCCACCCCCACGTTAACGACTATTGGTACTTGCAATTCGGCAACTTCAGTCATTGCTTTAATTATAGTGGCTGATGCTTCTTCAACTACATCATCTCGAACCTCAAAAACCAGCTCATCATGGACTTGCATGATCATTTTTACATCATAACCACTCGTGGCAATCCATTTATCAATAGCAAGCATTGCTAATTTAATTAAATCAGCCGCCGTTCCTTGCATGGGGGCATTAATAGCAGTGCGCCCAGCATATTGCCGTCGTTGATGGTTACGTGAATTAATCTCTGGAATATATAAACGTCGCCCCAAAATGGTTTCCACATAACCTTGGGTTTTGGCTAATTCTTGGATGTCTTCCATGTAACTTTTAACGAGGGGATAACGGGCAAAATAGGCATCAATCATAGTTTGGGCTTGGCGACGTTCTATACCAAGTTGTTTGGCTAAACCAAAAGCTTGCATACCATATATCAAACCGAAGTTAACGGCTTTGGCATTACGGCGTTGTTCATTGGTGACTTCATTGAGAGGAATTTTAGAAATTTCAGCCGCAGTCGCACGGTGAATATCTTCGCCGGCTTTAAGCACCGCCAGCAATTTTTCATCTTTGGAAAGATGCGCCATTATTCTCAATTCAATTTGGGAATAATCAGCAGCCAATAAACGGTAGCCGTTTGATGCAATAAACGCTTGGCGAATACGCCGCCCATCATCCGTGCGTATGGGAATATTTTGCAGGTTCGGATTAGTAGAAGATAAGCGTCCGGTTGCGGTTACCGCTTGTTGATAGGAAGTATGCACACGACCGGTGATTGGGTTAATTTGTCGCGGGAGGGCATCGGTGTAGGTTGACTTTAATTTGCTCAGACGGCGGTATTCTAAAATCAAACCCGGTAGCGAATAATCAAGAGCCAATTCTTCCAACACTTCGACGGCGGTAGAAGGCTCTTTTTTAGGCGTTTTTTTCAATACCGGCAATTTTAATATCTCGAATAAAATCGTTTGCAGTTGCTTTGGCGAGTTGAGATTAAATTTGGTTCCAGCCATTTCAATAGCTTGTTGTTCAATATTCCGTAAACTTTTCGCTAATTCCACACTTTGTTCATGTAATTTTACCGCATCAATTTTTACTCCTAAGCGTTCCATACGCATCAATACCGGGATAAGTGGCATTTCCACGCCGGTGACCATTTGGCTGAGTTTGGAATTTTTTTGGAACTGAGGCCATAAAGTTTGGTGCAGTTGCAAGGCGATATCGGCATCTTCGGCAGCGTAGGGTGCGGCTTGTTCTAAAACAACATGGTTAAATGGTTTCTTTTTAGAACCCTTGCCGGCGATATCTTCAAGCTTGATGGTTACTAATTTAAGATGTCTGAGTGCGAGTGCGTCAAGACTATGAGGGGCAGTGCTATGTAGCACGTAAGATTCCAGCATAGTATCAAAGGCAATACCTTGTAAATCAATACCATGATTTTTGAGAACATGGGCATCGTATTTGAGATTTTGCCCAACTTTGAGTATGTCTGGATTTTCCAATAACGGTTTAAGTGCGGCTAATACTTTATCACGCGATAATTGAGTAGGTACCCCCAAATAATCATGGGCAAGAGGTATATAGGCGGCTTCAGCCGCTCTTACCGCAAATGATATCCCAACTATTCGGGCTTCCAAATAATTTAAGCTAGTAGTTTCGGTATCAAAGGCAAATAATTTTGCTGAACTCAGACGATTTTTCCAGCAGTCAAATTCGGCTTGGGTTAAGATGGTGTGGTATTGTTTAGCCGGGGATTTTGAAGTATTGGGAGGTAGTTGCCACTGTTTAAATTCTAATTCAATAAATAATTGACGTAACTTGTTAACATCCGGTGCTTTTAATTTAAGTTGCGCTATGGTATGTGACAAAGGAACATCACATTTGATAGTCAACAACTGGCGTGTCAACGGCAATTTTAGTTCAGATTCGCGTAAATTCTGTCCAATTTTGCCGGTTATTTTGGCAGCATTTTCTCGGACTGCGTCCAAACTACCATAAGTCTTGAGCCATTTGACAGCGGTTTTAGGTCCAACTTTGTTGATACCGGGCACATTATCGACGTTGTCACCAATTAAACTGAGATAATCAACTATCAATTCTGGTGGTATACCAAATTTATCAATTACCCCTTGTTTATCTAGGTGAGTTTTTTTCATAGTATCGATAAGAGTGATAGAGGCATTAACTAGTTGTGCAAAGTCTTTATCACCGGTAAAAATTATGGTCTGCATCCCGGTAGCTTCGGCTTGTTTGGCTAAGGTTCCTATAACATCATCTGCCTCAACACCGTTTACTGTCAATAAGGGAAAACCCAAGGCTTGCACTAGCTGATGGGTAAGCGAAATTTGCGCGACTAATTCAGCGGGCGGGGCGGGGCGATTAGCTTTATATTGTGGAAATAGTTGATGCCGAAAGGTTTTGCCGGGAGCGTCAAACACGACGGCAGTATAAACGGGCTGATACTCAGCGAGCAGAGTTTTAAGCATGTTAGTAATGCCATACACTGCCCCGGTAGGCTTACCTTGAGAATTGGTGAAGTTAGGGGTGGCATGAAAGGCGCGGTGGAGGTAAAGAGAACCATCAATTAAGAATAAGGTGTTAGAGTTTATCATGTAAATTGAGAGTTGATAAAATGCCAACACAAATTAAGTACCGGCACTTAAATATTGGAGAATTTGGAATTTTATCTCCGCCAAACCGATTTAAAAAATTTTGCTGGACGGGGTTTGCAACCTCTCACGTTTCAACGATGAACCAAATAAGGGCATCAAACGTTTCGAACGGGGTTACAAACCCCGTCCAACAACCGAAAATTCTTAGGGGGAATGATAATAAATCTGACGAAGCGTACCTCTATTCTCTGAAAATTAAAGGCGTTAGTACTTAATAAGACAATAATATATTTGTTATCTTTGACTTTCTACCGGAATTTTTAGCATCCAATGTTTTCAATGACTTACAGAAATAGGCTTAACCAAAAATCAATGACTTATGGACTTTTGGGGGTTTTCAGCATCTTTATGATAGACTGTTGGTGGTGAGTTCAGAGACAAGTATAAAATGGGTATTAAGGATAAATCCGATAGTGAATTATTTAGACAGGCCATGAACGGTGTAAAACCGCTAAGGTGTGACAAGCTGCCACTATCAAAACCACAACCAACCCCAATTCCAAGACAACGTTATTTAGATGAGGTGTTGGTATGTAAGGATATGCTTTCAGAATACTATGATCCAGCTTTGGTAGAAACCGGAGAAGAGTTGTTATTTTTACGACCGGGTATTCAACATAGTGTCCTAAATAAATTGCGGCGCGGACATTATAGTATAAATGCGGAGTTAGATTTACATGGCATGATAGTACGTGTTGCACGAGTCGAGGTGGCGAAATTTTTACGTGATTGTAAGAGTAACAATAATCGCTGTGTGCGGATCGTGCATGGGAAAGGTTATGGCTCTTGGCAAAAACAACCGGTTTTAAAAAACAAGTTGAATAAATGGTTACAACAACGTGATGAGGTGCTAGCGTTTTGCTCGGCACGACCAGTGGATGGGGGAACCGGGGCGGTGTATGTATTGATTAAGCGAAAATAATACGGGAATGGTATTGCGCCACTCCCGTTTCCAGTTTAATTCTCTACCGCCGTCGTGTTTAGTTTACTTCTTGCTGGCATCATCACGTTGTTGAGGAGCAGCACTAGGAGCACCGCCGTAAGGAGCGTAACCACCGGGATAGGGAGAACCATAGCCATAACCACCATACGGAGAGCCATAACCACCACCATACGGAGAGCCATAACCACCACCATACGGAGAGCCATAACCACCACCATACGGAGAGCCATAACCACCACCATGCGGATAACCATAACCACCATACGGAGAGCCATAACCACCACCATACGGAGAGCCATAACCTCTATAAGCGTTACGACCATAGCCACGCCCACCAGCGGATGTACTAAAGGTCATGTCACCCCAACCGTTGCCGTCCATCCAATCGTCCATATTATTTCCCCATGGGCCACCACCACCTCCCCATGGGCTACCACCACTCCATGGACCACCACCACCCCATGGGTTACCACCCCACCAAGCCTGTGCCGGCGTTGTAGCTAAAACTGCTCCTCCAAGAAGAGCGGATAATGCCACTGCTTTAGCAATGTTTCTCATAATGTTACCTTTATTACCAAAAAATTGAAGTTGATAAAAGTTACCGATTTGAGTTCCCCAATTTTATTTTTAGAATAGCAATTTTTAAATCAGTGATATTCCATTAACTTTTGATAATACGGCTTAGATTATTATACAAGGATGTTATCCAATTTAATTAAAACTGTATCATCAATTCCGTATTGTATGGGGTTACTTTACTAAAAAAACAACTCTTGGCATTCTTATCCTACTGTCAAGCGTGTTTTAAAACTCGCTTAACTCATGGTTTTATAACCAAGACGCTATTCGTTAATTTACTGAGAGGACAACTTTTAAAACACACCCTTATCTGCGTGTATCCGAGCACGTTCATTTACGCATAAATACGATTTAAAGATTAATCTTTCCTTAATTATATATAACTTAATTAGAAAAGATTTTCAGATAAGAATAAATATAATAGTGATCCTATTTGAGTCGTGAAATAAATAGGCTTGCAAGCCTTTAGGAATTTGTCATACCAATTTCACAAATCATTTAGGATTACTATACGTTGGCACTGAGTGAATATTAGCAAGTGCTAATGTTAAGTAGGTGCTAATTTTAACAAATCAACCCATAGACTAAAAAAATATTGATTGTCGAATGAAATAATACTGGCATAAACGCTGCTATACTATTTATTACATAAGAAAGGTTAATAGATTAATGAGTATGTATATAAACCGGTAGTTCCTAAAAAGCATGTATAAAATCAATTGCTTATCTTGATTGGTTTAAGCTTACCCACAAACCGCAGCCGGGCTCTTTAACTTTTGAGGACATAAAAAATGAACATTTTAGGACGAGAGTTTGTAACAGAACAGATGCCTTCGGGTTGGGTTATATGTGAAAGGTGGATAGACGGTGTACTTAATATTATTGATAACAAATTGTCTAATCGAAAACACGCACAAATTAAACTACAAACTTTGAGCGACTGTTTGGTAAAAGACTGTCAAAAACTTGGAAAAAGTCCTGACCAATATTGGCAAGACCTTAACGGTACAGTGTTTGCCCAATTTATCAGTGATATAAGGTAAGTGGTAATTATCTATCGTGAACAGCAAATGCTAAATATATATATATAATTTATTAATTGATAATTAACAAATGACGTATTTCCATTTAAAGGCTCGCAAGCTGATTTATGGACTCAAAGAGGAGCACTATATATGTATAATCCTTAAAATCCGCAATTGCTTTGCAATGAATCACACGCTTTGATATAACTACTTTTATTTCTAACTTATGCCTTGGTTTGTAGGGACTACCAAACGGTTAAGAATAAAGTTGATAAATGATACAAAAATAGAGTACAATGTTGAGCAGTGTTATTTATTTTCCGATGGTAAATATATAGAATGTAGTGATTCCGCCTACAATACCATTTGTCCACAGCAATTAGTGTTTCACCAAAAAATTACTATTTAGTTAATGGCTATCAGTTTCTGATTATAACTAATTTTGGGGTAAACATGTAGATTGAACCCCTACGATAAACCGCCATTTGTCGGGGATAACATAAGTGTTGGCCCTTTAAAACTAATCAGTGTCCATACCGGTTTTTTGCCTCAACACTTAATTAAAAATTCGTGTCATGCTATTTAGAAGTTCAAAAGTTTTGCCGAACTGGTAAATAGTAATTGATAACTTATAACTGATATGAAAGACTTATTAAACCTGTTAACTAATCTGAGTCATCTAAAAGATTTTGATAAAATTTGTATTGGTGTAGCCTCTCCTCAAAAGATTCGTTCATGGTCTTTTGGCGAAATCAAAACACCAGAAACTATTAATTACCGTACCTTTAAGCCAGAACATGAAGGGCTATTTTGTGCCCAAACTTTTGGCCCCGTCACAGATTATGAATGTTTGTGCGGAAAGTACCGTCTCTTTAAACATCAAGGCATCGTTTGTGAAAAATGTGGGGTTGAAGTCACCAAAACCTCTGTACGTCGTCAACGCATGGGGCATATTGAACTAGCAGCCCCGGTTGCACATATATGGTATCTGAAATCGCTACCATCTCGTATAGGTCTACTATTAGACATGTCCCAACGCGATTTAGAACGAGTCCTCTATTTTGACGCATACATAGTTATCGAACCAGGCTTGAGCCCTTTATTAAAACGTGGACAACTACTTTCAGAATCGGCATACATTAAAGCACTTGAAACTTTTGGCCCCGAAATTGATGTCCGCATGGGGGGGGAAAGTATTTACGAATTATTACGTACTACTGACTTGCCAGCATTGGAGTTGAGTCTACAAAAACAAATCAACGCCTCCAACTCCGAAACCCTCAAGAAAAAATTAAGAAAACGCCTGCGGTTGGTACAGTCTTTTTTGGAGACCAATACCCAACCCCAATGGATGACCCTTAAAGTTTTACCAGTGTTGCCACCCGATTTACGCCCACTCGTACCACTTGACGGCGGACGCTTTGCTAATTCTGACTTGAATGAATTGTATCGTCGTGTAATTAACCGCAACAACCGCACCAAACGCCTCCTTAATTTGAATGCCCCCGAAGTTGTGGTTCGTAATGAATTGCGCTTATTACAAGAGTCAGTAGATGCACTTCTTGACAATGGTCGGCGTGGCCGTGTTTTTACCGGGCCAAATAAACTTCCCCTTCATTCACTATCGGGCATGATAAAAGGTAAACACGGTCGCTTTCGGCAAAATTTACTCGGTAAACGAGTGGATTACTCAGCCCGCTCCGTGATTGCAGTGAATCCGACCTTGAAATTGCATCAATGCGGATTACCAAGAGAAATGGCTTTAGAACTTTTTAAACCATTCCTATTTAACTATTTACAAAAAAGCAAATTAGCTATTTCCATTAATGCCGCTAAAAAATTGCTTGAACAAAGGCCCCCCCAAATATGGCAAGCACTTGAAGAGGTGATTCATGAACACCCAATATTGCTCAACCGTGCTCCCACTCTTGCTCGTTTAAATATTCAAGCTTTTGAGCTATTGCTAGTTGATGGTAAAGCTATTCAACTTCACCCGTTGATATGTAAAGCTTTTAATGCCAATTTTGATGGTGACCAAATGGCGGTGCATGTCCCTTTATCTATAGAAGCTCAACTGGAAGCCAAAATATTGTTGCGTTCGGATCGCAATATATTATCACCGGCCAATGGCGAGCCCTTAATTGTTCCCTCTCAAGAGATGGTTTTGGGGCTTTATTTTATGACCAGCGCTCAAGCTGGTGCTCGTGGTGAAGGCATGATATTTGCCGATGTTAGTGAAGTTCAACGCGCTTATGATAACTTCAGAGTCGAATTACCGGCCCAAATTGAGGTTCGTATTAACCAAAACGAATACCCAGTATCACTAAGTGACGAACTAGAATTTTCAACCGAAGATAACTCTGATTGTCAAACCATTCATAAATCACCATTCACCATTGAAAATTCACCATTGTCTTTTAAGCGCGTCAAGACAACCGTTGGACGAGCCATATTATCACAATGTCTGCCAGTTGGAATGCCTTATGAAATGATAAACTTAAGTATAACCAAGCAAACTTTGACCAAGTTAATCAACCAGTGTTACCATTTTTACGGCGTTGCCAAGACGGTTCAATTTGCCCAACAGTTGATGCAATTTGGATTTACTCAAGTTACCCGCGCCGGACTTTCTCTCAATCTTGATGACATAGCTATACCAAAGTCTAAAAAAAACCTCATAAACGAAGCCACCGCACGCGCCAATGATATCCAACAGCAGTACCTCAAAGGACTACTAACCAACCGCCAACGTTATCATAAAATCATTGATACTTGGACACACACCAATGACAAGATTGCAGAAGCGGTATTGGCAACACTGTCAGAAAACCGCATCCAAAATGACCAATTATCATCGGCAAATCGAAAAAAATCAAGAGCCAAATTGCGGCAAAATATCAATAGAGAAAATACCTTACACGCGATGGTCAATACCCAAGTGCAAAGTTTGGTACAGATTCAACAACTTTCTGGAATGCGTGGTCTTATGACCAAACCCGGCGGCTCAATTTTTGAGAAACCGATAACGGCCAATTTTCGGGAAGGTTTAGATATACATCAATATTTTATCTCTACTCATGGTACACGTAAGGGACTAGCGGATACAGCACTTAAGACCGCGAATGCCGGTTATTTGACCCGAAGGCTAGTAGATATTGCTCAAGATGTCATCATCGCTACGCAAGATTGTGGCACAACTGATGGTTTATCTCTGACAGCTCTAACTGTCAACGGTAAAATCATTGAAACACTTAGCTCGAGGGCACTTGGACGAATTATAGCTGAAGATATTTCACCTCATAGTAAACTCATTGCTAAAGCTGGCACTTTGCTTGATGAAGTTTGGATAGAACGGCTTGAACAAGAAAAGGTTGAGAGTATTAAAGTCCGTTCCCCCATTACTTGCCAATCATCTGGTGTTTGTGTAAGTTGCTATGGTCGTGATTTAGCGCGTGGTGAATTGGTGAATATTGGAGAAGCTATTGGCGTGATGGCCGCTCAATCTATTGGGGAATCTGGCACCCAGTTGACTATGCGGACCCAAGCTGGTGGTGTTCCCAAGTGTTCGACAATTAGCAGTCATATTGAGGCTAAAACCTTTGGCACCGTTAAATTTAACCACCTCAAAGTGATTCAACAACGTTTGAGTCGGAAAAAGTCAAAAAGTATTTTGCCTAAGTCCAATTTCATTACCATATCGATTGCCGGTGAACTTACTATTCTTGATGATGCCGGTTTAGAAAAAGAAAGCTATAATGTACCTTATGGCTCGAATCTTCTAGTAAATGATGGTGACCGTATTGAAGCTAAACAGTGGTTGGCCCATTGGGACCCTCTTATGTATCCCATCATTTCTAATTTTGATGGCTATGTTAGTTTTGCCGATATCTTTGAGGGCGTTACCGTTAGATGTGAAACTGATGAAATCACCAAACATACAGCCATAATAGTTAAAGAACCCAAGGAACGCCCTTTGATTGCCAGAGATATGCGCCCAAGATTGAAGTTACGTGACAAAAAAGGCATAGAAATCAGGGATGCTGACCAGCCGGTCAATTACATATTACCACCGCGAGCAATTATTGAGGTTAAGGAAAACGCAAGGGTTTCTAGAGGAAACGTTATAGCTCGCTTACCAATCAATCTACCTCAAAATCAAGATATTACTAATGGTTTACTTCGTATCATCGACCTATTTGAAGCACGTATTCCTAAACAGGCTGCAATTTTGGCATCCGCTACCGGCATAGTTAGCTTTGGTAAAGAAACTAAAACTAAATCTCGTATCATCATCACAGATGAATTCGGTAAACAAAAAGAAATTACTATCCCAAAATGGCGACATCTGAACGTTATCGCTGGGCAACATATAAAATTGGGCGATAAGATTGTAGAAGGGGAGCAGAATCTTCATGACATACTGCGCTTGCAAGGCATTAGTGAATTGGTAAAACACATTATCAGCGAGATGCAGGAAATATATACCACTCATGACATATCGATTAACGACAAACACTTTGAGGTGATAATCAGACAAATGTTGCAGACCATCACCATTATAGAACCGGGCCATAAGCCTTTTAGAAACGGTGAAATAGTAAAACGCATCCGCCTAACCTCAGAGCTTTCATCTACACAAGTTGAGGCCGATAACAACCAGGTGATTTATGAACCGAAATTATTAGGCATTACTAAAGCTTCACTCACTACGGAGTCATTTATTTCAGCTGCTTCTTTTATGGATACTACGCGAGTATTACTTAGCAGTGCTGTGAACGGACAATGTGATAAGTTACGTGGTCTTAAAGAAAATGTCATTATAGGACGCTTAATTCCAGCGGGTACGGGACTTGCCTATCACAAAGAGAAATGATTAATTGTTCATTAAGGAAATTGTTCATTAAGAAATTGTTCATTAAGGAACTTTGAATTGGTGGTGAAATTTTTATCTCCCCCCCCAATCTACTTTGGCGATCTATGACACAACATTTAACCAAGGTTCGTTTACAATATGAGCAGACTTTAACAGTTTGCTTACGTCGCTTGCTGGCTAGTGATCATGACAAAGATCCACTCCCAGAAGTCTTAACTGACTTACTTGAGGCAATTTCAATAAGTAAAATTGGGCTGTTTAAAAATTTTACCAGTGCGGAACAGAATGTCTGTATGCGTTGTACCCATCAGGTAGGGGAACAAAATGGGAGCGGGATGGATAATAAGACATCAGTGCCAGATTGGTCTTATCAAGAAGGGTTACAACGTTGGGAAAAATTATTATCTCAAAGCCAGATTATTAACGAAAATGTAGCAGATTTGCCGCTAAGTGAGCAAAAACTGTTACCTTCAAATGCCTCAATTTTAGTCATTCCTTTAGAGGTTGCCGGGCAGTGGTATGGTTTTATTCGTTTTATTAAAGTATCTGAGCTAGATAAATTCAATGCCAATGAACTTTACCTATTACAATCAGCCACGGAATTTATAGGGATATTCCTTTCTCGAAGCGAACCGGAAAACCAATGGCGCGAAAATGATAAAGTCTTGAGAGATACTTTGTCTGCAAGCGAGAAACGTTTTCGGGCAATCTTCAATTGCGCTCCTATTGCAATAACACTCGTTACACCAAAGGGTGACTATCTACAATTTAACTCTCGCTGGCTAGATATGCTTGGCTACTCTGCTCCTGAGATGCGTCTTAAGAATAACTTCGATGTTTATTATCGGGAAGATTCTTTTGCCATAGAAATGCTGATGCAAGATATCAAACTCAGTAATATCGACAATTTTCGGACTGAGGTTCGTTTTATTCATAAAACCGGAAAAGTATTATGGGGAGACATTACAGTTTCAGCTATTCGCAATAGTAAAAATGAATTAGATGCGGTCATTAATTTTATTATAGACTGTTCTGAAAAAAAGCAAATTGAAGATGAACGTGATCATCTCTTTAGTCGTTCAATTGATATGCAATGTGTAATTGGTTTTGACGGCTTTTTTAAACAACTTAATTCTGCTTGGGAACATACCTTACACCATCATCGAGGCGATTTGTTATCGGCACCCTTTTTATCTTTGGTACATCCTGACGATTCGCTTATGACTAATTCCTTTTTTGAGAAACTGTTGCAGGGTGAAACAGTACAAAATTTTGAAAATCGTTATCAATGCCAAAACCAAACTTACCGCTGGCTGTCTTGGAATGCTTATCCCCGTCTCGATCAACAAAAAATATATGCCATCATCCGTGATATTACTGAACGCAAACGTGATGAAAAAGCACTTAGAGAAGCCCATGAACGCCTATTAACAATCTTAGATAGTTTAGGTTCGCAAGTATATGTGGTAGATATGCAAACCAATGAGGTCTTATATGTCAATAAAGATGGACAAAATACCCTTGGAAATGTTAGTGTTTTAGAGAGACTGCTAAGTGAGCCAAAAAAACTTTATAGTACTTGCAGTAATGAAAATTTGTTAGATGAAAAGGGCGAGCCTTATGGTGTGTTCTCTTCTGAGTTCCAAAATAAAACTTCTGGTAAGTGGTTCCTGATCCATGATCGTGCTATTCGTTGGGTTGATGAGCGTTTGGCACGTTTACAAATTGCTACCGATATCACGGAACGCAAACGTACCGAAGTGGCATTGCAAATAAATGAACGTCGATATAGAGCTATTGTTCAAGACCAAACTGAATTGATTTGCCGATATTTACCCGCTGGTCGAATCAGCTTTGTTAATGAGGCTTATTGTCGCTACTTTAATAAAACTGAAGCCGAGCTTATTGGGCATCACTTAACCCCTTTTATATTTGATGCTACTCAGGATCAACTTAGGGATTTGATGGATGGTTTAAATCGAGATAGACCTGAGATTGAGTCTGAACTTGGTATGGAGTTAGATGGTAATATCCGTTGGCAACATTGGATAGTCCGTAGCATGTTTGATGATAACCGAGCTTTGGTAGAATATCAGGCTGTGGGGCGTGATATTACCGAGCGCAAACATGCTGAGGATGAGTTACGTCATGCGAAGGAAATTGCTGAGGCTGCTACCCGTGCTAGAAGCGAATTTTTGGCGAATATGAGTCATGAAATTCGTACTCCCATGAACGGCATAGTTGGTATGACTGAGTTATTACTCAGAACTTCTCTCACAACCCAGCAATATGAATATGCGGAAATTATTCATCAATCAACTGATGCTTTACAAACGCTTCTCAATGATATTTTGGATTTTGCTAAGATAGAGGCCGGCAAACTTGCCCTTGAAAAAGCGGTATTTGATTTGGAATCTGCCGTATTAGATGTAGCTCGCTTGCTATCTATAACGGCTGAGACGAAGGGTTATGAACTTATAGTGCGTTATGCGCCTTCGGCACCGCGCAATTTCATTGGCGATGCCGGACGTTTACGGCAAATACTTACCAATTTGGTTGGCAACGCGATAAAGTTTACTTCAAAAGGACATGTGCTTATTGATGTTGAATGCCAAGTACAAACCTTAGAATCCGCTTGCATGAGTTTCCAAATCAAAGATACTGGTATAGGCATACCATCCGAGCAATTGGAAACTATTTTTGAGGAATTTACCCAAGCGGATACCTCAACTACCCGCCAATTTGGTGGAACTGGATTGGGCTTAGCGATTAGCCAGCAACTCGTAAAAATGATGAATGGCGAAATTGGGGTTAAAAGTAAATTGGGTAAAGGTTCAACTTTTACTTTTACTTTGCCATTGCCCCTTGCAGAAATTCACGATAAAGTTCCTTCTGGCATATCAAAAGTCAACGCGGAGCTAGAAAAAAAACTGAGTTCGGGAACTAAAGGCCTTGAAATTTTACGAGGTACCCGAATCTTGATTGTTGATGATAACCCGGTGAATAGAAGAATTTTGGAAGAACAGTTTGGGGAGATGCAAGTTCGTGCGTGTGCAGTTGAGAGTGCTGAAACTGCGCTGACAGCTTTACTTGAGGCGGCTCGCTTTGAAGATCCATATTGGTTGGCTATTATCGATTATTTAATGCCGGATATTGATGGTAAACAGTTAGGCCAATTCATCAAACAAAATCAAGAAATCCAAGATACGATCTTAGTTATGTTGTCGTCGGCAGGCATACAGCAAGAAAGTTTTCAAGTCCAACAAATCGGATTCTCGGCTCATTTGGTCAAGCCTTTACCACTGCACCAATTTCAACAAGTGTTGGTAGCATTGCGAGAAACTTATAACCGGCCGCAAAAGTTAGAATTTATCACCATGGCAAAGGTGAGTAAATTCCAATTTAAGATCGATCAAAAAATATATCCTAATACACCAGTATTGTTAGTTGAAGATAATGATGTTAACCGACTGGTAGCTGTGAATATGTTAGAACTGTTGGGGTGTCAAGTAACTCAGGCGGAAAATGGACTTGAGGCTTTGGAGAAGCTTGAGCAACAGAAATTTGCGGTAATTTTTATGGATGTACACATGCCTTCTATGGGTGGATTTGAGGCTACACAGGAAATTCGTAAGCGTGAAAAAGTGCATTCTAAAAAAAATGTGATTATTGCCATGACTGCAAATGTGATGCAAGGTGATGCGGAGCAATGTATAGCTGCCGGCATGGATGACTATATTGCGAAACCTATTACTTTGGAGCGTATTTTTGACCGGCTAAAAAAATATTGTCCATCTTACCAAACCCATGTCATACAAAAGCCGGGGATCAAAGTTGGACAATCTTGTGCTTTGGGCTTTGAAAAAACGTTAGAACCAGAAACGTTTCCCGTGGTGGCTAATTCCGTATTACCCTATCCTTGCGCCCTATCTAAAATAAACAAAAAAGTGTTAGTTGTGGAAGACAATCAAGCTAGTCGCATGGTAGCCACAGCGGTACTTGATAAATATGGTTACACTGTAGATGTGGCAGAAAATGGCTGGAAAGCTGTGGATAAATGTGCTGATAATCACTATGATTTGATATTGATGGATATAAAAATGCCAGTGATGGATGGTGTAGAAGCAACCAAGTTAATACGTCAAGGTAAAAATCAACAAACTCCAATTATCGCGATAACCGCAAATCATAATTCAGAAGATGTCAAACATTATCTTGCAGCTGGCATGAATGATTGTCTTGGAAAGCCGTTAAACGTCCCACAACTACGGTTGCTAATCGAAAAATATATATCGAAAAGACAAATTAAATTGGGACAAGGGGATAAGGAAAACTGGAGCTGTACCAAAAAACCATTGAAAAACGATGAAGGTAAAAAGGAATTGGCAGAAAAAAGTAAAAAGGAACTACCTATTTTTGATCTTGAGCAAGCGAAGCGCATCGCTATTGGAAATTTACGTATTCTAAAAAAAATTATAGACAAATTTGACCAAGATACACCCAAACAATTAGCAAAACTGGCAACGGCTTTGCATGATAGTAATCAGAAAGATACTGAGCGTTTAGCCCATTCGTTGAAAGGTAGTGCGCGTACAATCGGTGCATTACGTTTGGGTGAAGTTGCTTTTACCGCAGAAACTGTTGCATCACTCGGAGATTTGGAACGAGTGCAACAATTATTCAGTATTCTTACCAATGAGTTTGCTCAGTTACAAGCTGTATGGAAAAAAACTGAATGGGAAACATTGTTTTAGTAATTTATCAATCGATTTTAAACAAAGGAATTTAGAATATGTTTTATAAAAAATCCTCTCTAATCAGTATATTAATTATGCTACCGCCGGCAACGTTAGCCGGCTCATTTGATTCGCTGGTTGCATCATCTAATGTTGACAAAGCTATACCCATCCAAGAAGACATTGCCATCCATAAAAGTATGATTAGTACACAACCTTCAAAAAGTGTATTGGTCAATTCTTCAAGTGTGCCGGTTTCAACAACTGACGAGGTTATGAGTGAAGTACCTGACAAAGATGGTGCTGAGGAGGCAAATGACTTGGGTTTTGAAATGACTGACAGACAACCAAGCAGTTTGGTTATGACTGAAACTTCAAGTAAACCGGTTTCAAGTGAGGCGATTTTGCCAACTGACAAAGATAGTGTTGAAGGTGCCAGTGATTTAGGTGATGAAAGCCCTCAACAACCGGACGATGAGGTATTGCCTGAAATTTCAAGTGAACCGGTTTCAAGTGAACCGATTCCGCCAACTGACAAAGTTCGGGATGAAAAACCTGACAAAGATAGTGTTGAAGGTGCCAGTGATTTAGGTGATGAAAGCCCTCAACAACCGGGCGATAAGGTGTTGCCTGAAATTTCAAGTGAACCGGTTTCAAGTGAACCGATTCCGCCAACTGACAAAGTTCGGGATGAAAAACCTGACAAAGATAGTGTTGAAGGTGCCAGTGATTTAGGTGATGAAAGCCCTCAACAACCGGGCGATAAGGTGTTGCCTGAAATTTCAAGTGAACCGGTTTCAAGTGAAC
>Ga0233403_10000058_pt1 | contig 44868 bp, 45 predicted proteins | sample Na_oxic_1_MG_FD_179866 | JGI IMG/M metagenome (GOLD analysis project Ga0233403, IMG submission 179866) | Seawater microbial communities from Saanich Inlet, British Columbia, Canada - Na_oxic_1_MG | ecosystem: Environmental > Aquatic > Marine > Inlet | place: Canada: British Columbia | collected...
TAGTTATAAATATATAAAACCCTGAGTAAATCAGGGTTTTTTCGTTTATGCGCTTAGCTTATCCGCCCGAGCCTTCCGCCCGAGCCTTCCGCCCGAGCCTTCCGCCCGAGCCTTCCGCCCGAGCCTACATCCGTGGCATATCCGCCCGAGATTACATCCGTGGCAACACCCAGTATACGCCAGTGAATTCTGCAACAGCATTTTCGCCATCTAAAATATGAACTTTAAGCGTTATTTGCATCTTATTGCCTTGCTGCAACTCGGCATAATCACATTGAAAATACTCAATATGAACCTGTGCTCTTGGCTGCATAGTAATAGGTTTATGATAGTGAATATTGCCATCACCCAGGACAATTTCACCATCTAATTTTTTGCGTTTCAATTGCAAAAATATCATGCCCCAACCAGTGAGCGTCGCCAGAGAAAAAATACTACCGGCAAACATAGTTCCGTGCAGATTAATATTTTTGTTTAATGACGCTCTAACTTCTAGGGTTGAGCCAGAGTATTGATGTAGTTTGATCCCCATTTGCTCAGAGATTGGAATCGTTTCTTCCCATGTTTTTTGTAACTCATGACACCAATCAGCATTAATTAAATATTGTTGAGCAGTAAGTTTTTTTACCATTTGAATACGGTTTAATTTACTCAATGCTTCTGATGTTGATTGTTTGTCATAACCACATTGTTCGAAAAAAGGGCGCGAAGTAGCTAAACTATTAGTTACCGCTCGAACGGCACCTTGCTCGATGGCATAACTTTCTAACGTCGCTACGATTAAGCGGCCATAGCCTTTACCGTGGGCATCAAAATCAACAGCAATATGGCGTATTTGTACTTCTTCGGCGCTGTTAAAATGTACACGGCCTACTGCCATGATTTCATTTTTATGATTGAGTAACATGCGATGTTCTGCAACTGATTCGTACTCATCTTTTTCCGAGCCGACAGGAAAATTAAATGGTGCTTTGAGGATCTTCCATCGAAATGCAAAATATTGCTCAAGTTGTTGTTCTGTTGAGGGAGTTAAAATTTTATACAATGCGGGTTAGTCCTAAGTCTGTAAACTAAATGTCACTGGGCCATCATTTACCAGTGCAACTTGCATGTCTGCCCCGAACTGACCGGTAGCCACACGCATTTGAGGCAAATTTATGCGTGATTTCAGTTCAGTAATAAACGCATTATACATCGCTTCTCCATGAGCAGGTGAAGCACCTCGAGAAAATCCCGGGCGATTGCCTTTCGTCGTATCTGCTACGAGTGTAAATTGTGACACAACCAAAATATCACCAGTGATCTGTTCGATATTCCAATTCATTTTACCGGCATCATCGCTAAACATACGAAACTTGATTAATTTATCGACCATTTTTTGCGCATTTAGTTCACTATCATGTGCTTCAACACCGAGTAATAGTAATGCGCCATAACCAATTTGGCCAATAATTTGCTGTTCTACAGACACACTTGCCTGCTTGACTCGCTGTATTAATCCAATCATCAATCGTTACTTTTAGTGGGGTTAACGCTTATTCGTTGAAAAGTTTGGCCATCGTGTCGGTAGCCATTTTTAAGGAAAAGGCAATCGATGGTTCGGACGTACTATGCCCTGCATCAGGTATAATAGTCAACTGACTGTTAGGCCATAAAAGTTGCAGTGAATACGATGCTTCGATTTTACAAATCATGTCATAGCGACCATGCACGATATAACCAGGAATGTGCGCGATTTTATGCACATTCTCTAGAATAAAGTTTTCGGAAATAAAACAATTATGTTTTAGATAGTGGCACTCGAGCATAGCGAGCGAAGCGATTTGATGTAAGTTATAGTTATAAAGCGGATCGCCATAAGGGTGCTGAATGCGCGATATTCTATCTTCCCAGCCGTACCATGAGCGCAATGCATTGGCTTTGTGAAATTTGTTTTTTTGATTAAATAATTCAAAAAACGCATCACAAATATCACTCGCTTCAGTTAAGGGGGGAATATCTTGGACAAATGTTTCGTAATGTTCTGGATACATTTGTGCAGCTCCGCCATGTGGACAAATATACCAATCGATATCTTGTTGACGTCCCAGAAAAATTCCTCTGAGGATCAGGCCTTTGACAGTTTCGGGTTCATTAATAGCAGCGAGGAGTCCGAGTGTCGCTCCCCAACTGCCACCAAAAATAATCCATTGTGGGATCTGCAAATGTTCACGTAATGCAGTGATATCAGCCAGTAAGTGTGCAGTAGTATTATGCTCTAATGAAGCAAATGGTTTAGAGCGACCACAGCCTCGCTGTTCGTACGCAATGATGTGATATATAGAAGTATCAAACATTCGCGTATAATCGTCACTCAAGCCCGCTCCGGGGCCGCCATGAATAAATAAAATGGGGATCCCATCTGGATTTCCAGATTGCTCATAATACAGAGAATGGTCATCGGTTACTGGTAGCATGTCATGTTTAAACGGAACTGATTTGGTATACAGCTTTGGCATATAAGTTGTGCTTCTTTAATTTTTGAGCTAGTTTAAATACTAAATGTCATAAAAATGATTTTTCTGTTTCACTATTTATAACAAGGTAGAAAAAGATATGCCACAACAAGGTTCAGGCGGTAATGTTCTCGCTGCGATTTGTAATATATTTATCCCTGGCTTAGGTCAGCTTGTGCAAGGACGTATTTTACGTGCTTTAATGTTTTTCATTGTTGCTTCAGTCTGCTATACGCTTGCTGCAACAGTCATTTTTATCTTCTTGTGGCCTGTTGGCGCAATATTTCATATATGGTCTATTATTGATGCAGCACGCTTTAGTTCGCCTGGATAATAGTATTTTCGGGCTTAATACTTTTATATAGACTATTGTTTAGATTATATACATTTCAAATGACAAAAGGAGTTGTCTATGTCCTCACTTAGCAAACTTATTATTATTGTTTCTTTATTAAGCTTAACAGCATGTCAGAGCGCTTATTATAGTGCATGGGAAAAATTAGGCGTAGAAAAACGCGATATTCTTGTCGATCGGGTTGAAGATGCCCGAGATTCTCAAACTGATGCTCAAGAACAATTTGCTTCTGCGTTAGAAGAGTTTACCGCTTTGATTAACTTTGACGGTGGCGAATTAGAGTCTGTTTATGATGCACTTAACAGTCAATATCTAGAATCAGAAGCTGCAGCAAAGGATGTATCAAAACGTATCGATAAGGTTGAAAGCGTTGCAGAGGCGTTGTTTTCTGAATGGGAATCAGAGTTGGAGTTATATACTAACGTCAAGCTTAAACGCGATAGTCAAAATAAATTACGTGAAACACAGACCAAGTATCAATCCATGTTGCGAGCAATGCGTAAGGTTGAAAGTAGTATCCCTCCAGTACTGAGTGTTTTGCAAAATAATGTTTTGTATCTCAAACATAATCTCAACGCGAGTGCAATTGGTGCACTACAAGGTGAATTTGCGGTAATCAAATCTGACGTTGATAACTTGATTAAAGAAATGAACTCAGCGATTGAACAGTCAGATACCTTTATTGCAGCAATGAAAGGGTAACCTTAGAGTTACTCTTCGGCTAATGCTTTGGGTTTTTCGTCCGGGGCTAGGACTTCTTGTATCGAACAAGTAAATTCAGCGCCAACCAAAACCACTATCCAAGATAAATATATCCATACAAACAAAATCGGTATCACCGCTAGCGCCCCATAAATCACCTCGTATGATGGGAAGTTGCCGACGTAATAGGCAAAGCCCTTTTTGGATAACTCAAATAAAAACGTGGCTAATATTGCACCACTAAATGCGTGTGAAAATTTTACTCGAGCATTAGGTACAAGCATATATAAAATTAAGAACCCAATGGTAGAGGTAATACTAGGTACAGTTTTGAGTAATAATGTGCCTAAACCTGGGGTATATTCTTCGGCATAGCTTGCAAAGCCAAGTAAGTAAGAGCTTACCAATACGCTAGAGCCCATCATAATAGGGCCTAATGTTATGACCATCCAATAGACCGCAAAGGTAAACATTTTGGGGCGTTTTTTATCTGTGCGCCAAATTGTGTTGAGTGTTTTATCAATGTTCATGATTAGCAATAGTGCTACCACCACCAAAGATCCAATACCTACCGCGCCCATGCCAGATGCATTGCCAACGAATTCATTAATGTATTTTTCTAACACATCGCCGGATGTCGGTACAAAGTTACTAAAAATGAATGCTTGTAGTTCTAAACGCACTTCTGCAAAGGCTGGGAAGGCAGATAGCATAGTAAAAAACACCATGATAAATGGCACCAGCGATAACAGTGATACATAAGCGAGATGACCTGCCGAAACGGTCACTTTGTCTGTGGCACAGCGCGCCACAAAATAGCGCGCGATAGCTGGAAATTGGGGAATGAGTTGGTGTCGCATCAACGCCATCCATTGGCGAAAGGTTTCTATCATGTACGCAGTCCTAGCATATGACAAATGGCGTAGCTTAACTCGCTACGGTTGAGTGTATAAAAATGAAAATGTTTGACGCCTTCTTTGGCCAGTACTTTAACTTGATCCATTGCAATGTTGGCAGCAAGTAAGTTACGTGTCGTTTGGTCACCATCTTCTAGTCCATCATACATTTTATGTAACCAATTAGGAACATGCACATCGGTAAAACCGGCAAATTTTATCAGTGTTTGGTAGTTGGTTACCGGTAAAATCCCCGGAACAATATCCAAATCAATGCCTGCCGCAGCTGCGCGGTCACGGAAACGCAGGTAATGAGAGGTATCGAAGAAAAATTGTGTAATGGCTTCGTTGGCACCTGCTTCAGCTTTGCGTTTTAGGTTAAGCAAATCAAATTGAGCATTAGGCGCTTCTGGGTGCTTCTCTGGGTAAGCAGCCACAGAAATATCAAAATCAGCAACATCTTTTAATAATGCAACCAAATCGCTGGCGTACATATCAGGTTTTTGCATACCTGCTGGTAGATCGCCACGTAATGCCACGATCCGACGGATACCATTAGCCCAGTACTCTTTAGCAATCTCGATTAACTCTTCGCGAGATGCATCGACACAGGTTAAATGCGGTACTGCTGGGACACCAAGATCATGTTGAATGCGTTTAACAACATTGTGAGTTTTATCACGCTCACCACTATTTGCGCCATAAGTGACCGACATATATGCTGGTTTTAGCGGCGCTAAGCGTTCTACAGATTTCCAGAGCATGTTTTCCATTTTTTCATTACTAGGAGGAAAAAATTCAAAAGAAACGTTGATATCACGTAATTCGGAAAGAGTTTGGTTGAGAGAATCAACGCCTTGGGCGTAAGAAACCATGAGAATACCTCAAATAAAAATGTATACAATAGACGTTTAGACGTCTAAACTACGTAATATTAGTGGATTGGTCAAGCTATATAGTTCAATAAGCGACTAATCAGTTACTAATAACCTATAGCAATAAAGCATAATAATAATAATTAACGCAAAACGTTCGAGGTATATCTCTATGGCTAAATGGAACGGCAAATATATTCATCCATACGCAGAGCACGGCAAGAAAAGCGAACAAGTCAAAAAAGTGACTGTCTCTATTCCTATCAATGTGTTGAAGGTATTGACTGATGAACGCACTCGCCGCCAAGTCAACAACCTACGCCATGCGACAAATTCAGAATTATTATGCGAAGCGTTTTTACATGCGTTTACTGGGCAACCATTACCTGATGATAATGATTTGAAGAAAGGTAATGCGAATCGTATCCCTGAATCTGTGCGCAAACTCATGGAAGAAATGGGGATTGAAGCCGAGCTCGACGACTAGTTCGATGACCTGTTCGGCAACAACTTAAACGACAAGCTCTTTAGCAACAACCCCACACTAATATTAGTCTTCCATATACCCTTTAGGCAATTCGTCAAAATGCGCAACACCTGAATCAATCGCTGCTTGTGCGACAGCTCTTGCGATACGTGCGCAAAGTCTTGGATCCATAGGTTTAGGGATAATATAATCACGACCAAATTCTAGTGAGTCAACCCCTGCAGCGGTTAACACCTCTGCTGGTACGGGTTCTTTGGATACTTCTCGTAAGGCCTCTACTGCAGCGACTTTCATCGCGTCGTTAATTTCACTGGCACGCACATCTAATGCACCCCGGAAAATAAACGGAAAACATAATACGTTGTTTACTTGATTAGGATAATCAGAACGACCGGTTGCCATAATTAAATCATTACGCGTTGCCATGGCTAGTTCAGGCTTTATTTCAGGATCGGGGTTGGAGCAAGCAAACACAATCGGATTGGCTGCCATTAGGGATAAGGTTTCGGCTGGCAACACATCTGGACCAGATACGCCCAAGAACACGTCAGCACCGTCCATTACATCTTCTAGTGTGCGCTTATCGGTATTATTGGCAAAAGCTACTTTGTGCTCGGGCAAGCCCTCACGACGAGTATGAATGACGCCGTTACGGTCAAGCATGTAGATTTTTTCGCGCTGAGCCCCACATTTAATCAGTAATTCCATACAGGCAATAGCAGCAGCGCCAGCACCCATGCATACAATACGTACTTTTTTAATGTCTTTGCCTTGGATCTCTAAGGCATTGAGCATACCCGCGGCAGTGACTATTGCCGTACCGTGTTGATCATCATGAAAAATAGGGATTTTGCAGCGTTTTTGTAATTCGCGTTCAATTTCAAAACACTCAGGAGCTTTAATATCTTCAAGGTTTATACCACCAAATGTGTCAGCGATATTAGCAACCGTGTTGATAAACTCTTCAGTGGTGCGATGAGTTACTTCAATATCAATAGAGTCAAGGCCAGCAAAACGCTTAAACAACAACGCTTTTCCTTCCATCACAGGTTTAGATGCGAGTGGACCCAAATTACCCAAACCCAAAATCGCCGTGCCGTTACTAATTACAGCGACCATATTACCTTTGGAAGTATATTTATACGCGTTGGCAGGATCATCTGCTATTTCACGCACAGGTTCAGCTACACCTGGGCTGTAGGCAAGTGCTAAGTCATTAACAGTTGCAGCGGGAGTAGTTAATTCGACACTGATCTTTCCTGGTTTTGGCAGGGCGTGATAGTCTAACGCTTGTTGACGAAAATCAGACATTTTTCGTGCATTTCCTTGAGAAGTAGGGGGTTAAAAATTTCTCTGTCTTTTTGCTTTATTATTGTTTTTATTAGCATTAATTCTTAATGTATCACAGTAAAAATTAAATACATATCCGATTTCTGAATACCCACAAAAAAAGCGCTGAATGAGCGCTTTTTGAGATGAATGTATTGGCTACTAGCAGCGAATCATTATTATTTTTTGCTAAGTGCACTGAAGCGTTTGTTGAACTTATCAACACGGCCACCAGTATCAACATTGCGCTGCTTACCAGTATAGAACGGGTGACAAGCAGAACATACGTCTAGGTTTAAATCTTTACCTACAGTAGAACGGATTTTGATTACGTTGCCACAAGAACAGGTTGCAGTGATTTCAGCGTAGTTAGGATGGATATCTTGTTTCATATGGATTACCTTTTATATTTAGGCCGTATCGCTATACAACCCGAAGCTGCACACCATACGCAATAATTAACATGACTCACCGCACACGCAATGAGTCGCAAAATGGACGCGCATAATAATGTAACTTAGCGCTTTGATCAAGTATAATCGCGTTTTGGCCCATAAAAACGATAAAAATAAGCATTCATGGTATTTTTGGCAATTGCAGTGCCAGTTCCACTGCGCAAAACCTTTCATTACACCCACACCGAGCCTGTCGCAATTGGGGCCCGTGTATTAGTGAGCTTTGCTAATCGCGAGCTAGTCGGGATTGTGGTCGAATGTCAAAGTGAAAGCGCAGCGCTGGAAGCCGCAGAGCAGATAAACTTAGCCAAATTAAAGGCCATTACCTCAGTCTTAGACGCACAAGGGATCTTTTCCGAGCAATGGCTAGGCTTGTTAACATGGGCATCGAGCTATTATCAGCATCCTATAGGTGAAGTCTTACAAACGGCTTTGCCAAGCGCCTTACGTAAATCGATATCGAGCGCACCTAAACCGCAACAGGTTATCCAACTCAACGATACATTACAGGCATTAAATGTACGTGGTAATGATGTAACCCAAACCGTCGATTTCATTGCCTTAAAACGCGCTCCAAAACAATATGCGCTGGCCTGCTATGTCGCAGGGCATACCCAAGGTGACCAACAATCAGTTAATGTCGTGGGTATCAATAAAGCGCAGTTGCGCCAAGAGTTCGGTACGCCAGCCATAAATGCTCTAGTGAAAAAAGACATATTCGTTGAGACATCTCATGTCCCCACAACAGGCAGTTGGTTCACGCAAACTGGCGCGGCGCACTTTCAAGCTATTGCTGGGCTCTCTGCTAATGTTGAACAATCTATCGCAATTACGGGGATCAATAGTCAACTTGGCCAATTTGGTTGTTTTTTGCTTGAAGGGATCACCGGCAGTGGTAAAACAGAAGTATATTTACAAGTTATCAACCAAGTTTTACAGCGTGGTCAGCAGGTATTAATTTTAGTCCCTGAAATTGGCTTAACGCCACAAACTGTCTCGCGTTTCGCTGCTCGCTTTGGTATTAGTGTCGGTGTGCTACATTCTGGATTAAGTGATAATGAGCGCTTGGCGGTGTGGCAACAAGCACGTTTAAATCAAATTGGTTTGGTCATTGGTACGCGTTCTGCGGTATTTACGCCTTTGCCTGAGCTGGGAATGATTATCATTGATGAAGAGCATGATGACTCATTTAAACAGCAAGACGGGTTACGTTATCATGCGCGTGATGTTGCGATTATGCTGGCTCAACGGCAAAAAATTCCAATTATTTTAGGGACAGCGACGCCAGTATTAGAAACCTTACAGCGTGCCATATCTGGAAAATTTCAACACTTTGTGTTGGCTAAACGAGCCGGTGATGCCGCCATTGCGCCAGTAAATTTAATTGATATTTGCCAACAACCGCTCACTTATGGACTTGCGCCTACCACCATAGAGGTAATGCAATCGCATTTGGCACAAGGCAATCAAGTGTTGTTATTTATCAATCGCCGAGGATTTGCTCCAGCAGTGGTGTGCCAACAGTGTGGTCACGTAGAGGATTGCCGTGCGTGCGACAAACCGATGACTTATCACAAAGCGCAAGCTCGCTTGGTCTGTCATCAATGTTTAGCTCAAGCACCAGCGCCACATCGTTGTAGTGCATGTGGGGCGACCGAGTTAATGACACAAGGCGTGGGCACTGAGCAGTTAGAGCAAGGCTTGGCAGAGTTATTTCCACAATATTCGACGATACGTATAGATTCTGATTCGATGCGCGGTAAGCAAACACTTGCCAATACGATAGAACAAATCAATCAACGCGAGCATCAAATTTTACTCGGTACGCAGATCTTAGCCAAAGGTCATCATTTTGCCCATGTCACTTGTGTTGTGATAATGGATGTCGATGGGGCGTTGTTTAGTGCGGATTTCCGAGCGCCAGAAAAACTGTCACAATTAATTACACAAATTTCAGGTCGAGCAGGGCGGGCAGATAAACCGGGCGAGACATTTTTGCAAACCACCCAGCCAGGACATCCGTTATTACAAGATTTAGTTAATAACGGTTATGGTCATTTCGCGCGTTTTGCGTTGCATGAACGTGAGCAAGCACAATTACCGCCGTATAGCTTTCAAGCTGTGTTTCGTGCGGAAGATGAAAACCCACAACGGGCAATACAAGTATTGCAATATGCGAAACAATTATTGAGCAACATGTCGAATATTTCAACAGTCGGCCCCGTGCCTTGTTTAATTGAGAAAAAGCAGGCGCGCTATCGTTACATGCTGATTATACAAAGCCCGTATCGTGATTTACGGCAAAAAGTACTCGCGACTATCGTCGATGATTGCAACGAATATGCGAATAAGTTACGAGTTAGATGGTCTATTGATGTAGATAACATAGATTTTAACTAAGCAACTCACTACAATAGTGGGGTACATTTTTCATTATCAGGTTTTAACGCCGCATGGCTCAAAAAGATTATATTAAACGCAAACCTGCTCCTCGTAAAAAAGGCGCACCCTCTAATCGTCGTAAAGCACCCACAAAAGCGGCGACGTCATCCATTATGCCTAAAATTAAAATTGCATTTGCGGTATTAGTATTAGCCGGATTTGCCTATTTTTTATATTCGATTAAAGATGATGCAACTGTAGTTACACAGCCAGTTGAGCCAGTTAAAGTGGTTACTCAAGCGGATATTGATGAACTCGATCCTCTGCCTGAACTGCCAAAAGAAGAATGGGCATTCATCAAGTCGTTACCTGGCTATGAAGTGGAAGTCGAAGCTGAAGTGGCCACATCAGACAAACGCTATTTAATGCAATGTGGGTCATTTAAAATTTATGATCAAGCTGATTCGATGCGAGCAACGATGGCTTTTGTCGGCTTAGAGCCACAAATCAGAGGTTCCAAGTCAGGTTGGTATCGAGTTATTTTAGGGCCGTATGATGCTAAACGTGATGCAGAGCGTGACCGTCATATTTTGCAACGTGAAAATATCAACTCTTGCGAGATTTGGTTTTGGAATCTATAAGATAAATTATCATCAAAAATTCAGTGTTATTGATCAGCAATTCCCTTGAATTTTTGATTTCTCCCCCCCACATAGTTCTTATTAGGCACAATTAGTGTGCGATATATATAAGGATTACCTGTGACTACTATTGTATCAGTTCGTCGTGGCAACCAAGTCGTAATGGCCGGAGATGGTCAAGTCTCATTAGGCAACACTGTAATGAAAGGCAACGCCAAAAAAGTGCGTCGTTTGTATCATGATAAAGTAATTGCTGGTTTTGCCGGTGGTACTGCCGATGCGTTTACTTTGTTTGAGCGTTTTGAAAGCAAATTAGAACAACATCAAGGTCATTTGACCAAAGCCGCTGTTGAATTAGCTAAAGATTGGCGCACCGATAGAATGCTGCGCAAACTTGAAGCTTTGTTAGCGGTTGCCGATCATACTGCTTCTTTGGTGATCACTGGTAACGGTGACGTTATTCAGCCTGAACACGATTTAATTGCGATTGGCTCTGGTGGCCCTTTTGCGCAATCCGCCGCAACTGCACTGTTGGAAAATACCGATTTATCGGCACAAGAGATAGCGAGCAAAGCGTTAACGATTGCCGGTGATATTTGCGTATACACCAATCACAGCCATACCGTTGAAACATTAGATTATTAATTCCAAAGCATAGGATTGAGGAACAGATTATGTCAGCTATGACACCTAGAGAAATCGTCCATGAGTTGGACACACACATTATTGGGCAGCAAGATGCCAAACGCGCGGTATCCATCGCGTTAAGAAATCGCTGGCGCCGGATGCAATTACCAGAAGCATTACGCCAAGAAGTTACACCAAAAAATATTTTAATGATTGGTCCTACGGGTGTCGGTAAAACTGAAATTGCACGTCGTCTGGCAAAACTAGCCAATGCACCATTTATTAAAGTCGAAGCGACAAAATTTACTGAAGTAGGTTATGTCGGTAAAGAAGTCGAAACGATTATTCGTGATTTGACCGATATAGCGGTTAAAATGACCAAAGAACAAGCCACTTCTAAAGTGAAATTCAGAGCTGAAGAAGCGGCTGAAGATCGTATATTAGATGTATTGATCCCGCCACCTAAAGATATTTTTGGTGAAAACCAAGAGGCCGATAATCAATCTACACGCCAAGTGTTTCGCAAAAAATTACGCGAAGGTAAGCTCGACGATAAAGAAATTGAAATTGATGTAGCACTGCCACAAGTTGGTGTTGAGATCATGGCGCCTCCTGGTATGGAAGACATGACCAATCAATTACAAGGTATGTTCCAGAATTTATCGGGTAACCAATCGAAAAAGAAAAAGCTCCCAATCAAAGACGCCTTCAAATTATTAGTTGAAGAAGAAGCGGCGAAGCTGGTCAATCAAGAAGATCTCAAACAAGATGCGATTGACACGTTAGAGCAAACTGGGATTGTATTTATCGATGAAATTGACAAAATTTGTAAACGTGAAGGTAACTCAAGTGCAGATGTATCGCGCGAGGGCGTACAACGCGATCTACTGCCTTTAGTGGAAGGCTCGACCGTATCGACTAAACACGGCATGGTCAAAACAGACCATATTTTGTTTATTGCTTCGGGTGCGTTTCAAATGAGTAAACCATCTGATCTGATCCCCGAATTGCAAGGTCGTCTGCCAATCCGCGTCGAGTTACAAGCATTAGAAGTGAATGATTTTGTGCGTATATTGACAGAGCCACATGCATCATTGACCGACCAATATGTAGCTCTATAGGCACTGAAGGTGTCTCAGTTACCTTTACTGAATGTGGTATTCAACGTATCGCGGAAGCGGCGTGGCAGGTCAATGAGCGAACTGAAAATATCGGTGCGCGACGTCTACATACTGTCATGGAACGCCTCATGGAAGAAATATCTTATGATGCATCCGAAAAAAGCGGTGAGTCCATCGAAGTCGACGTGAAATATGTAAACCATCATTTAGAAATGCTAGTGGATAATGAAGATTTAAGTCGTTATATCCTTTAATAAATAGCTGCTTGATAAAAGGTTGTGTTATCAACACCGATTCAATACGAGTTGATAACACAGTTTCTATCGCTTAGCACAACGATCAATGAATACTGATCTTTAGTTTTTCAATCCGTTGCATCTCGGATATGTAACCTGAAATCAGTCCCGCTCGATTCTTGATCTTGAGTTTTTTGTAAATATTAGCAGCGTGAAATTTCACAGTCCGCTCACTAATATATAATTTGTCTCCAATGTCTCGGTTAGTCATGCCCTTAGTGATATGATTGGCGACTTGAAACTCTCTTGGAGATAAGCTGTGTAACTCTTTGTGCATAATAATTCCTTATATTGGTTTTGTGCATTAAATGAAAATGACAAGACTCCAACGTATGAATTTATTAAATACTCTTGTGCTACAAAAAAAGCATTTAAGAAATTCCAGACATTCTTTGTAATTCACTTTAAAGCTTAGAGACAAATGATTATTTCGCTATTATTACTTGTTGCACAATTCCGACACAAATATGGCGGTATATGTTTAACATCTTGATAAAAATAATAAAAAATTATTATTTTCAGTGTTTAGTTATTGGTAAATCTAGCCTAAAGGGCAGTATTTGATATAGGAAAAAGCTTAAGTTTAGGTTAAGTTTATTACTATAAAATGTTCCATAATCAAAAAATAGTGATCGTCATACATGCATATTTTACTTATTGAAGATGAACTCGCCCTAGCAGATGAAATATGTCAATCATTGCGTAAAGCTAATTATGCAGTGTCACATCTTGCTTCAGGCAAACAAGCCATTGTTGCCGCCCAAAATGGGGATGTCGATTTAATGATACTCGATCTCGGGTTATCTGATATAGATGGTTTGCAAGTGCTCACTAAGATCCGTAAATTAGGATTAGGGTTACCTATATTGGTGTTGACCGCTCGAGGGCAATTATCGGATAAAGTCGCAGGGTTAGATGCAGGCGCTGATGATTACCTCGCAAAACCGTTTGAACTTGATGAATTATTAGCACGGTTACGCGTATTGCAGCGTCGTTTAGGCACAGTTATCTCATCGGATATACAGATTGCAGATGTCAGTTTGCGCACTGATTCAATGGCTGTAACAGTTCAAGGTTCAGCGTTGGCGTTACCCAGAAAAGAGTTTATGATTTTGCGGGCGTTAATGGAACGGGCTGATCGTATTGTATCCAAAGCTCAACTTGAAACCATGTTATATGAATGGGGTGATGAAGTGTCCAGTAATGCGATTGAAGTGCATGTGCATAACTTACGTAAAAAACTGCCAAAAGATTTTATCAATACCATTCGTGGTGTGGGATACTGTGTTAAAAAATCCACAACTGTGAATTAAATGAAGTCAATTCAGCGTCTTATATCGTTACTCCTCGTATCGAGTATTATTTTGGTGATCACACTTGCTGTCGTCGCAGGCTATAAAAAATTACAAGATAATACCCAAGCGCTGTATGACGCTGAACTCCAAGCACTGGGTCAAAGTGTCTTAGCACTGAATGTTTCAGCTCAATCGACACTCTCGACTGCTGTTACGCAAGCGCCTCAAACGCGAACGGCTTTTAACCGAGGCGATCTTGCGTTACAAGTGTGGCAAGATGAACTCTTGGTGTTTCGATCCAATCAAGCCCCAGATACACAGATCACAAGTGTATTAGGCTATAGTGAAACCAATTTTAATTACGATCGTTGGCGTGTACTAACGTTAGCTAATACAGGTAAAACTGTCATAGTGGGGTATTCAATCTCTGATCGCGCAGCCAAAACTGACGCGTTTATTACCTCCGCAATTTTACCTTTTGTGCTGGCGATACCGGTTTTGGGATTACTGATTTTTACCTCGGTCAGAATGGGTTTACGGCCACTAAAGCAGTTGGCTGCATTGTTATCATCGCGAGCGTTGACTCAGCTTGATCCGATTACACTCGATAGCCAGTTTAGTGAATTAGAGCCTGTCGTTAGCACCATCAACCAACTGTTAGCTAAGATCCAAGCAGGTCTTGAACGAGAACAAAGTTTCAGCGGAAATGTAGCGCATGAACTACGTACCCCTTTGAGTATTTTAGCCATATCACTGCAAAACGCGATGCAAGAAATCGATAGCACTCATCATCCAAGACTACGTAAAAACTTGTTAGAGGTGAACCGCTTAACCAAAATCGTCAATCAGCTGCTATTGTTGTCACAGACCCACCCCGATCAACATCAAATCAAATGGCATTCAGTTGCGGTTGAGCATTTGATGCAAGATGTCATTAGTGAGGTGTATCCAAAGTTACTCGATAAGCAACAAAATATTGAATTGCAGTGTGACTTACCCAACGATTTTGCAATAGAATCAGAAAGCGAATTACTCTCTACGATATTTACTAATTTGATCCACAATGCCAATAAATATGCCGACAACCACTCTGATATTTTGGTGACGTTAGGTTTAGAAATGTCCTCTGAACCGACGATAAAGATCTGTGTGGAAAATCAAGGTGAGCCATTGGATAAGCAGTTATTAACACAAATGAGTGAACGTTTTTATCGAGCTCCCCTGCATAAACATATACAAGGGGCAGGTTTAGGCTTGGCATTGGTCAAACAAATTGTTGATGTCCAGCATGGAGATGTACAGTTCAGTAATAGCGTTATCTTAGGCGGTTTGTGTGTCGACATACGCTTACCTGTGAACCGAGTGTCAAATGCATAATCGTATTCGTCAACTTATCAGCTCTTTATTAATCGCATCGATGTTTGCATTAATGGGGGCGGGGACTGTGATCCAGCGAATTACGATAGAACAACATTTATTTTATCCAAGTCGAATTTATGTACCCGAAAACACGCCTATTCAATTACTGATCCACAACTTGGATACTACCCCCGAGGAGTTTGATAGCTTTTCCTTAAACCGTGAAAAAGTCATTTTCCCACATCGCCCGACGATTATTTACTTACCAAAGCTAACATCTGGCGAATATGGTTTTATTGGTGAATATCACCCCGATACTGCCCGAGGGTCGCTCATCGTTGTACCGCTGCATCAATATAACACACTACAATCATCCAATAGCCCCAACGTAAAACCCAAAAAAGGCGGCGTTCATGTTGATAAGTAGCGCCATTTTGAGCCTAAAAGTGTGTTTACCTGTGTGTTGGTTCATTAGTTTGATTTATATTTTACGACCGCCTGAGGCTGGTTTTAAGCGATGTGTGTTGTTGAGCAGTTGTATCATTTTGGTCTTATTTGGGTTCAACATTAATACCGTAGTAAATATGTTGCCAGTTGATACATTAGAATGGTTGTATAGTTTGACGGTATTGGCGTCAGTGCTTATTGCTGTTGTTTTTTTTCGCTACCCCCAACAGCGAGTCAATCCGAGTGCATTAGCAATGATAGTGGTTGCAACTATATTCGTGCATCTGCCACAAAGTACCTCGTTATGGTTATATATCCTGACAAAATCCCAGGCTCCTAATACTTCTTTAACGGTCCTAATGACGGGGTTAAGTTTAGGCGCATTGGTGAGCCTTGCATTGGCGATATGTTGGTACTTATTGGCTGTGTACGCATTCTCACGGCAATATGTGATGTGGATAATAGTGTGGTTATTACTGTGGTTATTTATTGCTGGACGAGTAATACAAATTGAACAGTGGTTAGCGCAAATTGGCTGGTTAACCTGGACCGAGCCACTACTAGATATGAGCCAATGGTTTGATGAGTCATCGGTGGTGGGTGTATTAGCACACGCATTATTCGGGATCAATGCCACATTTAGTTGGTTGGGATTAGGTCTATATTTGTTAGTGCTCGTGCTGGGTGGAGCTTGGGGATGGCGCTTTATATACGCCAAATCGTATTTGATAAAAGAGAAATCGTATGTGTCGTGAACATCTTATAAAGTTACAACAATCGCTATACAAAGCATTCGGCTGCTTGCTAATGGCGTACGTACTACTCGTAAGTTCAACGAGTCATGCTGATATTGTTGTGGATAAAGTCTACAAACCTAACATTTTACCTTTTGAACGGGACGTTGAATGGCGTTTAGTTTCCCGTCAAACTGACGATGGTAATGAGTTATTTCATCGTGTCGGGTATGGACATGCCTTTACGGAAGGCTTCATGGTCGAAGTGTTTTTAAGCGCTGAACGCGATGAACAAGAAAATCTCAGTTTAGCTGAATATGAAGTCGAAGCGCGCTGGATGTTTGGTGAACAAGGCCAATACTGGGCCGATACAGCGGTTATTTTCGAACTAGAAAAATCCCACAAAGTCGATAAATATAAAACGAGCATGGGTGTGATTAATGAAAAACAATTTGGTCGCACCCACTTAGCAACAAATCTCATTGTTAAATATGTCTTTGGGCAGGCGGTTGACTCAGTATTAGAAAGTGAGTTTAGAATGCAATATCGTTACCGCCTCAGACAAGCCTTTCAGCCTGCATTAGAGCTGTATGCGGATAAAGATTTTCTGGGGATTGGCCCAGGTTTTATGGGGGTCAAAAAGTTTAGTCCACGCCAGCAACTGAAGTGGGAGCTAGCGTTTATTAAAGGCTTTAACGGCGATAGCAAAGATCATACTTTGCGCGCGGGATTGCAGTGGAGTTTTTAATGGTGTTTCTAATGTCTTTGTTAATAGTGTTGCTAATGGCGGGAATACTCAAAAGCAGCACGGCCATTTTTATTCAAGCTTAAGGTAGAGTTAAGTTTCGTTGGTTAATCTTTAATTATCATTGATTAACTATAGTATTTTTTATGCATCAATTCACACGTATGTGTTTTATCCTAGCCTGTTTGGTCGGGCTTTGGGCAGGACAAGCGCAGTTAGTATTAGCTAAACCTGTTAATTATCCAGCACCACCTATCGCTATCCAACAGCCAAATCAATTATCAAAAGCTAACACCCAAGCCAGTTCACTAACAGATCTTGAAGGCAAAGTCGTCTATGTCGATTTTTGGGCATCTTGGTGCGTGCCGTGCCGTCGATCATTTCCTTGGATGAACCAAATGCAACAGCAATATGGCGATGAGTTAGTGATCTTAGCGATTAATCTAGATCAAGAGCCTGAACTTGCTCAACAATTTTTAATGGATAATCCATCAGCATTTCATGTTGAATTTAATCCCTCTGGTGAGCTTGCCCAAGCCTATCAAGTGATTGGAATGCCGAGCAGTTATTTAATTGATAAGCGCGGTCAAGTGCGCTTTGCCCATACTGGTTTTTTTATTAAACAGATAGCCAATTATGAGCACAGTATTGCTCAATTAATTGCGGAATAAAGAGGATAATGATGAAAAAAATATTCAAATTAGCATTAGTTGCTATCACAGTGTCCCAAGCGGTCGGCTGTGCGAGTTTAGGTGTACAGCCCTGGGAGCGTGATTTACTTGCCAAAGATGAAATGTCACTTAACGCCGAAGGTGTCGACTTAGGGTTAGACGACCATATTTACTTTTCCAAAGAAGCGACTTCTGGTGGTCGTGCGTTTGCTGGTGGAGGTTGTGGATGCAACTAATAGAACATCCTTCATCGATGCGCTTTGCAGACAAGACGATTGTTAAGCCTAAACCAATTGCAGCTAGCTTAGCCGTCGCAACTTGTGCTTTATTAGGTGCAGTTAGCCCGCTTGCACAAGCGAATCCCGATACTGCGGACGAATGGAAATTTGATACCGCGATACTATATTATGGTGAGACCGATCGTGTGAGCCTAGTTGAGGGCGTGGTGAGTGCCACTAAAGATTTTGGTGATGAGCATATTTTCAATGGTAAAGTGACCTTCGATGGCTTAACCGGTGCATCAGCCACCGGAGCTGTACCACAAGATACGGTACAAACCTTTTCACGCCCATCCGGCAATGGAGGCTATGCCGTTGCTGCTGGCGAAACCCCATTAGATGACACCTTCAAAGACTCTCGCGTACAGCTTAATGCGCAGTGGACCCAACCGCTTGCTACGGATTTACGCGGATCAACCGGTGTACATGTTTCTAAAGAATATGATTATTTGTCTCTTGGCGTAAACGGCTCATTGGCGCGTGATTTTAATCAAAAAAATACCACGTTATCGCTAGGCTTATCTTATCAGTTTGATAGTATTGATCCTGTTGGCGGGACACCAGAGCGTCTGGGTAGCACTTCAGTGCTAAACAGTGTCAGTGATTATGATTTATATGATGACTACCTTGATGCAAACGGTTCTGGTAACGCCGACTTTGATGCACATGCAAGCCAATATGAGAGCCGTGAAGGGGCACAAGACAAAGATACTATCGATGTCTTATTTGGCTTGACGCAAATCATCAATCGCCGCACCATTATGCAGCTTAATTACGGTATGTCTGTGTCAGATGGTTATTTAAATGATCCCTATAAACTGGTGTCTGTCGTCAATAACCAAGGCACCGTGCAGGATACCTTATTTGAATCTCGACCGGATTCACGTACCAAACACAACGTGTATTGGCAGACTAAATACGCGATGGACAGCGGTGTGGTTGATTTGTCATATCGTTTTGCTAGGGATGATTGGGATATTCAATCGCATACGTTAGAGTCGCGCTTACGCTATAATTTATCAGATAACAGCTATATTCAACCGCATGTGCGTTATTATCAACAAAGTGCTGCAGAGTTTTATCAGCCATTTTTACTCAGTGATCAACCGCTGCCTACTTATGCCAGTGCAGATTATCGTTTGGGTGATATGGATGCGTATACGGTGGGTGTAAAATACGGACAAAAGCTTGATAACGGTGATGCTTGGGCGGTTCGGGTTGAGTATTATCAACAAAACCCGAAGAATGCAGGCTTTGCCGAGCCTGGGCAACTTGCTGAATTAGAGCTTTATCCGAGTATTAAAGCACTGATAGTTCAGTTTAACTATCAATTCTAAGTAGCCATTTAGGAGATCAATTTTAATGTTCAATTTTCATGTTTAATTTTAACAATTAGCACCAATGAGGAAGCATGCAATAAGAGAAGTCTCAATAGAAGTTCGGGGTGATCACATTTGTGGTCGCTTTGATGCTATGGCTTCTCCGTGTGAAGTGTTAATTGATGCTATTGATTCACAACAAGCACTGGCTTTAACTCAAGCTATCGCCACGGAAGCATGGCGTATTGAAAGCAAATATTCGCGCTATCGCGATGACAATATCATGTATGAAATTAATCATGCTCAGGGTCAAGCGGTTGCGATTGATCATGAAACTCAACAATTATTATCCCTTGCCAATACTTGTTTTGAACTCAGTGAAGGGCGCTTTGATGTCACTAGCGGTATCCTTGGGCAAGTGTGGCAGTTTGATGGCAGCGATACGATCCCGTCTCAAACAATGATCGAAGCTTGTCTTGTTTGTAGTGGTTGGGAAAATGTCCAATTGGCTGATGATAGTGTTCGCTTACTACCTGGCTATGCTATTGATTTAGGCGGTATTGGTAAAGAATATGCAGTGGATCGATGTGTGCAGCTCGCGCGTGAAATGCAGCCAACTTGGTCAGTCTTAGTGAATTTTGGTGGGGACATTGGCGTTACGCGTCCTCGTCAAGCTCATCCATATTGGCAAGTCGGCATTGAGCACCCCGATCCTGCCAGAACGACCCAAATGTTAGTGACTATTGCCCAAGGTGGGTTAGCAACAAGTGGCGATGCAAAACGTTTTTTACTAAAAGACGGCGTGCGCTATGGTCATGTACTTGATCCACAAACCGGTTATCCCGTTAAAGACGCGCCAAGATCGGTAACCGTGGCCGGAGAAAACTGTACTCAAGCTGGATTATTAGCTACGTTAGCCATATTACACGGTGCTCAAGCTGAAGTGTTTTTACAAGAGCAGGCAGTCACTCATTGGTGTCTGTGGTAAAACAGACACCAATGCCACTGCTATAAGCAATGAGCGCATAAAACACTCAGTATTAGTGCACCCAGTGATAATTTTTCGCTTTAGCGTCAACCTCAAGCTGCGTCGCTTGTGGTATAAACTGACTGTTTTCATCAGCAAAGAAGAATGGTGCAGGCTTGGTTTCACTGCCTAGTTCTTGCATTGTAGCAGCCGCAAATACCCGTCCATTAATCACAGTATGACTGACATACTCACTGCGTTGAATATCAGCTAAGACATCACCGTCAATAATCGCTAAATCAGCGACCTTGCCGATTTCGATACTGCCTATTTGTTTATCCATACCTAGATGGCGAGCACCATCAATCGTACCACCGCGCAGCGCTTCCCAAGGGGTAAAGCCGCCTTGTGCCATGATCCACAGTTCCCAATGCGCGGCTAAGCCTTCACGTTGGCCATGCGCACCGATATGGACACTGACGCCATTTTCACGCAACGTCTTGGCGTATTTTGCGACCTCAATATGGTTGTACTGCTCATCTGGTGCAGTAGGTCGTCGTATCGAGCGGCTATCGAGCAATTTGTGAGGGGTATAACGCAGTAAGCGCTCGTTTTGCCATACATTAGTACGATCATACCAATACTCTTCACCCATCAAGCCGCCATAAGACACGACAAATGTTGGGGTATAACCAAATTTGGTCGCCGACCACAACTTAGTTAAATCATCATAACCTCTGGCAATTGGTAAAGAGTGCTCTAATCCTGTGTGACCATCGACCAGCATAGATAAGTTTTGTTGCAACTTACCACCGCCCTCTGGCACAACCATCATGTTTAGCTCACGCGCTGCTTGTAACACCCATTGACGCTGATCACGACGCGGCTGGTTATATGATTTAACCGATATTGCACCGACATCTTTTAGGCGTTGCACATGAAAATACGCGTCTTCAAAATCATTAATAATGGCTTTGTAACCTAGGCCCTCTGCACCATATAAAATAGTACCTGTAGAATAAACACGAGGACCTACGCGTAAACCAGCGCGTTGTAATTCTGCAGCAGCAAAAATCTCAGTCGTATCGTTTGACGGATCATGAATGGTGGTGACACCAAACGCTAGATTCGAAAACTGTGACCAGTTTTGTTGAGGAATGATCTCATTACGACCTTGAGAGCCATGTGCGTGGGTATCGACTAAGCCTGGGATCACCGTTTTACCTGTAGCATCCACAATCAGTGCATCTTCAGGGATGGTGATACCATCAGCAGGACCTACCGCTTCGATAATATTACCATTAATCAATACGATCCCGTTGTTAATGACTTCTTGTTTGTTATCAGCATCACGCATAGTCACGACATTACCACCGACAATCGCAGTATAACCTTGGGCTTTTTTGCTTGCTCGGCTAAACGACAGTTTTAGTCCTTCGGTAACTGGTACTGCATCATCAGCATTGGCTTCAGCAAGAGATTGTTCATACAAATACGGACCATGGAACCAAGTTAATGATTGGTTATCTGGGGCCCAATTTAAATATTCACCTGCGCGAGCTGAAATCTGTTTAACCGGCAACGAGGTCATCGTTGGGCTGATCGTGATTTTTTTACCATTTTCAACAAACGGCACGACATATGTGTTGTATTGATACACAAATGCGACCCATTGTTTATCATGTGAAAGTCGGTATTCACTGACTTTGTCAGCACCATATAGGTGTGTGCGTTTATCTTCACCGCGAAGATCAACACTCGATAATTGCGTTTCACTATAAGGTGTGCCTGACACATATTCAGTAAAATACACGCGTTCACTGCCGCCTGCAAAATGCGGTTGCATCCCTTGTTTACTTACGCGAACACTTTTTTCAGCATCCAGATCATGGACATAAATCCCTGGCTCTACTGAATATGTCGGGTCGAGTAAATACCCGCCGGTGAATTTGCGATAAGTGATTTTGTCACCATCAGGTGAAAAGGCCGGTTCAACGTAGTGACCAGGTTGTGCTGTAATCACTTCGCCATTGCCGCCTCTAGCAGACACAACGCGTACCGAGCCTAACTCTTGATCATGCCATGTGGTGTAGACAATTTGCTTGCCATCATTAGCATAACGCGGGAAATATTCATCATGGGAGTTTTGTTTGGTTAAACGTTTCGTTTTACCTGATTTCAGATCACGGACGTACAGTTTACCGAGCGCTTGGAACAGTGCTTTTTTACCGTCAGGTGATTTTTGAGACCAACGTAACATTTTCACGTCAAAGTTATCTGGCGCCACATCAACATCAAAACGCACAGCATCAGCATACTGTAATTGACTATCAATGCTGATATCCAAAGTAGTGAGAGTTTGGTCTTTGACGGTCAAACGATGAATTTTACCTGCCGTCCAAAACACTAATTGCTCACTATCTGGCGTCCAATCAAAATAACTAAAGTAGCCTTCAGAGCCAAAGCCTTCTTGCATGTCACGTTCAAGATCTTTAAACACTGGGGTTTCTGTACCAGTGGCGAGATCTTTAATAAACAAGGCTGTTTTTTCTTGAATACGTCGAATAAACGCAATGTGCTTGCCATCTGGAGAAGGAGTCGGGACAACAGCACCGCCGGTACCTGAAATAAAGCGTTCTTCTTCACCTGTTTCACGATCAAAACGCGTGATAGCAAAGACAGAAGTTAATGGATCGCGGTTGTAACTAAAGCGAAAACCATCGCTCACATCCTGCGTGTAATAAATGTATTGGCCATCATGTGAAAAGGCAGGATCGGCAATGTTTTTTTGATCTTTTAAGCCATTAACCCGTTTTTTAATCGCCAGACCTGTGCCACCTATGTGGTGATACATCCAGATTTCGCCAGCAGGAATACTGCGACTGGACATGATCCCTTTGGTGACAACAATATATTGACCATCAGGACTCCATTTGGGGGAATGAATGATGTTGTTCTTTTCTTTGGTTACTTGACGTAAATCACTACCGTCGATATTCATCACCCATACATTCGATAGACCGTCGCGGTCTGAAATAAAGGCGATTTGCTTACCATTAGGGCTGACAGCAGGATGAATGTTCCATGCAAAATCTTGCGTTAACGCTTGTGCATCGCCTCCATCGATAGAGCTGATAAAAATATCACCTAATGTATCAAATACAATGCTCTTGCCATCTGGGGTGACATCGAGACTTGCCCACGTAACTTCTGTACTTTTTACATTGACGGTATTGAGTGGAAAAGGAGGCTGTAGTACATCCCACTCGGCAAAGCGTTTACTTGCTTTTTCGTCCGTTGTGGCTGTTTCTGTTGCTTCTGTTGATTCAGGGGCTTGAGCAAAAACTGGTGCGCTTAGTAACGCACCGGAGAGAAACGCACCTGAAATAAATGTTCTTAAGAGAAATAGTGCGCCACCGAGTAAACTCGCACGCAAACGCTGTGGGGTATTATTCATATTGTTATTCCAAAGCTGAAAATTTACCCGTGACTATACACTATTCAATTTATAAATTACATGGTAACGAATTCTTCACCACTAGTTGGATGAATAGCGACGCAAGCATCAAAATCAGCCTTGGTTGCGCCCATTTTAATAGCGACCCCAAAGCCTTGCAGGATTTCATCCATACCATGACCAATGCCATGTAATCCAACAACTTTCTCATTCTCACCAGCACAAATTAACTTCATGGTGGTGACTTGGCGATGACGTGTTACAGCTGTGTACATAGCCCCAAAGCTTGAATTATAAATCGTCACGTTTTCTTTACCATATTGCGCCAGTGCTTCGGCTTCAGTTAAGCCAAGCGTACCAATCGGGGGATGGGAAAATACAACCGTGGGGATCAAGGTATAATCCATTTTGGCGTTGGTCTTGCCATTAAACAAGCGCTCGGATAATAAACGACCCGCTTTTACCGCAACAGGGGTTAAATCAATTTTACCAATGTTATCACCAAGGGCATAGATACCCTTTGCGGTGGTATTTTGAAATTCATCCACGACAATATAACCGCGATCATCCAAAGTAACATCAGTGTGCTCTAAACCTATGTTTTGGTTGGCTGGCGCACGGCCGATTGCCCAAATTAAAGCATCTGTAGCGATACTTTCACCTGTGTCTAGGGTGACGACTAGGCTATCATCTTCTTGCTTCACGACATTGACGACATTAGCGTGGTTAATTAATTTAGGCCCTTCTTCAGCCATGATCTCAACTAATGTGTTAGAGATTGTATCGTCAAAATTACGCAGAGGTTTTTCTTTGCGCACGACTAGGCTCGTCTCTGTGCCTAATGAGTGCAAAACACCAGCTAATTCAACACCAATGTATCCTGCACCAATCACGACTGCACGCTGTGGCTGTTCTAACAAATCAAAGAAACCGTCTGAAGTGATCCCATATGTTGCACCGGGAATATCCGGTATAATCGGATAACCACCTGTAGCAATACTGATATGAGGTGCGCTATATAATTCACCGTTAACTTCAATCGTGTTTTTATCAGTAAATTTAGCAAAGCCATTGATAACTGTTATGCCACTATTACCTAACACGCGATCATAAGATTGGTGGATGCGTTCGATGTAAGCTTCACGCGAGGCAATCAGCGTTCCCCAACTGAAATTATTTACTTTGACGTCAAATCCATAATCAGGTGCGTAACGATGAATGGCTTCAGCGACTTGAGCACCGAACCACATTGCTTTTTTGGGGACACAGCCGACATTGACGCAGGTGCCGCCGATGGCTTTGGCTTCGATGAGTGCGACACGTTTGCCGTGTTTAGCTGCGCGGTTGGCTGAAGCAATGCCACCACTGCCTCCACCGATACAAATATAATCGAAATTTTGCATATCAATCCTTTAGGAAAATCAAAAGTAGAATACTGGTAAGATAAAAATTTTGTCTAGTGTGGCGTAATTTGCTTAAAGATCCAATACCTGAATGCATAACTTATCGGATGTCGACGGGTAATGCTTATTGTAATTTTTGGTATTTTATATATATATATTGATAGCTAGGATTGTTTTTTGTCGATACAACCATAAATACAATTAATAGATTTATTACATTCAGGGAATATTTATGTCAGCACATAGCGGCACTTCAGCAGCGTCACATGCATGGTTTACTCAGGATGGGTTACCACATTTTTCAGCCATTCAAGCACAGGATATCGTACCGACGATCACCGATGCAATTGCGCAGTGTAAATCCGTTATCGAAACTGTGGTTGCGGCACAAGATGCCTCCTATGCCGCGGTGTATTTAACGATTGATGAAGTGGATACAAGACTGAGTAACTTATGGTCGCCGGTATCGCATATGAACTCAGTGCTAAGTAATGATGAATGGCGCGAGGCGCATGATGCGTGTTTACCATTACTGTCAGAATACGGCACTTGGGTAGGACAGCACGAAGGCTTATATCAATTATACAAAACCCTACACGAGTCAGCTGAGTTTGCGACATTAGATACTGCGCAACAAAAAATGATCACCAACACATTACGTGATTTCACTTTATCAGGTATTGCCTTAGACACCGATAAAAAAGCACAATACGGCAAAATTAAAGCCCGCATGTCTGAGCTATCCTCGACGTTTTCTAATCAAGTGTTAGATGCAACGATGGCCTTTCAAAAACACGTCACTGACGAAACTTTACTCGCAGGATTACCAGAGTCTGCCAAGGCTGCTGCGGCACAACTAGCACAGCAACACGATCTTGCTGGTTGGTTATTTACCTTGGATATTCCAAGTTATTTGCCGGTGATGACGTATGCAGACAATCGAGAATGGCGTGAAGAAATGTATCGCGCGTATGTTACTCGTGCATCGGAATTAGGTCCAAATGCAGGTGAGTTCGATAATACCCAAATTATCACTGATACATTAGCCTTGCGGACTGGACTTGCCCATTTATTGGGTTTTGGCAATTATAGTGAGCGTTCTATTGCTACCAAAATGGCACAATCAACCGATCAAGTGATTGGCTTTTTACAAGATTTAGCACTGCAATCTAAACCGCAAGCGCAAGCCGATTTGAATGAAGTCAGTGCGTTTGCTGCTGATAATTATGGCCGTATGAATTTGCAAGCTTGGGATATTGGTTATTATTCTGAAAAACTAAAACAAGAAAAATACGCTATTAGCGATGAAGAATTACGTCCTTATTTTCCTGAAACACACGTGGTACCAGGATTATTTGAAGTAGTTTCACGCTTATATGGGGTCGTGATTACAGAGCGTCATGATGTTGATGTGTGGCATGCTGATGTGCGTTTCTTTGATATTCATGATGAAGATAACGTCTATCGTGGCAGTTTTTACCTCGATTTGTATGCCCGCAGTAAAAAACGCGGTGGCGCATGGATGGATGAATGTCGGGTTAAACGCCGCCAACAAGACGGGGTGTTACAGTATCCAGTCGCTTATTTGACCTGTAATTTTTCTGGTCCTGTGGATGGCAAGCCGGCGTGCTTTACCCATGATGAAGTAGTGACTATGTTTCACGAGTTTGGTCACGGTATCCACCACATGTTGACGCAAATTGAAGTGTCAGCAGTATCAGGGATAAATGGCGTGGCGTGGGATGCGGTTGAGTTACCGAGTCAGTTTTTAGAAAACTGGTGTTGGCAAGCTGAAGCATTGCAATTTATTTCAGGGCATGTCGATACAGGCGAGCCGTTACCCAAAGAGATGCTAGATAAAATGTTAGCAGCTAAAAACTTCCAATCAGCGATGCAGATGTTGCGTCAGTTGGAATTTAGTTTGTTTGATTTTACGTTACATATGCAAACTGAGCCGGTTGATGTTCAAGCATTTTTGGATGCAATCCGTAAAGACATTGCAGTCTTGACACCACCTGACTTTAATCGTTTCCAAAATAGTTTTGGACACATTTTTGCCGGTGGCTATGCAGCAGGGTATTACAGCTATAAGTGGGCCGAAGTGTTATCTGCCGATGCGTTTGCTTCTTTTGAGGAAGCGGGTATTTTTGATCAAGCAACTGGACGTAAATTTTTAACCAATATATTGCAAATGGGTGGCAGTAAAGAGCCAATGGAGCTGTTTGTCAATTTTAAAGGGCGGGAGCCATCAGTTGATGCGCTATTACGTCATAGCGGGATCAGTAGCGACGCTGCGGCGTAAAGTCAATGCGTTCAGTTCATACCTAATACGGGATGGTGTTATGCCATCCCTGCAACATTATCGCCAGTGGCATAAGCAATGGTTTGACTTATCTCTTGTAAGCTCAAACCTGATTCAGTCTGCCACTGGTTAAATGTATCTTGGATTGTTGTGAGACTGCGCTTACTGTTCAGCCCACCATCAATCAGTTTGTGCGCCCTAAAATACGCTTCAATATCTCTCGACAAAATAAATGTGTCTTTGCCGATGGCACGTAGAGCGTAAGGGCCGGTATTGCCGCCTAAGCGCGAACCATGTTGTTTGAGATAAGCCCATAGCCCTATGGTGTCTTCGGCTGGCCAATCAGCTAACCATTGTCCGACAGAGCCGTGCGCTTGGATAATATCATCGAGCATAAAGGCATTGTCTCTGATAGTGCGGACTTTGTTTAAGTTGCGGATGATTTTAGGGTCGGTTGCTTTTTTCTCCAACATATCATCGGGCATCATCATCAGTTTCTGAATATCAAATCCCCAAAAGACCTCTTCAAAATCAGGCCATTTGTTTCTGACAACACGCCATACAAAGCCTGATTGAAACACCTTTTTGGACATTTCAGATAACACTTCAGAGGATGTAGTGGCGATGAGTTCAGAGTGGGTTTTAGGTTGGGATAGGAGGTGTTGGAGCATCGCTTCACTGCCTTTGCGTTGTGCCGCTCGGCGATAAATTGTGTGAAACTTTTCCATTTGAACCTCGATATCATTGTTATTATTAAGCGTATATGCCCATTGTAATAGAGATGATACAGAGATTCAGATCATTTTATGCTTTATTAATATCTTTATTTTAAAGGGTGATTTGTGTAAGATTTAATGCAGTGAATACCGCATGATTAATGCCTTAACACGAATACTCAATGACACTTGTGCTGCAAGTGCTTTCGTCAGCTTTATCTTCTAAGGAACGCCAAAATGGCAGAGAATCAGTCAGCTAATCAGTCAACGAATCAGACGCATTTTGGTTTTAAACAAGTCGACGAAGATCAAAAAGAATCACTCGTCGCAGAAGTGTTTCATTCTGTTGCAGCAAAATACGATGTAATGAATGATGTGATGTCACTGGGGATCCATCGTATTTGGAAGCGTTATACGATTGATTGCTCTGGCGCACGTAAAGGTCATCAGATCCTTGACTTAGCTGGTGGAACAGGCGACTTAACGGCTAAATTTTCGCGGATAGTGGGGCCTGAGGGTTCTGTTACTTTATCAGATATTAATCCTTCGATGTTAGAAGTAGGCAAAGATAAACTACGCGATATGGGCTTGGTTGACAATATTAAGTATGTCGAAGCTAATGCTGAAGATTTACCTTTCCCAGATAATTCTTTTGATATTGTTACGATGGCATTTGGTTTGCGTAACGTAACACATAAAGAAAACGCCTTAGCATCCATTTACCGTGTCCTTAAGCCCGGTGGTCGTTTGTTAGTGCTTGAGTTTTCAAAGCCTACCTCTCCAGCATTAGAGAAGATCTACGACACCTACTCATTTCATTTATTACCAAAAATGGGTAAATTGGTAGCAGATGATGAAGATTCATATCGCTATTTAGCCGAGTCTATTCGCATGCATCCAGACCAAGATACGTTAGAAGAAATGATGCAAGTAGCGGGTTTTGAAGGCACGTCATACACCAATTTAACTGGCGGTATTGTCGCGTTACACCGTGGATTCAAATATTAATGCCGTTTAAACAATTCATATCGGGTATAGCAGAGTTTGGTGCTAACGAAGTCTTGCAGTTAGATGACGAGCATCAAACCTATTTACAGCCTTTATCGGGTAAATCGTTAGCGTTGACATTGCTTCCTATTGAACAAACCATTCAGTTGCAATTTACTGATTCGCGTATCGATATTATATTGCCGACTGAATCCGACAGAGGCCTTAATAGTGATACAGATCTTGATAATGATCTGAAAAGTGATTGTCATCTGACTATTCAACTCTCAGCGATAGCGCAATTACGCGACAGCAATCAACTTACCACGCTAATCAAACAAGATAAATTAGATATCAAAGGCGACTTGAGTGTTGCTCAACATTTAAGTGCTCTGGTTAATGGCTTAGATTTAGATCTGACTGAAATACTCACCAATAAAATCGGTGATGTACCAGCACATACCATTATGGGCACGGCATCCTCAGTGATTAATTACGCCAAATATGTCAAACAACATTTAGATATAACCTTAGGCGAAGCCCTCATTGAAGAAAAACAACTTGTTGCTTCACCGTTGGCATTAGCTAATTTTAGCGATGAAGTAACAGACACGCGTTATTGGTGTGACCGACTAGCGGCGCGCTTAGCGATTTTAGAAAAGCAACAACTTGCAGGTGATAAATAACATGGCGTCAAAACGGTTTTATCAGATTGCAAAAGTGGTACTGCAGTTCGGTCTGGATGATTTAATTCCAAGTCATTTGATCCCTTGGTATGCTAAAGCTGGTCGCTATTCGTTGTTTTGGTTGCGTAACCGACATAAGGATAAAACCCGCGGACAACGAGCACGTTTGGCGCTAGAAACGCTTGGACCTGTGTTTATAAAATTTGGTCAAATGTTATCGACTCGTCGAGATTTGATCCCTGCCGATATCGCAGATGAACTCGCAATATTACAAGACCATGTGATCCCTTTCGATGGCAAAATCGCAGAGGCAACCATACTCAAGTCATTAAATATTGATACCATTGACGAGATTTTCGCTGATTTTGATACTGTTCCATTAGCTTCAGCTTCCATTGCCCAAGTGCATACCGCGAGATTAAAAGAATCCGGGGATGAGGTGGTCGTCAAAGTCATTCGTCCTGGGATTGAGCCTATCATCGAATCAGATGTCGAGTTACTGCGCAGTATCGCCACGGTCATACAAAAATGGTTGCCAGATGGGAAACGTATGCGCCCTGTTGAGGTGGTTGAAGAATATCAAAAAACTATTTTTGATGAGCTGGATCTAGTGCGCGAGTCGACTAACGGTACAGCGATAAAGCATAATTTTAGTGATTCAAAAGCCTTATATGTACCGCACTTTTATACTGATTATTGCACCCGCGATGTGATTGTCATTGAGCGGATTTATGGTATTCCTGTATCGGATAAAGCGGCCTTGTTAGCTCAAGGTACGAATATGAAAAAGCTCGCCGAACGCGGTGTAGAAGTGTTTTTCACTCAAGTGTTTCGCGATAGTTTGTTTCATGCTGATATGCATCCTGGCAATATATTCGTCAGTAGGGAACGACCTGATGACCCTTATTATATAGGCATTGATTACGGTATCGTGGGCACGCTAAATGCACAAGATAAGCATTACCTCGCGGCTAATTTTATCGCATTCTTTAATCGTGATTATCGAAAAGTTGCCGAACTACATGTTGATTCTGGATGGGTACCAATGGATACCAATGTCGATGATTTAGAAATGGCAATCCGTTTGGTCTGTGATCCGATTTTTCAAAAGCCGTTGGATGAAATTTCTTTTGGCCACGTACTGTTACAGCTGTTTAATACGGCAAGACGTTTTAATATGGTGGTGCAACCACAACTCGTGCTACTGCAAAAAACCTTATTATATGTCGAAGGGTTAGGTCGTCACTTATATCCACAATTAGATTTGTGGTCGACTGCTAAACCCTTCTTAGAGAATTGGATGAACGAACAAATCGGCTTTAAAGCGTTTTATACCAAAGTAAAAAATAACGCGCCTTTTTGGGCAGAAAAGCTACCAGACATGCCGGATTTGATATTTAATACACTCAGTCAGCTTAAAACCTTACCCGAGTTACAACAAAAACAATTTGCTGAACTAAAAGCGCAGCAGTTAGCAAATCAAAAATCAACATTGTACGGTATGATTGGGTCTACCTGTTTTGTGATAGGGGTGTTGTTAGCATTTAATGCAATGCCAATTTATTATGATTTGGCCGCATTTGGCGTGGGCGGGATCTTTTGGTTTAAAGCGTTATCAAAACTCATTCAAAAAGACTAAAACTGATACATGTGGCCTTTGCCGTAAAAGGCCTCAAACCTAAGTGCCAAACCATAAGACGGTTCAAAGTCTTCTTTATCGAGCCATAATACAAATGGTTCTACCTCAAAAAATAACCATTTACGCAAAGGATTACTTCTTAGTTTTGCACTAAGGTAGACCTGTTCGGTGTGATTATTGGGAACGGTTAACCCTTGCATATAAAAGGTATATACCAATGTTGATTGTAAATCCAAGCGATAATAGCGTTGCGCTTCGATATGCCATTTAAACTCATTGCGTTTGTCAGAGTAATACCAGCGGTGATTAAACTTATCGAGTTTTTGCCCATCATGTTCAAACAATATTGACGCACCTATCTCAGCGCCAAGATGATCCCTGTTATAGTAATGCAGTTGGGCGTCATAGAGTAAATTGGTCTTATTATCAATAATATACAAATCTCGATAAGTGGCTCTGGCAAAGACTTGATCGCGTCGCCCTAAACCGACACGATAAGTCACATTATCAAATCGTGGACTGTAAAAGCGTAATGCTAGCGTAGTGGACTGTTGGCGGTTTTCGATTTCACGACTGGCTTTAACAGTATTATCTTGGGTGCTGTCATCATCGTCACTCAATAATAAATCGACTTTATTGGTTAAGGACGGCAATGCAAATTTGATTTTGAAACGGGTATCAAATTCGCCAAAGTCACGACTACGAGGCTCCCAGCCGAGACGGATTTTACCGGAAGCACCTGCTTTACTTAATTGAGTTGGTGCATCAATAAACCATTGATCAATCGCTTGGGCTTGAAGATTAAAAGTATTGGTAATATTTTGCTGCCAACGATCTACCCAAATTTGTTCAGAGGTAATCGAATTATCTTTTGCGGTAGGTTTAGCATTTACTAAAGCCGCTGTCGCTGACCAGAGTATGAGGGTGCAAATAATGCTATTTAAGAATTTTGTCATGCACTCACTTTAATTCAAGAATAAAACCGTCGATACATCATTTATCGCATGTAATCTAAAACGCTTTATCTTATACTTAGGATTAAGTATAGAATTTTTCAGGTTGATACACAATCAACTGCCTCTAAGTAATAATAGTAAGTATTAATTTTAAGTGATCAAAAAAGGAACCAATTATGGGTGGCATTAGTATCTGGAGCTTGTTGTTAATAGCATTGATTGTAATTTTGTTATTTGGTACTGGTAAGCTAAAAACCTTAGGTGCTGATTTAGGCGGCGCGATTAAAGGCTTTAAAAAAGCTGTCAACGATGACTCTGCCGCAGAGAAAAACACAACTGATGCGGATTTTTCTCCGGAGCAAATTAGCACTAAAGCTGATGAAAAAGTGAATAGTACTGTTTCTCAGGAAGTGAAAAAAGACTAATCATGTTTGATATTGGCTTCTGGGAATTACTGGTCATAGGTATTATGGCACTACTTATTTTGGGTCCTGAGCGACTACCAGGCGCCATTCGTAGTACCATGAAAGTGGTGCGCGGCGTAAAACAAACAGCCAATGGCTTCAAGACTGAAGTTGAAGAGCAACTGCGGATCCATGAGTTGCATGAAAATCTTAAAAAAGCAGAGCAACAAGGGCTTAATGAATTAGATCCTACTTTGCAAAAGAGTGTCGATGAACTTAAAGCCGCCGCCGCGTCGGTGCAACAACCCTACAAAAAAGATAATTAATATATGACCACTCAACAAGGGTTGATTTCTCATCTGATAGAGTTACGCAGTAGAATATTGAAGATGCTAGTAAGTGTATTATTGATTTTCGTGGTGCTATCTCCTTTTGCCCAAGATATTTATCACATTTTGGCACAACCACTTTTGAATGCATTGCCCGACGGGGCAAGTATGATAGCGACAGATGTTGCATCGCCTTTTTTAGCGCCGTTCAAACTCACGCTCGTCGTCGCATTTTTCATTGCCATCCCATATATCTTGTATCATGTGTGGGGATTTATTGCTCCAGCATTGTACCGCAATGAAAAAAAACTCATCGCGCCGTTATTATTCTCTAGCTCCTTACTGTTTTATGCCGGTATGGCTTTCGCGTATTTTGTATTATTTCCTGTTGCGTTTGCATTCCTCACTAGTTTTGCACCAGAGGGTGTCGTTGTCAGTACTGATATCAGCAGTTATTTGAGTTTTGTATTAACAATTTTCTTCGCTTTTGGCATTGCCTTTGAGATCCCCATTGCCATTATTTTATTATGTTGGACGGGCGTGACCACACCACAAAACTTACGACAAAAACGTCCATACGTTATCGTAGGTGCATTTGTTGTGGGGATGTTATTGACGCCTCCGGATGTCATTTCTCAGGTATTACTCGCGATCCCCATGTGGATTTTATTTGAAATAGGGGTCATTATTGGTAGTATTTATGCCAAACTAGCACCAGTAACTAATTAATTTAAGAGTAGTTAAAGATGATGAATTCTCGCAACACACCTTTATTTAGCCTTAGCATGTTGACTCGTGTTCTCGGTGTTATTGGATTATTAGCCATGACAAGTTATGCCCATGCTACTGATACTTCAATCAAGCAAGCATTAAGTAAATGTGCCCAACAAACCAATAGCTTGCAACGTTTGGTATGTTACGACCGCATCAGTGCGCAATTAAACGATTATCGAGACGAGACGTCCATATCTGTTGTGGCACCACCATCCACTACTACGCCAGTAGCGCCTATGCCAGTGAAGTCTATGCCTGTAAAGCCGATGCCGGTAATGTCTAGTCCAGTAGAGCAGAGTAAGCCAGCGCAAGCGAAGGATGATGTAAGCTTTGGGAAAGTAGTCAAAACAGACGATGCAATGATATCGACAATAGCTTCAGTGAAAACGGGTCGTAATAATTTGATGACAATTACGTTAAACAATGGCCAAGTGTGGCAGCAAACCAAATCTGAAGATCGTGCTCGTTTTACTGAACAACAATCTGTGACCATTGAAAAAGGTTTTTTTGGTTCGTTTTATTTGTCAGCTGAAGGCAGTAATCGTCGTATTGCGGTAAAGCGCGTTAAGTAATCAAACATACAAGGTAGCGGAATGTCAACATTTACACCAAACCAATATCCTCTTGTCCGACCGCGTCGTTTACGTGCTACCTCAGGCGTTCGGGCTATGGTCAGTGAAACGCAATTGTCTGTTACTGACCTCATTTATCCTATGTTTGTGCTTGAGGGTGAAGGTCAGATAGAAGCCATTACGTCTATGCCTGATGTCTATCGCTATAGTGTCGATACGTTACTTGTTAAGTTGAGCGAAGTAGTCGATTTGGGTATTCCTGCAATAGCACTATTTCCTGTTACCCCTAACGAACAAAAATCCTTACAAGCAGAAGCAGCTTATGCACCTGATGGTTTAGCGCAACGTGCTGTGCGAGCCGTTAAAAGTAAATTTCCTGAGCTAATTGTGATCACTGATGTGGCATTAGATCCCTTTACCACCCATGGTCAGGATGGCATTATTGATGAAAAAGGTTATGTTCTTAACGATGTAACTTGTGAGGTATTAGTTAAACAAGCATTATCCCATGCTGAAGCAGGCGCAGATATTGTAGCGCCATCTGATATGATGGATGGGCGAGTGGGGTTAATTCGTCAGGCACTAGAAAGCGCTGGATTTGTTAATACCTGTATCATGGCTTATTCTGCCAAATACGCATCTAGTTATTACGGCCCCTTCCGTGATGCAGTCGGCTCAGCAGGCAATATCAAAGGAGGTAACAAGCATTCATATCAAATGGATCCGGCCAATAGTAATGAAGCGATTAAAGAGATCGCTCTGGATTTGGCTGAGGGTGCTGATATGGTGATGGTTAAGCCTGGTATGCCTTATTTAGATATTGTGCGACGCGCTAAAGAAGAATTAAACGCGCCGACATTTGTCTACCAAGTCAGTGGAGAATACGCCATGCATCAAGCAGCATTTGCCAATGGTTGGTTAAATGCTGATGCGGTTATTTTGGAAAGTCTGATGAGCTTCAAACGCGCTGGAGCGGATGGGATCTTAACCTATTTTGCCGTTGCAGCAGCAAAACTACTCAACGCTAGATAAACTCGGCACCTGATTCAGTTTTAGCGTTTGTTTGGCTTTATGTAATATCCAAGTCTCATTGGCTAACTCCGTTGCGACTAGTTTATTTTCATTAAGCCAAGTTTGGTTGATATCAATCTGCCAGATTTGTTCCAAAGCCGTCTCACTAATGTGTAGCTGTGCAATCTGTGCTATCTGCTTATCTTGAGTGCGTTTAATATTTAAGACTACCGCAATACGTAAAATCTTTATTAACTGCATTAAGTTGTCTTTTACTTCAGATGGATAATCATTTAACGCATCTTCTGGCACATCACCACGATGATATGTGACTAAATCTGCAATGCACTGCTTTTGGAGTTTGGTATAACCGGACAGATCACTGTGTTTTAAAATATACCCGCCGTGTAAATGCTGATTTTTAAATTCGATATGTAGGCCAATTTCATGCAACATGGCTGCAGTGTAGAGCATGTTTTTACCATCAAAACTACTGACTTGTAAGTTATCGGCAATTTGATTAAACAAATGCATTGCAGTATATGTGACAGCAACCGCTTGCTCTTCGTCAATATGAAATTTGACGATACTACCGTGTATGGTTTGCGCACGACGATCGGTCAAGGGTTGATTATCCAGCATGCCGTAAATAATGCCTTCACGCAACGCGCCACCAGCAATATTCATTGTGTTAATTGACAGTGATTCAAACAGTGCGATTAAAATAGCTAAGCCAGATGGAAAAATAACGCGGCGAGACTCAGCTAGTCCATCAATCGCTAGGTGGTCTATATGTGCAGCCACAATACATTGTTCTCTGAGCGTATATAAATAGCTGAGTTTTATCTCGTCACGAATCCCTTTTTGCATCAAAATATCGGTGATGGCTTGTGGAGTGCCTGATGCACCAAGCGCTTGCTGCCAGTCGAAACATTTAAATGCATGGGCATGGGCGTCAATTTGTTCTTTTGCTGCAGCGATGGCATTAGTAAAATGCTGCGGATTTATTATCCCATCGACAAAATAATGCTGCATGTAGGTCACACAGCCCATGTTGAAAGAGTGTAAATGCAGAGGTTGCATATCACGTCCAACAATGACCTCAGTGCTAGCTCCGCCAATATCAATGACGAGTGTATTACCAGAGGTGGTCGATGTATAAGCCACACCGCGATAGATTTCGGCGGCCTCTTCTTCTCCGGAGATAATCAGCAGTTTTTTATTTAAAATAGACTCAGCTTTGATAACAAAATCATGCGCGTTAGTTGCTAAGCGTAAGGTAGCAGTTGCAACAATTTTAATATTTTCTGTGGGGATGTTTTTTAGTCTATCTGCAAAAGTAGCAAGGCATTGCCAACCGCGCTCCATAGCTAGTTCATCGAGCAAATTAGATGCATCTAAGCCCGCCGCTAAACGGACTTTTTGCTTCACTCTTGAGACAACTTGTACGTTGCCATTAACCACATGCACCACAACAAGGTGAAAGCTATTCGACCCTAAATCCACAGCAGCGTAATAGTCGCCTTTAGGTTTTAAAGTCGTTAGATCATTGTGCGTTAAATTAACGCTTGTTGTAGGGGCGGTCTGATCGTGCATGGCCTTTGCTTTTGTGATTGCCTCTTGTATTGCCTGTTCCATGGCGCTTCCTAGCAGTGAATTTAGGTGGGGTAAGATCCGTTAATAAAGCCCCACTATCATAATCAGTAACGGGTATTGAATGCTCAATATACGCCTCTATATCAGGTAAGTTCAAGGCATATTTTTCACAAGCAAAACTAATGGCATGACCACTTTTGCCTGCTCGACCTGTACGGCCTATACGATGTACATAATCTTCGGCATCATCCGGCAGATCAAAATTAAATACATGGGTTACTTTTTCAATGTGTAAACCACGTGCTGCAACATCTGTCGCAACTAAAATATCCAGTTTGCCTTTGGAGAAACCTTCCATAATTGACATGCGTTTTTTCTGTGGTACATCACCACTGAGTAAACCAACCCGATGGCCATCTGCCATGAGCCAAGCCGCAACGGTTTCACAACTGTATTTAGTGTTGGCAAAGACAACTGCTTTTTCCGGCCATTCGTTTTCTAACAATGTTAGCAATAGGCGGATTTTGTCATCGTCAGATGGATAAAACAATTCCTCTTGAACACGCGAGGCGGTTTTTTTCTCCGGCTCGATCTGCACATGTGTTGGATTATTCATGTGTTCATAGGCGAGTTCTTGAACACGATAGCTTAATGTCGCTGAAAACAACATACTTAAACGTTTGTCCGCTTTTGGCATGCGATTAAATAAGTATCGGATATCCTTAATAAAACCTAAATCGAACATGCGATCGGCTTCATCTAATACCGCAACTTGAATATTTTCTAAGGAAAAAATCCCTTGCTTGTAGTAATCTAATATACGACCTGTGGTGCCGATAACAATATCTACACCATTTGTTAATGTTTGGCGTTGATCTTCATAACCTTCGCCTCCATATATTAAACCAAGGGTCAAACCCGTGTGTTTACTCAAGAGTACTGCGTCGTTATGGATTTGTACTGCAAGCTCACGAGTAGGTGCCATAATGAGCGCTTTAGGACCTTTAGCTTTACTCTTATGAGTAAGAAGGTAATTAAAGGTCGCAACTAAAAATGCGATAGTTTTTCCTGTTCCAGTCTGAGCTTGACCAGCAATATCTAATTCTTCGATTAGAGGTGGCAGACTTAGCGCTTGAATAGGTGTACAATATTCGAAATTTGCTTCATTTAGAGCATCTGTGATTGATTGATGGATCTTTAAGTCCGAAAATCGAGTATCTGTTAAGTGTGTTGTTTGCATTAATTATTATTCAGTGCTTGCATCAAAAACTATTTCTATATAACACTATGGTGAATTAAATAAAAGTATCACCAACTTGGAGAATAAAATGAGCGACAAGATTATCACGTTATCTGATGATAAATTCGAAGCCGACGTTCTAAATGCTGAAGGTCCCGTGTTAGTTGATTTCTGGGCCGAATGGTGCGGACCGTGTAAGATGATTGCACCTATCTTATCTGAAATTGCTGAAACTTACGACGGTAAAGTGACAATTGGTAAATTAAATGTAGATGAGTTCAGCGAAACCCCTAAGAAATTTGGTATTCGTGGTATCCCAACTCTCCTTCTTTTTAAAGATGGTAACGTTGCTGGAACCAAAGTCGGTGCATTATCAAAAGCACAGTTAGAAGAGTTTTTACAAGAAAATCTGTAAATCTAGACTCTGCAATACCGGAAAGGCTGCCTAAATAGCGACTATTTAACAGCCTTTTTACGTTTTTCAGGTTCAATCCTTTACCTATTAGCGTTTTAGTGCTAAGTTATAACTCAAGCACATTCCTCGTGCGTAGTTCACAGTCACATCACATTTACGCCTGTACTGTGCAAAACAATCCCTTATCAATATTACTCAAAGCGAATGCTTAAAGACCCCACTATGAATTTAACCGAATTAAAGAACAAGCCTATTTCAGATCTAGTTGCCCTAGCTGGTGAAATGGGATTAGAAAACCTAGCCCGCGCACGTAAGCAAGACATCATTTTTTCCATATTAAAAGCACACGCCAAAAGCGGTGAAGATATTTTCGGTGACGGTGTCCTTGAAATACTTCAAGATGGATTTGGTTTTTTACGTTCTGGTGACTCATCTTACTTGGCTGGACCAGATGACATTTATGTATCTCCGAGTCAAATACGTCGTTTTAACTTACGTACCGGTGACTCCATTTCTGGCAAAATCCGCCCACCAAAAGATTCAGAGCGCTATTTTGCACTGTTAAAAATCCGTGAAGTAAATTTTGATAAGCCAGAAAATTCACGTAATAAAATTTTATTCGAAAACCTGACTCCTTTGCATGCCAATGAGCGTTTGCGTATGGAGCGTGGAAACGGTAGTACCGAAGATATCACTGCACGTTTGATCGACCTTTCTTCCCCAATCGGTAAAGGGCAACGTGGTTTATTAGTTGCTCCGCCAAAAGCCGGTAAAACGCTATTACTACAAAATATTGCCCAATCGATTGCCGCCAATCATCCTGATTGTTTATTAATGGTATTATTGATTGATGAGCGTCCAGAAGAAGTAACTGAGATGCAGCGCTTGGTGCAAGGTGAAGTTATTGCTTCTACCTTTGATGAGCCAGCAAGTCGTCACGTACAAGTAGCAGAAATGGTAATCGAAAAAGCCAAACGTTTAGTTGAACACAAAAAAGACGTTGTCATATTACTCGATTCAATCACGCGATTAGCGCGTGCATACAACACGGTTATCCCCTCATCTGGTAAAGTCCTTACCGGTGGTGTCGATGCTAACGCATTGCACAAACCTAAGCGCTTCTTTGGCGCTGCGCGTAATGTTGAAGAGGGTGGTAGTTTAACGATCATCGCAACTGCATTAGTTGATACTGGTTCTAAAATGGATGAAGTTATCTATGAAGAATTTAAAGGTACCGGTAACATGGAATTACATTTAAATCGTAAGATTGCTGAAAAGCGTGTATTCCCAGCTATGGACTTTAACCGTTCAGGTACGCGTCGTGAAGAGTTATTGACGAGCAAAGAAGAACTACAAAAAATGTGGATTTTACGCAAGATTGTCCACGAAATGCCTGAAATTGATGCTATAGAGTTTTTGATTAGTCGTTTATCGATGACCAAAACCAACGATGAATTCTTTGATGCGATGAAGCGCCAAAGAAGTTAATACATAGCATTTATGCCAACCAACGCATATCAAGCCATGACCTTTACTAAGGTGCATGGCTTTTTTTTGCCTGTATATTTTGCCTATATTTTTTGAACATCTTTTTGTGTTATTGTGTGAAAAAGTGATCACACAACGTGTACACAATACGTGAAGCCAAAACAACAATATAATTTCACTTAAGGAATTTTCATGAAGCTATTTACTTTACCGTTAACCACATCAGCTCGCCGTATCGGCTTTGCTTTAGGCATGACTACGCTACTTGCTATTGCCCCTAATTTACATGCGAAACCCACACCTGGTGTTGTCACTGATAAAGTGAGTGAGGTTGAAACGCAAGTGATCCAGTGGCGTCACCATTTTCATGCCAATCCCGAACTGTCTAATCGCGAATTTGAGACTGCAGCTTATATTGCCAAATACCTAACAAGTCTCGGCTTAAAAGTGCAAACGGGTATTGCAAAAACAGGTGTCGTAGGTTTGCTAGATACCGGTAGACCTGGGCCCGTCGTTGCATTACGTGCCGATATTGATGGGCTACCTGTATTAGAAGATAACGATTTACCGTACAAATCGACTAAACGCGGTGTCTTTAACGGTAAAGATGTCCCTGTCATGCATGCGTGTGGACATGATACTCATATTGCAATGCTGATGGGCGCAGCGAAAATTTTAACCGATATGCAAGATGAGCTGGTTGGTCAGGTTAAATTTATCTTTCAGCCCGCTGAAGAAGGCTCCCCTGAGGGAGAAGTAGGTGGCGCTGAAATCATGGTAAAAGAAGGCGTGTTGAAAAATCCTGATGTGGATGCGATTTTTGGTTTACATATTTCGGCAGCAGAGCCTGTAGGGACTGTGTTGTGGCGTGAAGGTGGGATCATGGCTGCAGTGGACCCTTTTAAAATCGTGATTAAAGGCAAGCAAGCTCACGGCGCTTATCCGTGGTTAAGTGTTGATCCGATTACGACAGCCGCACAAACTATTATGAGCCTGCAAACGATTGTCAGTCGTGAATTACGTTTACTTGATGATGCAGCTGTCATTACGATAGGTGCAATCAATGGTGGTAATCGCTCGAATATTATCCCCAATGAAGTAGAGCTTATCGGCACCATTAGAACATTAAACGAAACTGCGCGTGATCATATTTATGAAGCGTTGCCGCGCAAGGTGAATGCGATCGCTGAGAGTATGCGAGCAACAGCTGAAATTACATTACCGCTAGATTACTATTATCCGATTACTTTTAATGATCATGATTTGATGAAGCAAGTCTTGCCAACCTTAAATCGAACTGCAGGTGATGAAAATGTGATTTATTCTAAACCCGTCACAGGTGCAGAAGATTTTTCTTTTTTCCAAAAAGAAGTCCCCGGCGTATATTTGTGGATAGGCGGGCGTTCTGCTGATACTGCGCCAGAAGATGCCCCCGCTCATCACACACCTGAATTTGTCGTAGATGACAAAGGCATGAAGTTAGGGGTGGAGTTATTGACGAACTTAACGATTGATACCTTGTACCACCAAGCTAAAGCGACAGACGGTAAGTAATATACCGTCTTCGTTTACCAATAACACTTTGGTTAGAACGCAGAAGCTAGATGGTAGTGGTTGGCTAAGTGATATTGGAATTTTTCACTAGAGCCTGATTGCGGCCTATGCTTAAGGGTTACGGTATGCCATTGATTTATAATTGGAAAATCGATGATGTTTAGCTCTCTCACTGCACCGGACTTAGATTGTTTGAGTGTATGTTGAGATAAGACTGCTACACCTAAGCCCGAAGCGACTGCCAAGTGGATCGCTTCGTTACTTTCTATGAGCATAATATTAGATAGTTTAATATTATGCTGCTCACAGTAATTGACCAATACTTGATGTGTTGCTGAACCTGCCTCACGGATCAAGAATTTCTGCTCCTGTAAATCCTTTAAATGACAATGATTAGGACCTGTGTAGTCCGCTGGAGCAATGACGGTTAAATGATTATCCATAAATGCGGTCGCGGTAATGTTATGCATTTCTGGTACTTCAGAAAAAATATACAAATCATCTTTATTATCTTGTAGTCTTTGAGTGATTTGTTCGGTATTACCCACTTTTAATTGCACATTGATATCTGGATGTTCAAGACAAAAGGGCTTTAAAATCGGCGGAATTAAGTATTTTGCCGTCGTCACCACTGCCAGTTTAAAACCGCGACTGTTATCCATTTTTAATGTATCGAGCTGGGAACTTAAATGTTGTCTAGTTCGAATAATGTCGTTGGCACATTGATATACAGCAGAGCCGGCATCAGTCAGGCACACTGTTCCATGATGAGTTTCAAGTAATGTCATTCCGCATATTTCAGTTAATTTTTTTAATTGTAATGATACGGTAGGTTGCGATAGCTTTAACGCGACAGAAGCAGCGGTTATCGACCCGGATTCAACAATTTGTTTGAAAACTTCTAATAATCTAAATGTTAATGCGTTCATTATTTCTACTATATATTGATGCGTATAAAAGTAAATACATACGCTAGCAAAACTCGCCATAGAGATGTAAACCTAGCAAGCAAAACATAACGGTATTTCATTATGGTCGAATTAGGGTATAATTGCTTGTTTCCACCACGAATATTGCCGGCAATCATCGGTTATGTGTAAACAGAGAGAGTAAGATGGCAAAAGTTGCAATCGTAATGGGGTCTACGTCAGATTGGCCTACAATGAAATTAGCGGCAGAGATGCTGCAACAATTAGGGGTTGAGTATCACGCCCAAGTTGTATCCGCACATCGCACCCCAGACCTATTAACGTCGTTTGCTCAAACTGCACATACCGAAGGTTACAGCGTTATTATTGCTGGAGCAGGTGGTGCGGCACATCTTCCTGGCATGATTGCCGCACATACACATATCCCAGTGTTAGGTTGCCCAGTGCGCTCAAGTCAGCTTAATGGTATCGATTCGCTATTATCTATTGTGCAGATGCCAAAAGGCGTAGCCGTTGGTACACTCGCTATCGGTGAAGCTGGCGCTGCCAATGCCGGGCTACTTGCGGCTCAAATTGTTGGCTTACAAGAGCCAGCGGTAGCTCAAGCTATTATTGATTTTCGTCAAAAACAAACCGACACTGTATTAAGTAACGGTCAACTAGAGTTATAAATTAATGAATGTTCTTGTCTATGGTTCCGGCCAACTTGCACGAATGATGTATTTAGCGGGTAGTCCGTTAAATATTAATGTACAAGCCGTTGATGTCGCATCTAACAAAATTGTTAATCCGGTGACTAAACGTAATTTGAAATTAAGTTTGGATACGGCTATTGATAACGCAGACGTCCTGACGGTTGAGTTTGAACATGTGCCAGAGCCATTATTAGAACAAGCTGAGCAGTCAGGTAAGTTGTTCCCGAATATGCGTTCCATTTTGGTGGGCGCGGATCGCGTTCGCGAAAAGCAATTACTTGCATTAGCTGGGATCCCTAACTGTGAACATGAAATTATTACGGATATCGCACAACTCAGTGGGATTACCGAGCGTCTCGGCGATAAAATCATCTTTAAATCTAGCCGTGACGGCTATGATGGTTATGGCCAATGGCGCATTAGCAACGCCGATGGACTAACTGAGTTAGCGGAAGTTTTTAGCAATTTAGATTTGGTCAAAGTGCCTATTATCGCAGAAAAAATGTGTCCTTTTGAACGTGAACTATCGTTAGTCGGCACTGTGGGGCAAGATGGTGAAATTGCGTTATATCCGTTAGCACAAAATACGCATTTTGAAGGGCAATTACATGTATCGATTGCTCCTGCGCCTGAGCTTTCAGACGCGGTTATTGCCAAAGCCGAAAGCATTTTCAACACCCTAGCCAAACAAATGAAATACGTTGGTACGTTAGCTGTCGAATTATTTCAAGTCGGTGATGAATTACTCGTCAATGAGCTTGCTCCACGTGTGCATAACTCTGGACATTGGTCGATGCAAGGCGCCGATACTTGTCAATTTGAAAATCATTTACGTGCTATCTGTGGCTTACCATTAGGTGATTCGGACGCACAAAAAATCAGTGCGATGGTCAATATTATCGGTGTGAGTTCGTTTTCTAAGAACCTGATTGGTATCCCTGGTGTGCACTTACACTGGTACGGTAAAGAAGTGCGTGAAAAGCGTAAGATGGGACATATCAATGTCACTGCCGATAGTTATGCACAGTTAGCGACTAAATTTGAGCAGTTGTCTGAGTTTTTACCGATGCAGTATTTCCCACGTTTGTTAACTCAAGCGAATAAGCTAGCTACGCAGTCGTAGCTAGTCTGGTATGAATCGTTAGCGACACAGTCATAATTAGTAAAATTAAGGAAAAGGTTTATGTTACGTATTGTCTTGATCATTAGTGCTTTATTGTTATGTTTGTCGGGCTGCGC
>Ga0233403_10000059_pt1 | contig 44832 bp, 33 predicted proteins | sample Na_oxic_1_MG_FD_179866 | JGI IMG/M metagenome (GOLD analysis project Ga0233403, IMG submission 179866) | Seawater microbial communities from Saanich Inlet, British Columbia, Canada - Na_oxic_1_MG | ecosystem: Environmental > Aquatic > Marine > Inlet | place: Canada: British Columbia | collected...
TCAAAACTGATTTAGAAACGCTTATGGAAGGATTATCTCAAGTACCCAATGGAAAAAAATACCGATTACTATTAATTGACGAAGCTGATTTATTTATTCGTAGTGAAATGGAAAATGATTATTCAACATTAAACCATTTTCGTAGTTTGAGCGAAGAAGGGCGTTGTTTTTTTATTTTTGCGGGCTTTTGGAATTTATATGATGCGGCTTTATTGGATTATCATTCACCGATTAAAAATTTTGGTAAATCGGAGATAATTGGAGCCTTGGAAGCAGAAGCCTGTCAGCAGTTAGCCACTAAACCAATGACTATATTGGGCATCAGTTATCAATCTGAAGAATTAGTGGCACAAATTGTTGAAAAAACCGGACAACGTGCTAATTTAATTGCTATTGTTTGCGATGAATTGCTGAAAAATCTGGATCGAGAACAGCGGATTTTAACGGAAAAGGATGTAACACGCGCTTTGTCTAGTCAAGCTGTGCGAGGCACATTAGTGGGATGGCGATTAACAGATGATGATAGCGCAGCGCGATTAGATCGAATTATCGTTTGCGCGACAATTAAAAAAAGCGATTTTATCTTAACAGATGTTATGAAAGTACTTGATAAATATAATTATATTTATACGACTGAAGACTTGAATCAATCACTTGCACGGCTCGAATTAGCATTTATCATCAAACGTGATAGCAATAAGTACAGCTATTGTGTGCCGTTATTTCAAGAAATACTATTAGAACAAGACGTGCAAGCATTATTGAAGCAAGAATTTAAATCACTTGATATTCAAGCCTTAGATTGAAATTTCCTCATTTTAGGACAAGAACAAATAGCATTTCTTAAAGAAATACTATTTGTTGGAAAAACGTAAGTCCTATCACTAGATAATCAAGTTTCCCAATAAACTACAGGGATTGCATGTAAGCAAGGATAGTCCTTTCCATCTGTTTTCGTGAAAAGCAAAGCGTTAAACGAGTCATAACAAAGCTTAAACCATGTCACACTCTGTTTTATCCTTGCTTACATGCAATCCTTGTAGTTATTCTCTTTGAGAAAAAACTTGAACATCAAGTATCGCTATTTAAAAAAGTAAGTATAACCGACAATAAGACCTAAAGCTCGGTAATCGGCTGCGGCTTTTCCATCACTATCGGCAAGAAGAAAGTCACCTTCCTTTCTATCAATTGGATTGATCTGAGCAAGCCGTTCAAAGTTATCCCCACTACCAAAACTATAAGTGATGCCAACCGCTAATTCCGAGGCTTTACTCGTACGCGCGATACCAAATGTCGTGTGATAGATATCCCAGTTATTGATGCCCATTTTGTCATACGATGCACTTTCATTATAACCTGGGAACGTAGTAAAATCAGTACGGAAACTCAAATAGCCTCTGAGTTTGTCATTGAAAGTATGTTCAATGGCTAAGGCAAAATTCGTCACTCTTTCTGCTTTGTCTTCTAATGCGAGAATATCGCGGCTATTCGCTTGTATACTATTATCAGTGACATTCTCATCATCCGTAAATGTTCGGGTATTTCCCACAAACATGTCCTTATTGTGAGGTGTGATGACATTATAATGATTTTGTTTAGCAAACCATTCAATGGTGCCGGCGATACGAGTGGTTTTATTGACAGCATATTCTAAACCCAATGCCAAAGAAAATGGTGTTTTATACTCGGCATCCAGGTCTTCTTGCCGATCATCAAGAAGAACACCAATGGTATCATCTTCTTTAAATTGTCCAGCCCCCCCCGGCGACAGTCCCTTTCCCAACTAAACTGAGACTCGGCGTTGTCATTGTCGCACCCAATTTTAATGCACCAAAATCAGCTGCAACACCAAATTTTAACAAGCCTCTAACGTTGTAAAAGTCGGCATTAAGAAAAGCATCTTCACTGGCTAAGAAAAAGCTATTCGTATTGGTAGCGCGAGCAAACTGTGTCACATTAAAACTTTGATCCCTTAACGCTAAAAAACCGCTCACGCCAACAGAAATATTGTCACGCACTTGATAAGCCCAGCTTAATCCTCCCCAGGTTTCACTGACATCACTATTATAAGTGAATTGCGCTCGGTAATCTTCAGAGCCATCAAAAACATTGCTACCGGCAAGAGAGTTGGACTGAAGTACATCCAATTCTTTGTCCACACGCCCAGACATTTTGACATCTGACTGGTTTTTGGTAATGAGTGAATAACCAAACGCATGACCTCTCCACATAACTGTTCCAGAAATTAAAAGCGGCACAATATTGGTATTGAATGAGTCAATGTCTTGACCGGTGCCGGCACCACGACTGATATCAACCGATTCCACTTGATAGCCGTTGCCACTGGCTGAAAAAGTGGCTTGATCGATGAAGCCAAGTGCGCCGGGATTGTAGAAACCGGCACTGGTATCCCTGACACCACCGACAACTGCCCCACTCATCAGTGCAGAACGAGAACCAAATTGATTACTCCAGTAGTGATGTTCCTGACTGAAAACCGGCATTGAAAAAACCGGTATTAGAATAAAAACCACTAATGTAATAAATAAATGTGGTTTCAAAATAGTATCTCCTTTAAAAATGAAGTGGTTTTCAAAACTAAGTTGTTACTTTATAAAAAGTCCAAAGCACATCGAAGGACTCCAGCACAGCTTTTGGAAATACAAAGAGACGTTTTGTAAGGACTACCAAAACCCGTTTTTTATTTTCACAATTTTGAAATATATTCCATGTGTTTTTGAATCTTTAATATTTTAGGATTTCAGAAAACGACACTCCAATAACGCCATGACTAAAATGTGACATTGTAAAGTTAATATAATACAATTGACACTATTTTTTTCAAGGAGATTAATTATGTTAAAAAAACTCACTATTATTAGCATAACCACTTTTATAGTCATCGGTTGTGCTACATCACCATTAGGACGTAAACAATTGACCGTTTTACCGGCAGCGCAATTGGATACAATGGGTACTGAAGCCTTTCAACAACTTAAACAACAAACCCCGGTTGAAACCAATAAAGGCATTAATCGTACAGTCAAGTGTGTTGCTGATGCCATTGTTGAGGTTAGCAGTCCAAATCAAGATTGGGAAGTTGTTGTATTTAGAGATGATACGGCCAATGCTTTTGCATTACCAGGCGGGAAAATTGGGGTGCATACTGGTTTACTCGAAGTGGCTAAAAATCAGGATCAATTAGCCACCGTGATTGGACATGAGGTAGCTCATGTACTTGCGGATCATAGTAATGAACGAGTTTCTCAAGATTTAGCCTTGCAACAAGGGATGACTTTAATTCAAGCGGTTATGAATCCACAATCACAAATGGGACAAATGGTGATGGGGGTCTTGGGTCTTGGGGCACAATTTGGGGTTATTTTACCGTATAGTCGTATACAGGAAAGTGAAGCGGATGAGATGGGCCTTTATTTCATGGCGAAAGCTGGCTTTGAGCCAAAAGAAAGTGTCAAGTTGTGGCAGAATATGAGTCAAGGTGGAGGGGAAAAACCGCCAGAATTTCTGTCGACTCACCCTTCAGATGAAACGCGCATGGCTCGCTTAAATCAATCTATGAATCGGGCTTTGCAACATTATCAACAAGCCCAAGCCAGTGGAAAAAAACCACGTTGCTAAAGCGAGTCTAAAATAGATTTTGGGAATGGATGGGCAAAAAAAAGCCCCTCCCCAACACCTACGGAGAGAGGCCCAACCACACATAAGGAGATGTCTACCTATTTAATACAATATATATGCCAATTTATAAAAATCGTTTAGAAATCTAAAGCACAAAAAAAAGCCCTTCAATCAATCAATGATTAAAGGGCAAGCATACAAGTAAGGAGGAATACCAATTTATAAGCAATAGATGTGCCATTAACTAATTTTCAAAGCTAAAGCTTTTGACTCCAAAAAACAAAGCTAAAGCTTTGGACTCCAGCTTATGCTATTGGAGTTTAATGCTTTAGCCTTGTACTAAAAAAAAGATCATTTAAAAATGAGCGATGCTGAACTCGCAATTTGGTTACTTTTTATACTGACTTTTATTGTTCTCCCCATTAAACCTTTTTTTAAATACTTATTTAAACTATTTCGTCATAATGGACGACGAGATACCACACCTTGTATTGATGAAGAAGGTTATCACGAAAAACGCTATTCTCAACTCTATCGCCCCGGTGACAAAAAATACAATAAGATTATCAAATTATCCAACAATGCTAAGTCTATTAATTGATGTTACGCATAATAGGTAATAGGACTTTCTCAACAAATATAGTGCTCCTAAATGGTTCGTGAAGAAAATCTGCTCGAAAGTGTTTAAAGTCGTGAGATCAAATTTACAAATCATTTAGGATGCCTATAGTATTTTTTAAAGAAATACTATTTGTGTCATTTTTAGAATAAAATTTGAATTAACAATAATTTATACTTTATCTGTGCATAGTTCTAAATATTTTTAAACTTAATTTTGCCATTCGCTCTTCGCTCTTTGCTATATTTTAAGACAAAAAAAAACCCAGGTTTTTTAAAAAAACCTGGGTTTTAATTTACATTGCATACCAATCTTTAGATACTTACAATCACAAACTGGTTTTACCAATGAATAACGATTTACAGCTCTCAATTGTTAAGTCCCTCACGCTGTAATATTTTATGCTCACGCCAAAACTGTGCTGCAAAAGCCACAATCGGATGTACTGGTGCTTTGGCAGGCTGGCGTAATGTCATTCCCACTTGCTCTGGCGTGCGATCACTTTTGCTATTATTACAACTTTCACAAGCCGTGACAACATTATCCCAAGAATGTTTTCCTCCTTTAGAGAGAGGAATCACGTGATCAAGTGTCAAATGTTTCATACTGCCACAATATTGACAAGTGTGCTTATCTCGTCGCAAAACTTCCCGACGATTGACTGCTGGTACTCGCCACACCCTTTCCTTATGATTCACTGTCAAACGGATTTGGGGTGGCACAAGGAGTACCATCGTTGGTGAATGTACAGTGATTGATTTATTATTATCAATAAAATCAATCGGTTCTGCTTTTCCCGTCACTAGCAAAATAACGGCTCGCCTAATATTGATTTGACTAAGTGGTAGATAACTTTTAGAAAATACAGCCACTGTTTGTCTTAATACTTCAGTTGTCACAATGGGTTACCTTTTTTTATATATCAAATAAACTAATATCTATAAAATGCTTCTCGAAATTGGGTTGAAAAATTAGCTAATTATAATGAGTTAAAACTTTTACGCAATGCTTTTATACCAAAAAATATGATATGAAGTGATTTAGTAAATAGCTAATAGCAAATGGCTAATAGCAAAATTTTCTCTCAGTAATGTCACATTTTGAATCTAAAATAATAGGGTAACTTCGCAACACGCAGCTCTTGCAGTCCAATCTAGGCAAAAATTTCTCCTAAACTATTTATTTTGAAAAATGATTGTGACATTTCTCCCTCAAAAAAAAGCCTCTTGGTGATTATCACCTTGAGGCTTTTTTTGGTCTTATGATAAGGACAACATAAGAAAGACTACAACAAAAATAGAGGATAATAAATTTAAAAACTACAATGAATACAATATATTGACTATAAATTATTTGCATTATTTTTTATGAATGCTAATATAAATATTACAAATGATTTATAAAATTCAAAAAATTCAAAAACACGATAGCGCGACTATTCATCTTAGATAAATGGACTTATTTGGAGGACATAAAATGAATCACTTTCAATCCCCATTATTTAGCCTTGTAATTATAGTAACTTCCTTAATCATTTTCAGCCCGGTTGTTCATTCAACTAATATCGTTTACAGTCCATTGGTCAATACTGAGGTTGACACCCGGCGAGTTCCGGATGATGCCCGTGGAGCCTGTGAGCAACTACCTATTGTTGATAATGATTTTATTTTGCGTGTTTTAGTGCCAAACCACACTGGTTTAACCACTCAACCTCAACCGACTTTATATTGGTATGTTTCCAAACCAATCTCAGCCCAATTTCATTTTCAGTTGGAACCCAAATATGTTCCCAACACATTTGAGTTTACTGACTCTTTGATAAATACCAACCTTTCATTATCGGTTAAAGCCGGCATACATGCTCTACCATTGGCTAAGTATAACGTGCGTCTGGATAAAGATATTGAATACAGATGGTCTTTATCCCTTATATGTGATCCCAAATACCCATCCCTCAATCGTATAGCGGGTGGCACAATTAAGTACATGCAACCCTCTCAGAAATTGTCGGATCGTATCAAACAAACTCGTGCGAAAAAATTACCTGACTTTTATGCCAAAGAAGGCTTTTGGTATGATGCGCTTGATTCACTATCGAAGCAAATTAAAAAGAAACCAAGTTTACGCCAAGTACGTGCTGAATTACTTCAACAAGTTGGATTGGACAAAGTTGCAGATTTTGAAAGCCTCTTGCCTTGAGATAAGACTAACTTGCTGTCAAAAATAGAGTATTAATGCCCTTTCTTAGAGAGAAAAGGAGGGCATCTTTTTTTCAATCAAAAGCAATCATTGCCGTTATTTATCACAGATAAAGGCAATTAATTGTCGCACATCCAGATTCAGACAATGGGGAATTCCCCACTTTTGTAAAAGAGGGCTAGGGAATTTTTCTTTTTTGTTAAAATAATAATATTATTAAAGAGAGGTTAAACATGGAATTAACAATCAATGATGACCATACTAAAGCTTTGTTGACAGAAGTGATGGTAGAACTTATCCAAACGAAGCGGGAAGTTTTCTATGAAATCATATTAGAAGCCTTAGAAGAAGTTGGTTTGGCAAATGCCATTATTGAAGGCAGAAAGAATGATTTTGTCTCTGAAGAGCAAATATTTTCTATCCTTGATGGTGATACAAAGTGAAGGTTAAATTTGAATCTAAATTTGAAAAAGATTTGAGGAATGTAAAAGATAAGAAACTCTTATCCAAAGTAAAAGAGACGATACTTGACTGCAAGTACGCTCAAAACTTAAATGAGATTAAAAATCTTAAAAAGTTACAAAGTTATGAAACTTTTTATCGAATTCGTATAGGTGATTATAGAATAGGTATTGAAGTAGAAGAAAATACGCTAATTTTTACTCGTTTTTTGCATAGGAAAGATATCTATAAATTTTTTCCGTAAAGATAAATCCCCAGCCCACTTTTTTCAAAGGAGGGAATTCCCCACTTTTGTAAAAGGAGGTTAGGGGATTTATTTTTTCCAAAGTTTTTACCTTTAAATTTTATTTCAATTCAATAGACATCTTTCCTAAATAACAGTAATTCATTAAAATTCAATGACTTATAAAAATCGCAATATCCTATAAATAATTGATTTTAAAATATAATTCGATTTAATAGGAAAGATGTCTAATAGGAAAAAATATGCTGTGGATTAAAGCATTTCATATTATTTTTGTCGTCACGTGGTTTGCCGGATTATTTTATTTACCACGTTTATTCGTCTACCATGCCATGACAGAAGATGAAACCAGTCATGAGCGATTTAAAGTCATGGAACGTAAACTCTATTATGGCATTATGGCACCAAGCGTCATTTTAGCCGTAGGTTTAGGAATATGGTTACTCGTTGCCTACTGGTGGCAACCATTTTTAGCCGCGCAAGGAACTATTTGGTTACACGTCAAAATCACACTGGTTTTGATTTTAATTGGCTATCATCTTTACTGCGGCAAATTGATGAATGATTTTAAACAGAATCGTAATCGTCATAGCCATATTTTTTATCGCTGGTTCAATGAATTTCCAGTTATTATTCTAATCGTCACAACAATTTTAGTTGAAGTGAAACCGTTTTAACGTTTATCCAAAGCTAAAGCTTTGGACTCCAAAAAACCAGTTTGCTTGGAGTCCAAAGCTTTAGCTTTGGATTAATTTAATAACTCTATCAACAACCTTTCCAGCTTAGACGATTGGACAAGTTGTGCTAAACGTTGACTATAAACAATAGTTTGTAAATCAGAACGCGCCTGCTCAAAATCATCATTCACCACTAAATAATCAAATTCAACATAGTGGCTGATTTCATCAATAGCCCCCTGTAACCGTTTTGCTATCACCTCTTCACTGTCTTTGCCACGTTCACGCAAACGTTCCTCAAGTGCCAGCCGTGATGGCGGCAAAATAAAAATACCCATCGCGTCTGGCATTAGGCGACGAACTTGTTCTGCCCCTTGCCAATCAATTTCTAAAATAATATCCGTACCAGCATTTAATTGTTCCCTCAACCATTGTTGCGACGTACCATAATAATGATCATAAATTTGGGCATGTTCCAAAAATAAATTTTGCGTCAACATATCCAAAAAATCATTTTCCATCACAAAATGATAATGAACACCATCCACTTCACCTGGACGTGGTTGACGTGTCGTATGTGATATGGAAACTTTAATATTATCAGTATTCTCTAATAATGCTTTCACTAAACTTGTTTTACCAGCACCTGATGGTGCTGAAATAATAAATAATGTACCTTTGCTCATAATTGCCTTTAGCGAATGGTAATTGGTAATGGGTAATTCTTGATGTTCAAGTTTTAGGTTTTGATTGAAATTCCAAATATTTCACGATTTTCAAAAGAGCATGTTATTGCTCAGAACGAAGTAACGAATAATGACAAAATCATAATTTCTACCCATGCGAAGTATATTAGGTAACTCCCAAAAAATAAAATACCAAGGGCAACCACAAGGGATTGCCCCTACAAGATTCGCATGTAGGGGCAATCCTTTATGGTTGCCCAATTTTGTGTCGGTATTTTATTTTTTGGGAGTTACCTTATTACCCATTACCCATTACCATTTGCTATTCAATATTTTGGACTTGTTCGCGCATTTGATCGATTAAGACTTTTAACTCCATAGCACGACGGCTAGTATTAATATGATTAGATTTAGCACCTAACGTATTCGCTTCACGATGTAATTCTTGTACTAAAAAATCTAAGCGTCTTCCAATCGCTGGATTTTGCTGAAGAGTTTTGTGAATTTCTCCTAAATGCGTTTCCATACGTTCCAACTCCTCAGCAACATCCATTTTTTGTGCTAATATCGCCATTTCTTGTTCCAACCGCTCACTATTAAGCTCAACTAACTCAGCCAACCGAGTTAGTAATTTTTCCCGTTGTGCTTGCAAAATCAACGGTAAATCATGACGAATTGGCGTAATTTCAGCAGCAATAGCCTCACAACGTTGCTCAATCAGACTAGCTAATTGTGCCCCTTCACGTTCTCGATACGCTATCAACTGTATTAAAGCAGTATCAAAATATTGTAATACCATCTCACCTATTTCTTCTACATCCACTGCTTTCGCTTCAAGCACACCCTGCCAGCGTAAAAGTTCTATCGGATTAGGCGGTATCGTATTACCAGTAATCGCATTAATTTGTTGTATCGCTTCCCATAATTGTTGAGCAATATTCTGATTAATTTGCCATTTTTCCAAATTATCTTTATTAACTTGAAAATACAAGGTACAATCCACCTTACCACGTTTGAGTTGTTTTTGAATACGTTCTCGTATTATAACTTCCAAACGGCGAAAATCTTCCGGCAAACGGATAGAAATGTCTAAATAACGATGATTAACAGAACGTAATTCCCAACAAAATTGTCCCCAAGTTTCTTGTTGCTCAATACGAGCAAATGCTGTCATACTACGAATCATTTTATTTTACCTTTTGAATTGGTAATCGGGAATTGGTAATGAATAACTCATGTTACGCACAATGCTTCAAAAAGCTTGATTCTTCATGTTAAGAAAAACTCCTTTAACCCTAATATTTTTTATCGGCACGATCTCTCCCTCCCCCTAACCCCCTCCCGCTTGGAGGGGGGACAGTCCAGTGCCATTTTCCTATTGGTTAGCTATAACAAGATAATAAAATACAGTCAAAATATTGTTTTTAAAAATATTTAATGACTCTCGTTTTAGCTAAAAATAGCAAAATGGCACTGGACTGTCCCCCCTCCAAGCGGGAGGGGGTTAGGGGGAGGGAGAGATCGTGCCGATAAAAAATATTAGGATTAAAGGGGGTTTTCTGGTTAAAGCGCTGTGCGTAACATGAGTGAATAGTTGTCATTTTTCGCTGTGCAATAAATTTTATTGAATGCACCTCTTGCTCTTGCAAAACTATTCTGCATAAACAATAAAAAAACAATAATTTACGATAGAATAATTTCCAGTATGTCGTTGATTTGTGGTTATGCGTCGGAGTTTTGCAAATCCCTCGAAAAAATATTTTTCGCATCATTCAAAATAACATGTTCTTTTGAAAACCGTGAAATCTTTGGAATTATAATAAAAATCTAAAACTTCACATCAAAAATCCAATTCCCAATTCCCAATTCCCAATTCTCAATTCCCAAATACCAAATAAAATTATGGACCATAATAGTCGCTTATTGATTGTTGATGATGAGGAACATGTCCGTGAAACACTTGAAATGGTCCTTATGCCAGAAAATTATCAAATTACCTTTGCAACTCACGGTGAAGAAGCCTTAAAAAAAGCCGAGGAATTAATACCAGACCTGATTCTACTAGATGTCATGATGCCCTCAATGGATGGTTACGAAGTCTGTGAACGTCTACGCGCTAATCCTAAAATCGCTGAAGTGCCCATTCTTATGCTAACTGCCCTTGATGATCGTGAATCGCGGTTACGTGGCATCAATGCTGGAGCTGATGATTTTCTCTCAAAACCCGTTGATAGGGTAGAATTACGGGCCCGAATTCGGACTATTATCCGCCTCAATCGCTATCGTCGCTTATTAACAGAACGTTCACGTTTCAAATGGGCTATTGAACAATTGAACGATGGTTTTTTATTACTCAATGAAGGTGGTGTAATAGATTACATCAATTCAGCAGCACGTTTTTATTTAAACATCAAAACAGACAGTGAAATTACGGAAGTATTTTTGTCACTCGTAGACAAACTCTATCAACGTGAACCAACACTTGCTTGGGAAAATTGGCCAGATTTATCTGCCCCTGACTTACCACGTTATTTAGTGCGTCCTGAAACTGACCATGAACCTTCATTGTGGTTACAAGTCAATGTGTTAGAATTTATTTCAGGTGATATAAAAGAACAATTAGTCCATTTACACGATGTCAGTGAAAAAATGCGATTACAACGACAAATGTGGAGCTTCCACATGCAAGTATCGCATAAATTACGCACACCACTCAATGCTCTCACCGCTTTACCGCCATTGACTCAGATGGACTTCACCAAAGCAGATTCACAAGAGTTAGTCGAAATCATCCAAGATGCCATTGAACGTTTAAAAACGCAACTATTTAATGTGTTGCAATATCTTGATAGTAATCACTTACTCAAACTTAACACCACCTTTAGTCTCTCTGAATTTCCAAACTTATTGTCCACACTTCAAGAAACACTTGAGCTTAATCAAATAACCTTGTTTATGGACGACAGTCTAGCCGAAAAAACATTGTTATTGTCTAAGGAAGGATTAGAATTAGGATTACGCGAATTACTCACCAATGCCAAAAAATTTCATCCCCAGCAATCCCCACAAATAGACATTTCAATTAAACCCATTGATACTAAAAATATTGTCCTAAGTATTAGTGATAATGGTAAAAATTTGCCTAGTGAAGTATTAACTCAAGTATGGACACCTTACTTTCAAAATGAAAAATTTTTCACCGGTGAAGTTAAAGGCATGGGTTTAGGATTACCAATGATAGCGAGGTTAGTTTGGGGTTGTGGTGGTAATTGTTCCTTGCATAATCGTGACGATCAACCCGGTGTGACCATTGAACTGATTTTACCACTCACTTCCAACGAGAATTGTTAAAAGGAGGAAAAGGAAGAGTAAATTAACTGTTACCAAAAAGTTGGACAAAGTTAGACTTTGTTGTACAATTTGTATAATAAATTTTCATAACTTGAAAATAAAACTAAATAGCCCTATAATAAAAAATTATGAGTCAGGTTGACTCAACGAGAAAGGTTTTCTCGTACTTGGTATTGGGAAAAAAAGCTGGTAAATAGCTCTTCAAATCTAAGGTGGAAGTTCGACCCAACCGGGACTGCTTTTATTTCTTACAGTACATGGTTATATCAGGCTTTGTTTTTGAGGAACTGATATCAACGGTTGGGACTGCTCAACCAGGACTCTAGTTGCAATTCTTCGGAATTATCAACAGAGAGCGAATTACCTAAGAATGTCCAACTTTGTCTAACTTTTTAGGAGCAGAAGGGATTTATACGCTGAACAGTTAAAATTTAGTAGGTAGTTTTACACTAAACAAAAAGTGATGAAAGGAATCTAAGCAGTTTGATACTCTATAAAGGAAGTGGAAATAAAGAATATCCCCATAGTGCCTTTTAGGTACTTGAGCTTTTAGCCATGAGGTTTAGCTCATGGCAGGGGTTGTTTTTTCCAAATCCCTAAATTGACAAATTCTAATGATGACCTCACTTAACGCACACCATTTCGTTAAAATTGAAAACGGTTATTATTTTATTTCGAGCGAAGTGAGCAACAAAGTACAAGTCAATCTAGTTTTTTTCGTCGTTTCATTATGATATTGCATGACATTATTATTATCGTGAAAAATACCAAAAAATTGTCTCTGGCTCCTTTTCCCTTTTAATCATGAACCGCTTTCATACTTAAACGAATACGTCCTTGTTTATCTATTTCAAGCACCTTGACTTTGACCGTTTCACCTTCTTTCAATTTATCGCTCACTTTCTCTACTCGTTCCTGAGAAATTTGCGAAATATGGACTAAGCCATCCTTTCCTGGCAAAATAGTCACGAAAGCACCAAAGTCCATTAATTTGACGACCTTACCCTCATAAACTTTCCCAACTTCAATATCAGAAGTAATCGTTTCAATTTGTTTTCGTGCTTCCTCCCCAGCAACCAAATCAACTGAAGCAATTGTTACAATACCTTCCTCATTAATGTTCACTGTCGTGCCAGTTTCTTCTTGAATCGCACGAATAGTTGTACCACCTTTACCAATGACTTCGCGGATTTTCTCTGGTTTAATATGGAAGGTAATAATGCGCGGCGCATATTTTGACATTTCTTGACGAGGCTCAGCCAATGCCTGACACATAAGACTAAGAATATGTAAACGGCCCTCTTTAGCTTGTGCAAGAGCGGTTTCCATGATTTCACTGGTAATGCCCTCAATCTTAATATCCATTTGCAAAGCAGTTACGCCATCCGTTGTGCCAGCCACTTTAAAATCCATATCACCCAGATGATCTTCATCCCCCATAATATCAGAGAGAACAACAAATTGCTCATCTTCTTTAATCAGTCCCATAGCAATCCCAGCAACAGGGGCTTTTATCTGAACACCGGCATCCATCAGGGCAAGACTAGAACCACAAACACTCGCCATAGAACTTGAGCCGTTAGATTCCGTAATTTCAGAAACTAAGCGTATCGAATAAGGGAAATCATCAGCCGAAGGCATCACTGCTTCTATACCGCGCCGTGCTAAACGTCCATGTCCTATTTCACGACGTTTAGGTGTACCAATTCGCCCAATTTCACCCACACAATAAGGCGGAAAATTGTAATGTAAAATCAAATGATCTCTATATTCCCCTTCCAAAGCATCAATAATTTGTGCATCGCGCTCCGTGCCGAGCGTTGTCACAACCAATGCTTGCGTTTCTCCCCTAGTAAATAAGGCAGAACCATGTGCGCGTGGCAAAACACTTGTACGAATGGTAATAGGACGAACCGTTTTAGTATCCCGTCCATCAATTCGAGATTTTTTAGTCAGGATATCGCCTCGCACAATTCGTTTTTCCAACTTTTCAATGACATTAATGACTTGTTTTGCAGTCCATTCAGTCGTTTCTAAGCTCGATAATTGTGTTGCCGTCTCTTGACGAACTTTTTGGACCTGTTGCTGGCGTTCCAATTTATCTTGAATTTTATAAGCTTCTTGCAAATGTTGCTCTGCTAATTTTGTGACTTGTTGAGTCAGCTCTACATCTATTAGTTTTGGTTGCCAATCCCAAATGGGCTTAGCGATAGGTTGCGCTAATTCTGCAATGGCATCAATAACAACCTGAATTTGTTCATGCCCAAATAGCACCGCACCTAACATGATTTCTTCGCTTAATTCCTTTGCTTCAGATTCAACCATCAGTACAGCCACTTTGGTACCTGCAACGACCAGGTCTAAGGCAGATTCTTCGAGTTGCTTCATGGTGGGATTGAGCACATATTCACCATTAATATAACCAACTCGTGTTCCACCCAAAGGACCATTAAAGGGTATACCAGAAATGGCCAGGGCTGCTGAAGCCCCAATCATGGCCGGAATATCAGGATTAATCTCCGGGTCTAAAGACATGACCGTAGCAATAACTTGCACCTCATGATTAAAACTGTCTGGAAACAGAGGGCGCAATGGACGGTCAATCAAGCGTGATGTAAGTATCTCTTTTTCTGTGGGTTTACCTTCACGCTTAAAATAACTCCCAGGAATTCGTCCAGCAGCATAAGTACGTTCTTGATAATCGACTGTGAGCGGAAAAAAATCTTTTTCTGAATCGGCATCCTTATTACCCACAACGGTGACTAAAACTACCGTATCTCCCATACTCACCATCACTGCACCATCAGCTTGACGAGCAATTTCACCGGTTTCGAGAGTCACGCTGTGTTGACCATATTGGAATGTTTTTTTATGAGGGGTCATTTTCAGTTATCAGTTATCAGTTATTCAGTTATCAGTTATCAGTTAAATGTGGTGAGATATTGCCAGTCTTGAATCCCATGTTACGCACAACGCTTATCAATAGATACTAAAAAAGCGAAATTGGCACGGTTGGAGTTCAAAACGAAGCTTTGTCTTTTTCTTTTTAGCGCAAAGTACAGCGAAAAACTCCAGCGCAACATGCCCCACCACACTGAAGCGAGGAAAAATAGCATGGCTAGAGTAATTATAGCAATCCTAAATGAGTTATATAGACATTAGTCATTTGAAAAGTGACGCAGAGCGTCACAGATGAATTACAACGCCGGAGCGTTGGAACTAGAAAATGTACAAATAATTTAGGAGGGCTATAGTTCTTCACTATGCTTTGTCTTTTTAGCGCAAAGCACAGCGAAGAAATCCAGCACAGCATACCCCGCTTGTTACATCGAATTTATTATTTTTGAACCTCGCCAAGCTCCATTACTTCGTTTTGTTGCTTGCACAGCGAAAAATAATAAGCTCTAGTACCCATTTTTGAAGCACTATGCGTAACATGAGTTATAATATTTCTTCAGAAATCTCAATTTTTTTGGTTCTGGAAGCTTAAATATTTGGAAACTATATCACCTTAAAGATAACTGAATTAATGGCGTAATCCCAATTTACCAATCAAATCTCGATACCGAGCCACACTTTTGCTTTTCAGATAATCAAGCAATTTCCGTCGCTGGTTGACCATCCGAAGCAAGCCACGACGAGAATGGCGGTCTTTTTTATGAATTTTAAAATGCTCAGATAAACTAATGATGTTAGCCGTTAATAGAGCCACTTGTACTTCTGTTGAGCCACAATCATTGGAGGAACGTTGATGTTCGTTGAGAATTTGGGTTTTGGTTTCAGTAGTTAACATGTCAGATTATTCCTAAATTTCAGATTATTCCTAAATTATTGAACAAAGTTAGTTGTTTCGATAATGACAAGTTTTTTAACAGAAGAGCCTTTTGCAAAATGCTTTATAATTCATGTTATGCAAAATGCGTAAAAAACCTTCGGTACGAGTGTTAATTTAAAAGTGCGTTATTTTGCGTTTTTGGGAACAAAATAAATTTTGGATTCTACACCGGGATTTGATGAATCCAAAATTTAATGTAGACTGTTTCGCTAAGAATCATGAGTTTTTTAATTTGCTATTCGCCAATATTTAAGGACTTTAAATGGGGGGAATTAGAGATTAACCAATCGTTTCGGAGCAATTCGACCATCCTCCAAAATGAGACCAATCCCCAAAAAGCGAGCATTTTCAGCAAACAATGTTACCCACCCTTTTGTCGGTGCCTTTGGTACTTGAACAGCTTGTCCTTTTTGCACATAATAGGCAAGTTCATTAGTCAATTCAACAGTTGGCCAATTTGATAGTGCCGTGTGCATTGGCATAAGCAAACTATCTAAAGTTTCCAAACCAAGTTCAGCCTTGTGTTCTAGCGTTTCCATATCAATCATATCCCAATAATCCCCTACCCCAACTCGATGTAAAAAACTGACATAGCCACCATATCCAAGTGTTTCACCAATATCTTGTGCTAATGTGCGGATATAAGTTCCCTTAGAACAATGTACTTCCACCGCCAAGCGAGGTAGAACCCAGTCACGCACTTTAATCGAATAAATTGTTACAGTGCGGGGTTGGCGTTCTACAGTTTTCCCTTGACGCGCTAACTTGTAAAGGGCCTGTCCTTGATATTTAATCGCTGAATGCATGGGAGGCACTTGTTGAATGGGACCAATAAATGCTTGAATAACTTCATCAATTTTGTTCCTGTCGATATTTGAAAGCGGACGAGTCTGCACAATGTCACCCTCAGCATCTCCTGTAGAAGTAGTAACACCAAAAGTGAATTCAGCTTGATAATGCTTATCAGCTTCCAACAAAAAACCCGAGAATTTGGTCGCTTCGCCCAAACAAATAGGCAACAAGCCACTGGCTATTTTATCTAAGCTTCCAGTATGACCAGCCTTACGTGCCTGATATAAACGTTTAACACGTTGCAACACAGCATTTGAACTCAAGCCAATCGGCTTATTTAACAACAAAATACCATGTACATTGCGCCCGGTTCGTCGTTTACTCATCGTCCTCTTTTGTCCGATTAGGGGCTAGGGAATTAATTAATGCCGACAAGCGGCTACTTTCTTCAATAGAATTATCATGAACAAACTTCAAACGGGGAGTTGTGCGCGTGGTTAAGCGTTGGGATAAGTGATATCGCAATCGCCCTGCAACCTGATTAAGATGTTGTATTGTGTATTTAACGCCCTGTTGCTCGCCCAACACGGTCATATAAACACGCGCATATTTCAAATCTGGCGATAGATCGATACTTGAAACCGTAAGCATTCCTAAATGGGGATTCACGATTTCTCGGCGAATAATATCTGCTAATTCTCGCTGAATTTGTACACCCAAACGTTGGGTACGGCTGAATTCTTTCATCAGTTATCAGTTATCAGTTATCAGTTATCAGTTCCATGTAAAGTTTTTGCGTGCAAAAACTTTAGCGTGGAAATCAGTTATCATCGTTTTGATGTCACAACGCTATCTCTTAAAAAATACACTATGTACGACTTTCATTTTTAATGCTTGATACTGAACAAATGGAGCGTAAGCATCGGAAAATTCTGAGACTCGATGTTCAAGTTTTTAGTTCTTTATAGTTGAAATTCCAAAGAAATTATTTTTGTCCACAAAGCCTAATTATTTTTTCGGGCTTGAGCTTAGAAATCTCTATATAGCAAAGAGAGATTTCTAAGCTCAAGCTCGAAATGAAAGATAAATCAAATAATTAATTAAAAAATTGAACATTGAGTGATACATATTCCATTTTATTTTCAATTTTTCATTTATAACAATATAAATAGAATAATAAATTATTGATACTGTCGCTACGAAAAAACCAAAATTTATTTTGGATTTAAAACCAAATATTCTTTAAGTATCATTAATATTGCACATGGAGTATTGTTTATGATTAAATTGTCCTAATCTGATAACTGTTAAAGGGTGCGAGCCACAGTTGTTTTTTCATAGACTTCAATTTGATCGCCTGATTGAACGTCATTGTAATTTTTTACTCCAATACCACATTCTGTACCCGCTTTAACTTCTGAAGCCTCATCTTTGAAACGACGCAGTGATTCTAATTCACCTTCAAAAATCACCACATTGTCACGCAACACACGAATGGGACTATTACGTTTGACTAGCCCATCAACCACCAGACAACCCGCAATATCTCCCAATTTGGGAGAACGGAAAACTTGGCGTACTTCTGCTAAACCAATAATTTCCTCCCTAATTTCTGGTTCCAGCAGACCACTTAGGGCATGTTTAACTTCATCTATAGCTTCATAAATAACACTATAATAATGCAAATCTACATTTTCTTCATTAATCAAACGCTTAGCACTATTATCGGCTCGCACATTGAAACCAATTAAAATGGCACTAGAAGCAACGGCTAAATTGACATCTGTTTCATTAATACCACCAACACCACTAGCAATAATGTTGACCTTCACTTCCTCATTAGAAAGTTTAGTCAAAGCATCCTGCAGAGCTTCAACTGAACCATGGACATCGGCTTTAAGCACAATATTAAGGATACTTACTTTACCTGTTTGTAAATGCGAGAACACATTTTCCAACTTCGCAGCTTGGCTTTTAGCTAGTTTAATTTCACGATATTTACCTTGTCGAAATAAAGCAATTTCTCGCGCTTTGCGTTCATCAGGGACTACAATCGCTTCATCACCGGCACTAGGAACTCCCGATAAACCTAATACTTCAACTGGAATTGATGGTCCAGCCTGTTCAACCTGCTTACCATTTTCATCCAACATGGCCCGCACACGGCCAAATTGTTTACCAGCCAACAGAACGTTACCCTTATTTAAAGTACCGCTTTGAATCAATATACTTGCTACCGCTCCGCGTCCTTTATCCAAACGTGATTCAATCGTAACACCTGTAGCAATACCTTCTGCAACTGTCATTAATTCTAGCACTTCAGCTTGTAATAAAATGGACTCCAAAAGAGCATCAATACCCTCTCCCTGTTTCGCAGAAACAGGTATAAACATAGTATCTCCCCCCCAATCTTCTGGGACGACTTCATGAGTCACTAATTCCTGTTTAACGCGATCCGGATCAGCTTCAGGCTTGTCAATTTTATTGAGTGCTACAATAATCGGTACTTTAGCAGCCTTCGCATGTTGGATAGCTTCAAGTGTTTGTGGCATGACACCATCATCCGCTGCCACCACTAACACAACAATATCGGTTACCTTAGCACCACGGGCCCGCATAGCAGTGAAAGCTGCATGACCGGGCGTATCTAAAAAGCAAATTGTGCCTTTAGGTGTATCTACATGGTAAGCACCAATATGTTGAGTAATACCACCTGCTTCACCTGCTGCTACCTTTGTTCTGCGAATTAAGTCAAGCAAAGAAGTTTTACCATGATCAACATGCCCCATAATGGTAACAACAGGCGCACGATGTACTTTTTTACCGATTTGCTCACCCGCTTTGATTAAGCTATCTTCAATTTGATTTTCTTTCAATAATTTGGAAGTATGCCCCATTTCATCAACGACAATAGCAGCAGTTTCTTGATCAAGAACCTGGTTGATAGTCACCATGGTGCCCATCTTCATCATTGTTTTGATAACTTCAGCGGCTTTGACGGACATTTTTTGCGCTAACTCAGCAACAGTCAGAGTTTCTGGCAAACTAACTTCATACACTATTGGTGTCGTCGGTTTTTGAAAACTACCATGTTGTGGTTCTAACGGTGTCGTTGCAGCCTTTGTTTTCTTTTTTCTTCTATGCCGCTCGTATTTAGTTTTAGATTCCTCATCCAAAACAAAAGCCGCTGTTTTTCGTTCTTTACTTGACGAAGTTGAAGAAGCAAGTGAAGCATTCTTGTCTTTCTTTTTAGTAGGTGGACGTTGTTTAGTTGCTGCCGGTCTTCTACGTGGTTTTCTATCCGCGCTTGTATCTGCTTTTTCGCTAACTTTCTTATCAACCATCACTTGATTATTTGACGATGGTATTTTCTCTCGTTTAGTCTCTTGACTTTTAGTCTCTGGCTTTTTCGCTTCTTGATGTCGTCTCGTTGTTGGAACATGTCGAGATTTTCGTTGTTCTTCAGAAGAAGTTCTAGTAGTTGTAGTTGATTGCTCTTTAGAACTAGTAGAACTCGTCGTCGCAGTCACTTTTTTTTCTGTTGTTCCCACAGAGCGTCTTTCAGCTATTCCCCTGGTGGGTTTTGCGTGAGACGTATGCGTCGGTTTGCTTGTTTTAATATTAACTGTTGATGTTGACTGAGCTTCTGAACTAGTTTCTGAACTAGTTTGCGTGTCAGTGAGCTTAGGCTTTTTTAGTTTGATTTGTGTCGTCGTTACTCCCGTTCCCATATCTGATTTTGTCCTGATGGAACTGGTGGTTTTCTGCTTAGCATCGTTCCTTTGATTATCAGTTGTCACAGTTTTTGATGGAGAGAGTTTGTTTTCTTGTTGAACGGTAGCTTTACCGGACTTGAATTTAGCCGACTTAGCTTTTTTTTCCATTGAACCCATATCTTGTGTTGAAGGAGTGCTTTTTTCGTTAATTTGAGAAACCATCTCTACGGCTTGAATTTCTGTTTTTTGTTCGGTGGTAGTTTGAGCCATGTGTTCTGATTGAGTAGACACTGGTTGGACTGCATTCACTTGTTTTTCTTTAATTTCTGGTGTTGCTTGTGTTTCTTTATTGACTAGAGGTATTGCTTGATTTTCTGAGTTTGATGCGGCAATTTTATGAGTCGCTCCTGATTGTTGTGCTACCTTTCCTTGTTCTTTAGTTTCTTGGGGTTGTTGACGATCAATTTCTGCTTCAATTTCTCTTTGATCATGTTCTAGAAGAGGTTCTTGCTCTAACGTTAAACGTTGACTCTCAATGACATCACGCTTGACGTAGGTACGTGTTTTTCTAACTTCAACTGATACCGTTTTAGCACACCCTTGAGCATTAGGTACTCTAATTTCACTTTTCGTTTTTCGTTTGAGAGTAATTTTTTTAGGTGTAGGTGTAGGTGTAGCTTCAATATTTTTGCCATGGAAGTGGCGTAGATAATTTAATAATTGTAATTTTTCGTTATCATTAATTTTATCATCGGGCTTTTTGGCAGATAGCCCAGCATCCCCTAATTGTGCTAATAAACGCTCAAAAGGAATCCCTACGATATCGGCAAATTGTCTTACAGTCACTTCAGCCATTATTCAATTATCAGTTCAATTATCAGTTATCAGCTCTCAGTTATCAGCCTTCAGTTATCAATACGAATCAAAACAGAAATGTTCATTTTAAGCCGTTTTGGAAAACGTTTTGTCAATCATATTTAACTTAGCACTGGAATAAATAGTGCTAAAGTTTAATCTATGATCGTGCCTAGTACATTATCAATTTAATTTTGTCATAATAGATAAAAAATCCCTAATTTCCTTTAAAGAAAAGACTTTCTTTAGTAAAAGGGCTAAGGAGTTATAAAAATCAGTTTATCTGTCATTTTAAGATTGACAGTTACTCGTATAATAAACTTCAGCGTTTTTTAAACACAAACAATTTCCAACAGAAATTGATGAATAAAGTTTAAGAGTAAAATTGCAGTCCAAATGAAAAGATTTGTCTGAAAATTTAAGATAATGAATCCCCCCCTACCCTAAAACCCCTTTTTTAAAGTGGGAAGATATCTTCTTTTGTAAAGAAGGGTAGGCTAGGATTTTTCATTTTTATTGTCTAAACCTCTAACAATTTTTTTTTTCGGATAACTCTAAAGTTTGAGGCTCTTTACTCAAATAGGGACAAACGCCTTAATATTTTATTCTTAAAGCAATATCACATAGGTAAATAGCAAATAGCAACACGTTTCTGAAATATACAAGAGAGTTTCCCCATATCAAATTAGGATAAAGAGGATTTCAATTGGCTTGATTATTTCCTAACCTATTCAACCCATCATGAATAAATTCTGACTGTACTGATGGTAAAATTTTGTCATATTAGGATAATTTCATTACTATTCACCATTTAAACTTAAGGGTTCATAACGCCTGATAACTGATATTTGATAACTGAAAACCGTTTAAAGGTAGATATACTCCAAACGTTCAATATCTTGGATTTGAGACATTGATTTTAGGTAGTGCTAGGAAAGTAGTGATTTAAGAGTCCAAACGTAAGGAAGGGCTTGATTCTTAAAACATCTAATCACTACTTTCCTAGCACTACCTGATTTTAAGGTAGAGTAGGCCGTTTTTTTGCCCACCATTATTTATAGCGTTTCCCGATTTAGTTAAGGACAACCACCCCTCGCTCCCCTCCTTTCATAAGGAGGGGATGGGGGAGGACTGTAAACGGGAAACGCTATAACTTTCGTTGTGTGCAATAAAAAGACTTTGCTGCTCCCCTACATTGATTTCTCATCATCCGAAAATGTGAACAGGTCCTGGAATATATTTATTTAATATTAGGCGATTTCTGAATAAAAAAAATACCGGGCTTTACTCCGGTTCACCCCTACATGACTTCGCTGAGGGGCGAACCGGAGTAAAGCCCTTTCATACCGGTATATTTATTTCTGGAAATCGCCTTAGTTTACCTTCAACGGTGATTAAAATTATATGGATTGTTCAGTCAAATTTTCTTGATTGATAACCTTATGCGTCGTAGCGACGGGTTGCATAAATTGTTCATTCATCTCATCAGCTACCATGTTTTGTGGCAATTTTTCTTCGGAAAGTAGGATTGATTCATCTTGCTCTTCCGTAGCAATCGCTCGTGTTAGCAGTGCATCTTTGGCACGGGAACGCAACTCTTTTACCAAATTTTCATCAAATGCTTCAATTTGAAGCATTTCAGTCAATGGTACATAAGCTACTTCCTCAATACTAGAAAACCCCTCTTGTACTAAAATATTAGCTATCTCTTCGTCAACCTCCAATTCGTCCATAAAGAGTTCTAACACGACCAGTGCTTCTTGTTCATGTTTTTCCCGCGCCTGCTTGTCGGTCATCACATTTAAAGTCCAACTGGTCAATTGACTCGCAAGACGCACGTTTTGCCCATTGCGTCCGATGGCTTGAGACAATTGTTCTTCCTGCACCGCTACATCCATGCTATGAGTCTCTTCATCAACAATGATAGACACGACATCAGCAGGTGCCATCGCATTCATTACAAATTGGGCGGGATTCTCATCGAAGACGATAATATCAACTCGTTCACCCGCTAATTCATTTGAAATCGCTTGCACCCGCGAACCACGCATCCCAACACATGCACCAACTGGATCGATTCTTGGGTCTTTAGGTTTTACTGCAATTTTAGCACGTAACCCTGGATCGCGAGCAGCGTCCACAATTTCAAGAAAATGTTCTCCAATTTCCGGAACTTCCATATTAAATAATTTAATTAAAAGTTCTGGTGCTGTCCGTGAGAGGAATATTTGTGGTCCTCGCGATTCAGGACGTACGCTGTATAAATAACCCCGCAGACGATCCCCTGGACGGACTGATTCACGTGGAATCATTTCATCACGTGTAATCAATGCCTCCGCATTGCCCCCTAAATCAAGAATGACGTTGCCACGTTCAACACGTTTGACAACACCACTAATCAATTCACCTTGCCGATCTTGGTAGGCTTCAATAATTTGCGCTCGTTCAGCTTCACGGATTTTTTGCACAATAACTTGCTTAGCTGCCTGTGCCCCAATCCGATCAAAATTTACCGATTCTATCGGTTTTTCAAACCATTCTCCAATGGCAATGTTAGGATTATGAATTTGAGCTTCTGTTAAATTCATTTGAGTGTGAGGAGAATCCAGTTCCTCTTCTTCTTCAACGGCTTGCCAGCGACGAAACGCTTTGTAATCACCAGTGCGTCGATCAATATGTATACGCACATCGACTTCACCTTCGTAACGTTTTTTGGTGGCACTCGCTATCGCACATTCCAACGCGTTGAAAATGACTTCCTTGCTCACGCCTTTTTCGTTAGATACCACATCTACGACCAAGAGAATGTCTTTATTCATGGTCACCTCTATCAAATTGATTACTCAATAGTTACGCAATAGTGCTTCAAAAATGGGTACAGATCTGCTCATTTTTAACAAAAGCCAGTAACGAAGCAAAGCAAGATCAATTTAAACCAAATATATCAACATGGCTTAAAAAAAAGTAATAATAATGTAGTGTGTTGGAGTTTTATCGCTGTACTTTTTTGTACTAAAAACAAAAAAGGACGGCGATAATAGAATTCCAAGTCTTACTTTTGAACCATGCTAATTTCTCGCTTCAGCATCTATTAAGAAACATTGTGCGTAACATGAGTTGATTATTTATCTTTTCATCAAATGTGTGGTTTTTGTTAAGGCACAAGATGTGCTTTATCTATCTTTTCATAAGGCAGACAATATTCCGTTTCATCTGCTACCACGATAACGTTACGATCTTCTATTGCTTGTAAAAGTCCTGTGAAATGCCGTTGTCCTTCTTTCGGTTGCCTTAGGCTCACTTTGACCTTATGTCCAACAAAGCGTTTAAAATGTTCAAGTGTAAACAAAGGTCTATCCCAACCTGGGGAAGAAACTTCTAAAGTATAACGACCTTTAATTGGATTTTGGACATCAAGTACCCCGCTCACTTGATAACTCACCCGTTCACAATCTGAAAGATTTATTCCTTTAGGGTGATCAATGTAGACTCGTAAGAGTGTTGACGAGAGACGTTCAACACCGACTAACTCATAACCTAATCCGATGATTATTGGGGCGAGTAATTGTTGTAATTGATTATCTAACAAAGTCTTTTTTTTCCAGTTTTCTGTATTAAAGGAAAGATGAAAAAAAATTTACTGTCTTTAGGAACAGAAATTTCATCATGTCCATCCAGAAATTCTAAAGCTTTATTTAACTAAAAGCTCTATCATGTCGAGTATAGTGAGAATCGACAGGTAACTATTTGTCTTTCAAAATATTAATATTTCTAAAGCAAAGCCGATATCACACAAAATTCAAATTTTCAGATGGACACTGCAATATACTGAGATATCGTTAAAAAAAATTGAGCATTAGCGCAATTTTTCTGGTGCAAAATTATAAATTGTTATTCTTGTTACCTCATTTATTTTTTAGGAAAACATAAGTAGAGATAAAGATATTCTAAAAAATGATTGTAATGGTCATTTTTTAGGTCGATAACTGAATTCGTTAAAATTTCCACTTTGACCAACAAAAAAATGGGCGCAAGGCCCACTTCAGGTTCATTATTTTTGGTGATTACTTGCTAACCGGACATAAGTTTTAGGGTATTTGAAATGGACAAAATTCCCTTCCTCCCTGTTTTCATCATAATGATTTAAAGAGGTGCTTAATTTTCATTAGTAAATGGAACTGGGATAATTTTTGGGAATTGGGAATTATGTGGAATCGACAGTAGAAAGTTGACAGACTACTACGAACATTCTCAAGTCATTAACCCGGTAATAATAATTAATGATGTCGGTTAAAAGATATAAATCATTAATTTTATTAATTATTTTTCATATAATTCACGTTATTATGATGTTCAACCTAAATGAATTTGCTTAATTTTCGTATTGATGGAATTTGGCATTTTATTCTATAATTTATTGTTAAAATTATCATTTTTTCTTTATTCGCCGATATTTTATAGATTATTTATATTTTAAAAAAATTCAATCAATACATTTAGGAACGAAAATATCTTGAAATTCCCTCATAACCTCATCCTATCCCGCATTGGCAAAGCGAAACTTGGAGAGGTTGTCAATTTCTAAACCAGGAATTTATTTTGTGTTCATTCCTTATTACTTTAACTATTTCAAAAAAATTACTTCTTTAAATATATTAAATGTTACTTTATGAGAGATAATTTTTTCCACTATTTTTGTTTATTTTAAGTATTTATGACTTAATGATATTTTAAGTCACTTATCTTAAAATAGTATAGAGGATTACTATCTTAGTAGCAACTCCAACAATATTTAAGGGATATCCAAAAAATAAATTCTCCCAAAAGTTTTAAGTAGTCCATTAGTGCTTTGCTTTCTTAGGATGGGGCTTTTAGCCTAGGCTGATAAAAATACCTCAATATAGGCAAGAATTATTTTCCTCATTTTTTAGGTCACCTTATAAAAAAATATGAAAAACAATAATTTATTGATGATTTTTTTTCATTAATAACAAAAAACAATATTTTATCAGCCGATCTTTAGCTTCATTTGTGGAGAATTTATTTTATATCTCCAACCAAAGAAAATAGTCAAAATAAATTTTGGATTCAATAAATCTCTCAATTTCAAGAATATTATGTTCTTTTTGGTCATAGAATTAAAATATTATAAACTATTTAATATCCTAGCATAAGCAAATAAAAAGCACCTTAAGAAAATTATTAAAAAATACTTTGAGTTTTGCAATAGTCATTGTTTGATGTAAATGATGTCGGTAAAAAAAGTATTTTTAAAGGATTGTTACCAACTCCCACTTATCATTTCGAGCCTATATTAAGAGTTTTAAAAATTTTGGTTATGACACGATTTCTCAACCAAATGACTTGATTATTTAGATGATTAACATTTTGGGCGGGAATTGTTAGACACGGTTTATCGGTATATTATTTAGAGTCTATTTCCCTGGTGTGATTATAAAGTCGGGGTATTGCTATTATCAGACATTCCACAGAGTTCTAGGACTCCAAACCAACTATAGTTTTACAGATAAGGATTTTCAAAAGGGCGAACCTGCGTGTTCGCCCTAAAATTATTTTTCTGAACATCTATAATAACCCAAAATCTTTTTCTGAAAAGCTATAGACCAAAAATGAGGTCATGTGGGATGACGGACTTCACATCGGCACTTTAATCAATCACACCGTATTTGGTGATTTCCAGAAAAAATTATACCGTTGCCTTCGACATAATTCGACAAGCTCATCAACCGCTCAGGCAACGATCCCGGTATTTTCTTTTCTGGAAATCGCCTTAATTCACTCGTTTGAAAATTTTGATTCAGTAAAAACTGTCCGAACTCTTGTTAATGGATAATTGAACATGAATTCAGCACTATTGTCACTACAAGCCTATCCCTTTGAAAAATTAGCCCACCTTAAAAAAAATAGTGTGCCACCTGCTGATTTGAAGGCAATTACTCTTTCTGTTGGCGAACCACGACATGCTACGCCCACATTAATGATTGAAGCCATGAGCGCGACTTTAGCATCGGGCCTCATTCAATATCCAATCACTAAAGGCAGTGAAAATTTACGTGTTAGCATAGCACATTGGCTAATACAACGTTTTAATTTACCGGTTGACAGTATTGACCCTAATAAGCATATTTTACCGGTCAATGGTACCCGTGAAGCCTTATTTGCCTTTGCACAGTGCGTGATTGATCGCAGTGCGAAAGAGCCATTGGTATTAATGCCCAATCCGTTTTATCAAATTTATGAAGGAGCTGCTTTACTGGCAGGAGGGAAACCTTATTTTATCAATTGTTTAGAAAAAACAGATTTTCAACCAGACTTTGCACAAGTCCCCGAAGCGGTTTGGAAAAAATGTCAGTTATTGTATATTTGTTCACCGAATAATCCGTGTGGTACGGTACTTAATTTATCGATTTTGCAATATTTGATTGAATGTGCTAATAAATATAACTTTATCATAGCGGCTGATGAATGTTATTCTGAAATTTATGCGGATGAAACGCAACCCCCGGTAGGATTATTAGAAGCCTGCGTTTCATTAGGGTCATTAGATTTTAAGCGATGTGTTGTATTTCACAGTTTATCTAAACGTTCAAATGCGCCGGGTTTACGTTCTGGATTTGTGGCTGGGGATGCTGATATATTACGTCAATTTTTGCTTTATCGTACTTATCATGGTTGCGCGATGTCATTAGTGGTGCAAGCGGCAAGTATTGCCGCTTGGGAAGATGAAACCCATGTCATCACTAATCGGGCTTTATACCGACAAAAATATGACGCTGTGATGGAAATCCTATCACCGGTAATTTCTGTTACTCGCCCGCCAGCTAGTTTTTATCTATGGCTTCAAACGCCAATGGCTGATGAGGATTTTGCACGTCAATTATTCGTACAACAAAATGTTACCGTGTTGCCAGGCAGTTTTTTATCGCGCACTGCTCATGGCATCAATCCAGGAAAAAATCGTGTTCGTATCGCTTTAGTGGCACCATTAGAGGAATGTGTTGAAGCGGCACGACGTATTTGTGCTTATATGACGACAGTAGCCCCTTTTTGATATTTAAAGAACGCCAAATCCAAAATATTTTTTGGACTCCGAATAGGGGTGTGGATATTATTTAATGTTGCATATTTTAGGATTTTCTAAGCAAACATAACTATTTTTGGCATAGAAGCATGAATATATGTTTCTTACAATATTCTCATAATATTAATTATAATTATTTGAATATTAAAATATTTATTAACTAACATCAAACTGTATCCACACCCCCGAATAGTCATCCCAAATAAATTTTGGACTCAGCAACAAATAGTATTTCTTAAAGAGATACTATTTGTCTCACTTGAGAAACTTTTGAATTAAGGATTCAGGATGTAATAACACACGAAACTAAACCTGATAGGTTTTAAAAACAGGTCAGGTTTGAGCGTTCCAGTTTTGGAAGTTATAAAATATTGAATCCTAACTATAATTTATAATTTTCAGTGTGTAAGTCCTAATAAATTTTAATCACAAATAACCTGATAACTGATAACTGATATGGAATTACAGAATATTATTGAACAAGCTTTTGAAAATCGTGCTGAACTGAATCCTCAAAATGTCAGTATTGAGATTAAATCGGCTGTGACTGAGACCCTTGATTTACTTGACCAAGGTACTTTGCGTGTGGCAGAAAAACAACAAGAGCAATGGGTTGTGAATCAATGGGTAAAAAAAGCGGTTTTATTATCATTTCGGCTTAATGATAATGATTTTATTAAAGGCGGTTTTACTAATTATTACGATAAAGTTTCCTCTAAATTTGCTGATATTAGTTCGCGTGATTTTCGTGAAATGGGTGTGCGTGTTGTACCGCCAGCGACTGTGCGAAATGGGGCCTATATTGCCCCTGGTGTTGTCTTGATGCCTTCTTATGTCAATATTGGGGCTTATGTGGATAGTGGAACGATGGTGGACACTTGGGCAACAGTTGGCTCTTGCGCCCAAATTGGTAAAAATGTCCATTTATCAGGTGGTGTGGGGATTGGTGGCGTTTTAGAACCGCTGCAAGCGACTCCGACTATTATTGAAGATAATTGTTTTATTGGTGCCCGTTCAGAAGTTGTTGAAGGTGTGATTGTCGGTGAAGGTTCTGTGATTTCTATGGGCGTATATATTGGACAAAGCACCAGAATTTATAATCGCCAAACCGAAGAAATCACTTATGGTTACATTCCTCCAGGTTCTGTGGTCGTTTCAGGCAATTTACCGTCGAAAGATGGTAAGTACAGTCTCTATTGTGCGGTTATTGTCAAACAAGTGGATGAAAAAACACGCGGTAAAGTGGGATTAAATGAGTTGTTAAGGGATATTTGAATGGTGAATGATGAATGATGAATGATGAATGATGAATGATGAATGATGAATGGTGAGTAATGGATTTAAAGATTGATCTGATTAAAATCAAAAGCATTAAAACGGTTAATGCTAGTAGTTGCTTTGATTTTATATCGTTTAATCCGTTTAATCATGTTCAAATTATTTAATCTGGACAATTTCAATCTTTGGTGTGCAGTGAGTGTGACATTTCGTAGAATTTGACTGGTACCATAAAAATAAGTCGATTTTTTTTAACTTGTATAGCAAACTTCACTTGTGTGGATACTCTTTTGATGACTGGTGAACGGTAGGGGCCGGTAACGTCTTTTTGTTGCCGGCCCCATTGGTATTCTAGGGTTCATTCAAGTGAGAAGTGCTATAACATGACATTTTATTTTCAGTGAAAAATTTTATTGAATATTGAATATTGAATTCTGTTATTTTGAACTTCGCTATGAAATCTTGATTTGATAGAGATTTCATAGCGAAGCTCGAAATGACAACTTAGGCATTTCATTCAATCATCTTTGTTCTGATGTTGGAGTCTTTTAAAATTAATGGCAATCCCAATTATAAAGCACGTTAGAAAAATCTAGTTTTTCTAAATCCTGTGGTTTAATAAAGAAATTACCGATACCACTGTCTCCCCACATAATATCGACTTCATTGTCGGTATCCACTTGTAATAGCAAAACATATTTTTCATTGCTGATATAAGGGCGCGGATCGTTTTGTGTAAAGTAGGCATATCCACCTATTTTGTGCCCATCACCTGGAAATTTATCGTCATATTCCTGCCAAATTCCATCTTCTTTATCACCAAATTGAGCAAAAAAATCTTCGCCAAATATTTCGTCAAATTGATAATCCCAACTACTCACTGGGGCGATTTGTTTCTCAAACTGTAGTGAACAACTTTCACTAAAAGGCAAATTTTCTGGTTTCGGCAAAAAACTAAAATCGGTGACTAAATCAGCTTCAGCATGAATAATTTCTGGAAAATAGATCACGCGAAATTTGTCTTGTTGGAAGGGATTTTCTAAATCATGTCCATAAAGATCATTTTCACTGTCACCAATATAAAATTGTAAAATGCCTTGCTCTGGAAAATCATCTAAATCGGGTACTTCGGTAAAATTAATTTGAGCTAATAAAAACAAGGGATTGCCTTGACTATCTCGCGGATAGTCATAGTCTTTGGGCAAATAAGGCAAACCACCAAATTTACTTTGCCACCAAGTTAATTTCTGGTTTTTTTTGGCGGTTATTTTGGCAAAAGATTTTACCGTTGCTTCAATTTTATCTCTGAACGGCTCTAATTCAGGCGATAAATCAATATCTAATAGATGTGTCATATTTTTTCGTCGTGGGTTATTGGAGTCCAAGCGTTATGTATACTGTTCGCCTTTGAATTTTGTGAAAATCTAAAATGTCGAAGAAATCGGATTTTTCTTGATTCAAAATTTTCACTAATTTGAAGTACGCTCAGTATAAAACCTTCGAGGTTTTGAAAACATCGAAGGTTTTTACCTTGGTTTTAAATCGGCTCAAATCAAAAATAATTGGTTGACTCCAAAATACAGGTATGGAATCCAAAGCTTTAGCTTTGAAAAATAGTCATTTTAAAACACGATTTACGTTACAAAATGGCCTTTCATTATTTTTACAATGGCAGGATACTAATTGGATTTCAAATAATTTGGGCCACAACTTTCCGGTCACAAAGAGTCGTTTTCTCTCCTTATCATAGGCAATACCATTAAGCACATCCTGTTTGCCTTTATAAGATTCACTATCAAGCAGTCCCCTTAAATCTATCCATCCCAACACTTGTCCGGTTGATGGCGAAATTCGGGCAATATAATCGGTTTGCCATACATTGGCAAAAATTTCACCATTGATATATTCCAATTCATTTAATCGAAAAATCGGTTTATTTTGGTCACGTACTTGAATATAACTCACTTTTTCAAACGTGTCAGCATCCAAAAAATACAACTTATCAGAGCCATCACTCATAATCAGTTTTTGACCATCATGAGTAATACCCCAACCTTCTGTGTTGTAAATAAAACGATCTAATTTTTCAAAGGAGTCTTTGCTATAGACAAAACCTACTTGGGAACGCCAGGTGAGTTGAATAATTTTATCCTGCCAAAGTGTGATACCTTCACCAAAATATTGCTGATTCAAATCTATCTGTTGCAATACTTTTCCGGTTTCAAGTTCTACTTGACGTAACGACGATTGGCCCTTTAAACCGGTGCCTTCGTAGAGGATTCCATTATGATAAATAAGCCCTTGTGTAAAAGCCTTTACATCATGTGGATAGCTATTAACAATACAATAGCTGTAGATAGGCGTTTTGGTGTTTTGTCCTTGGACATTAAACGTCGTTAGCGCCAAAAATGTTACAACAGCCATTACCATCAAATATTTTTGCCACATATCAGTTATCAGTTATCAGTTATCAGTTATCAGTTATCAGTTATCAGTTATCAGTTATCAGTTATCAGTTATCAGTTATCAGTTATCAATTATCAATTATCAATTCATGTGATGCACAATTAAAAAGACGAATAGTTTATAGGGATGTCGCTGAAAATAATTTATGTATGCACAATCAACAAATGCTATTTCTTTAAGAAATAGTATTTGTAGGGATCATCATTTCAAATGATGTATTTTATTTTCAACCTTATCCCATAAATTTAGTGACAATTAACAATTAACAATTAACAATTAACAATTAACAATTAACAATTACTTATGATAAAATTAATAAATTTATCTCTTAATGGTTGCACACTTTTTCCACATATCGAATCATGTCCTTAAATAGTATAAAAGAAATAATTGCTGATATTCAGCAAGGCAAAATGGTCATTCTTATGGATGACGAAGACCGTGAAAATGAAGGCGATTTAATTATGGCAGCCGAAAAAACACGGCCTGAAGATATTAATTTCATGGCCCGTTATGGACGCGGTTTGATTTGTTTGACCTTGACTCGTGAACGTTGCCAACAATTGCAATTACCATTGATGGTCAACGAGAATAAAACGCCTAATGGTACCAATTTTACGGTATCAATTGAAGCCGCGAAGGGGGTAACAACCGGTATTTCGGCGGCTGATAGGGCAGTAACTATTTGTGCGGCTGTTGCAGCGGATGCTAAACCTTCTGATTTAATGCAACCAGGGCATATTTTTCCATTGATGGCACAACCAGGGGGCGTATTAAGACGGGCCGGGCATACTGAGGCTGGCTGTGATTTAGCTCGCTTAGCGGGATTAGAACCAGCAGCAGTCATTGTAGAAATTCTTAATGAAGATGGTACGATGGCTCGTCATCCAGATTTAAAAAAGTTTGCCGAACAACATAATTTAAAAATGGGGACGGTTGCTGACTTAATTCATTTTCGTCTTGAACATGAAAAAACAGTAGAACGCCTAACAAGCTGCCATTGGCCCACAGAATTTGGAGATTTTCAACTGATTGCCTATCAAGATAGTATTGATAATGTCTTGCATTTTGCTCTAGTTAAAGGTGAAATAAAATCAGATGAACCCATTTTGGTGCGAGTGCATATTCGTAATACTTTGTGCGATTTGACCACCAGTCGTCGTGAAGAATGTGGATGGCCCTTGCGTGATGCGTTGAAGCGAGTAGCAGAGGAAAAATGCGGCGTTGTAGTCATCTTACAACCCCAAGAAGAGCAACACGCTTTGATTAATCGAATTCGCTATTGTTGTCGTCAAGACAACGGTGAAGATTTACCCGCACAACCTTCAACGCACGATTTACGCACTCACGGTTTGGGAGCGCAAATTCTATCCGATTTAGGCGTACGTAAAATGCGAGTCCTCAGTGCTCCGAAAAAAATGCACGCGCTTTCCGGTTTTGAACTAGAAGTGCTTGATTATATTTATAATGAAAAGGATTTGCCAAATACTTAATTTATTTGCTGTAGGCTAATAACAAATTTTGAATTGCTGAAGATGATTTAGAATTCATTTTAATAACTCAATGTTACGCATTCTTCATTCTTGATGAAATTTAAACCACTAAAATTCCCTATAGCACTTATCACTTGAATGGAAATGGTGGGCAACAAAAAGACGTTACCCACCCTACGATCACCTGTCATCAAAAAAGTATCCATACAAATGAAGCTTGCTCTAACCCTTTTTCAAAATGGGGATGGGGGAAATTTTTTCTTTAAAACGAAGGATGGCAATTTTTGAAGCATTATGCGTAACATGAATGAATAACTCAGGTTCATACTTGGCAAAAAATTGACACTGAATCGTTGCTTCGCTCGAAACGGAGTATACTTTGAACGGTTAAAATTTGAACTTTTATGGAATCGTTGTTTTGCTCATTATCGTAGCTCTGTCCCGAAATCCAAACAGTCAAAATATAAGCTGTTTATCGTATAACTTGGCAATGTCGCATTAAATCCAAAATAAATAATCTAGGCAAAAGTTTCGGAGAAACTTTTGCCTAGATTGGACTCCAAAAAAACGATTTTCGCGCCCAAATTGAAATGTGAACGCGGCAAAAGTTTCTCTAAAACTTTTGCCGTGTTCATTGTCAAGTTATGTCGATAAACAAAAGTCTTTTAGCTTTTCTAAAAATACGATTTTTTTAAGAAATCGTATTTTTTTTTACTCAATCCAATCTGTGCAATATACTTCATTGCACTATTCGCTGTTTTCTGAAGGCGATTTGATAACTTATTTTCAGGTAAAAGTTTCGCTCCACGAAACTTCTGCCTGAAACTGTAACTGATTTCCACGCTAAAGTTTTTGCATGCAAAAACTTTAGCGTGGAACTGATAACTGATAACTGATAACTGATAACTGAATAAATGCCAGCAAAACGAAAAACATTTTCCCCAAAAGCACGCCATGTAGCCCGTGAACGGGTTTTACAAGCTTTATATCAATGGCAGCTAACGGGACAAAATACTCAATTGATTGAATCACAGTTTTTAGATGAGTCTACTTTGTCAAAAGAGGAAGATGAGTCAGAAGAACCGGATATGCAGAAAGCTGATATTCCTTATTTCAAACAGTTGTTACATAGCATTCCTGAAAAAACAAGTGACTTAGATAAATTATTTGCTCCATTTTTGGATCGCAAAATTACTCAACTGGACCCGGTTGAACTTGCCATTTTGCGAATCGGTAGTTATGAATTAACTCATTGCCAAGATATTCCTTTCAAAGTAGTCATTAACGAAGCAGTGGAATTGGCAAAGCAGTTTGGAGCCGAACAAAGTCATAAATATATTAATGGTGTTTTAGATAAATTGGCGCATAGCCAACAAAAATCAACTAAATTCACCAAACACAAGGAATAATGATGAATGATGAATAGTGAATGAACGATCTCATTTTGAGCTATAGATGTTCAGAAAAATAATTTCACTTTTATAAACCTGCCAGGTTTTGGAAACCTGGCAGGTTTTGTGAAGTTATTTACCTGAAAAACTATATGCGAGAAATCTCAAACCGTAAAAAGAGATTTCTCGCATAGTTTGAAATGACAAAAACCGAGATTTCTCACATAGCTCAAAATATACTGAGCATACTTAAAATTAGTGACAATTTTGAATCAAGAAAAATCCGATTTCTTGAAGAAATCGGATTTCTTCGACATTGTTAGATTTTTACAAAATTCAAAGGCGAACAGTATAACAACCTCTTTTAAGAATTTTCCCTATTCATCATTCATCATTCATCATTCACCATTCCCAATTCCCAATTCCCAATTACCAATTACCAATTACCAATTACCAAAAACAATGGGTTTTATACGTTTTCTATTACTTATTCTTGTCGGCGTGATACTGTGGCGACTTATCAAAAAATTTCAAAATGCCCGACTTTATGAGCCAAAAAAAGATTCCATCTCACCGACACCTCCCCAAAAAACCGATGGCATAATGGTACGTTGTGAGTATTGCGGTTTGCATCTGCCTGAAAATGAAGCACTTCATATTGGAACCGTATGGTATTGTTGTGAAACGCACCAATATGCCTCCCAAAATGAGTAAATTATTAGTATGTTTGAACGCACCGATATCACTGTTAGTACTGAAAAAATAGATTCCAATGCGCCTCAGTCGGATTGGAAAGCACTTTTTTTGTTTAATATCTATCGTCTCACAGTAGCCACTCTCTTTACTGGCGTTGTCCTTGCCGGTGTTTCTCCCAGTTTTTTAGGTCAATTTGATCAGCGTTTGTTTTTAGTCACCGGTTGGCTCTACATCTGCTTTGGTATTTTTAGTTTTTTTACCATTCACCATCATTGGCTATCTTTTCGTGTTCAAGTATTTGGACAAGTGTTGCTAGATATTCTTGCCATTATGATATTAATGCATGCCAGTGGTGGTATTGGAAGTGGCTTGGGCATGTTACTGGTAGTCACAATAGCCGGTGGTAGTCTGCTAACCGAAGGACGAACCGCTTTTTTCTTGGCAGCCATTGCCAGTTTAGGGGTATTAATTCAAGTTGGCTTGGGAGATATTTATTATCTATTTGCTTATGCCAATTATACCCATGCTGGCATGTTAGGCATCAGCTTTTTTGCGACCGCTTTTCTAGCCCATACCTTAGCCAAACGAGTTCGGATGAATGAAATACTTGCTGAACAGCGTGGTATTCATTTGCAGTTTATGCAACAACTCAATGTACAAATTGTACAACATATTCAATCGGGCATTGTCGTCATTGATATTTTAGGGCGAATTCGTTTATTTAATGAATCAGCACGACGTTTATTAGGATTAGATGAACAACCCAATGGACGTACTTTGAAATCAATCGCACCGCAGTTGGCTGAACACGTTTTGCAGTGGAAAAAAAATGGTAAAGGCGAAAAATCGCCATTGTTTCGTCCAGAAATCGGGGAAGTTGATGTCATTGCAACGTTTATGGAATTAACGCGAGGTGGTGGGGTTAATGTGTTAATTGTGCTAGAAGATGCCAGTGTGACAACGCAACGTGCGGCTCAACTGAAATTAGCCTCATTAGGACACTTAGCCGGTGGCATTGCCCATGAACTCCGCAATCCATTAAGTGCCGTTCTTAATGCTGCTCAATTATTAGCACAATATCCACATATTTCTCCAGATGAAGCCCGTTTAACCGAAATGATTGTTGATAATGCACAACGCATGAATAGCATCATTTCGATTGTCTTGGATATCAGTCGGCGTGAAGCGCCCAATAGCCAGCATTTTGACTTACAAAATTGGTTACACACTTTTGTGGGTGAATTTATTATCCAACATAGTTTAAGCAGTAATGATATGGTTTTGCATACCCCTTACGATACATTAATGGTGTATTTTGATACTGGACAGTTATATCAAGTATTAAACAATTTGTGTGAAAATGGATTACGTTATAGTCAAGGAACGCCTTTATTAGAACTAAAAACCGGTATCTCTGGCGAATCAAATCGTCCTTATCTTGATATTCAAGATCATGGACAAGGTATGACAAAACAAACAGAGAACCAAATTTTTGAGCCATTTTTTACCACAGAACGTCCGCGTGGCACTGGATTAGGATTGTATCTCGCACGAGAAATCTGTGAAGCAAATAAAGCATCCTTGCAACTTATTTCAAATTCAAAGCAAGGTTGTTGTTTTCGGATTTATTTTAGTTTAGGAGAGGAAATCAAAGACGAAGAGTCCAATAATCTAGAAATGGAAGAGGAATACTCAAGCCTCATTAATTCGGCATGAAGCGTTGGGACCAGTAACCTTGAAGGTTAAATTTGAGCTACCTATACCTTTCGTGGGCTTAATTGTCTGAATCAGGATTTGATCTCGCTTCGCTTCAGGATTTTAGGATTTTCAGGATTTTCAGGATTGACACTGGTTTTAATCCCGTAAATCTGGTAAATCCTGATTCAGACAAAAGATGGTGTGATACATCCTACCCTATGGCTTTCTTTAGTCTTTTTTGTTTCTTTTAAAGACAAATCCGATTATCGCCATTATCCCACTTCCTATCACACTCAAGATAGTCCAAATAATTTGTGTTAGTCCGTATTTATTTCCTTTTACTTCGTAGCAATGTTTTGCAAAATCCTCGCAATTTCGGGAAAAGGGATTATATTTCTTCTTATATTCACCAGGATTGCAATAAATTCTTTCCGCTTCTTCACAAATAGCCTTCCCATGAATTAGGTCTTTTGGTTTTTTCCTAACACCTATTTTTTTACCATTTGCAAATTCATCAAGGGATGTTTTGATTATTGTTGCCTTATTTTTGGGTTCTGACGAGTCTTTTGGAGAAAAATGAATAACATCATCATTACCGACGTAGATACCAACGTGTTTATAAAAAAGAGACAAAGGTCTCTTTAGTCCCTTTTCTTTCAAAGGCCTTTGAATTATAGTGCCAATTGGATACACATAACTCTCCTCTTTATTAGTGAAGTATAAAATGGATAGAGCAAGGCAAGAGTACAACGAAACCTCGTTCTGGAACGCCCATTGAAAAAAACAACGAATACCATACATTGACTATTCGTTATGTTTTTTATAATAATATCGCTTCGTTTAAAAGGGGCGTGAGACGACGCACCCTACCCTTGCTACAATTATTGATAACTGATAACTGATAACTGATAACTGATAACTGATAACTGATAACTGATAACTGATAACTGATAACTGATATGAAACATGAATATTGTTGAAAGAATTAATGAAGATTTAGAGAGATTACCACTCACACTCCAATCAGAAGTCCTTAACTTTGTTGAATACCTTCGGTTTAAAAATGAAAACCAATCTATTTCAAAAGAATCGGTGATTCAAAGTACGCCAGATGTGTGTTTTGGTAAACCACGTATTCGTAATACGCGGATACCGGTATGGTTGTTAGTATCTTTTCGTAATCAAGGTGCATCAAACCAAGAATTATTACGCAACTATCCAAGTCTTACTTTGGATGATTTGCAGGCTACCTGGGAATACTACAGCAATCACAAAAACGAAATTGATCAAGAAATTGCTTATCAACACAATATCGAACATGATTAAATTATATGCTAATGAACAATTTCCTAATGATGCGGTAATAGAGCTTCGCAAATTGGGATATGACGTGTTGACAACTCACGATGTCAGACAATCCGGTAAAGGTATAGCAGATGCAGAAGTCTTGTCTTATGCCATTTCCTTAAAACGCGCTGTCATTACTTTTGATAAGGATTTTTTTAAATTGCACCGCGAAAATCCTAATCATTACGGTATTATTTTATGTACTGAAAATCGGAATTATCCACAATTTGCCCAGATTATTCATGCAAAACTGAGCAATACACCTCAAATAGATAAGCAATTAATTCGTATCACTAAACCACAAAAAAATTAACCCGTGTAGGGTGCATCCACCATTATTATGATTGATGGTGCATGGGACGAACCCTACCCTTGCTACCTCTTCCTATTAGGACAATTTCGAGCATCATGATCGTATCCATTACAAATACTACATCTTCGAGTTTCTGGACAAGTTTGGATATTGTGTCCGGTTCTCCCGCATCCTGAGCATCTTTGCACATGAGGACAATTTCGAGCAGTGTGATCGCCAGCACCACAATTACTACAAGCCATCAAATCAAGGGGTCAAATCAAGGGGTCAGAGTAGTTGATTTTTAAAATCAGAGACATATAAAATAGATAAACATAGTCAACTATTCAAACCGGAATCAATCAGAGTAGTTGATTTTGGGTTATTCTCTTCCAGAATATGGAGATTTCTTTTCAAACAGAATCAACTACTCTGACCCCTTGATTACTCTTGCTCTGACCCCTTGATTACTCTTGATGTTTCACCAGTGGTAAAAGGGTATTAGACAGCCCGACAGCAGAGCCAATATAGTATAACCCCATTCCCATTGCGATACCAAAGTGCAGAAAATACACCCCACCGATACAGATAACCCCGGGTACAATCGTGCTGATGAAATTGGTGTGCATGGTGTTTTCAAATTCGTCGGCTAGGTGGAACAAAAGTTCAAGATGGTTCAGGGTGCCATCCATGAAGATGATTTGGGCGGTATCGGTGGCAGCTGTGGAAGCCCCTTGAAGGGAAATGGACACTTGGGCAGATTTAAGCGCAATCGCATCATTGATACCATCACCGATAAAGCAGACAAATTGGCCTTGTTCACATAATTGTTTCACTAATTTGGCTTTGTTTTCGGGGAGAACTTCTGCGAAGTAGTGGTCGATGCCCAATGTTTCTGCCATCCTTCTGGTTGGGTGTTCGTGATCGCCGGAAATAATGTAGAGTTTCATGCCACGTTGTTTTAGATGACGAATGATTTCAGCCGCTTCGGGACGAATACTGGGGTGCAGTTCTAAAATGCCGCCAAGTTGCTGATTGATAGCAACATAAATCAATGAGAAACCTTCTGCCTCTGCTTGAGATTGGATGTCTTGTACAACTTCTGGTAATTCAATACCTTCGCGGGTCATAAAGCGGGCACTGCCGACTTGAATCAGTTTCCCATCAATCGTGACTTTAATGCCGTAACCGACTTCATAACTGGCTGCATCCAAGTCGGGCAGTTCTAGGTTTTGGCTAGTGGCTTTATCCACAATGGCTTTGGCTATGGGGTGAGGTTGACGGTATTCGGCGGCGGCGGCATAGCTTAACAGAGTGTTTTCATCATAAGCACCAAAGCAATGAATTTTGCCGACTGTAGGTTGTTCCAAAGTTAGAGTCCCTGTTTTGTCAAAGACAACGGTGTCAACTTGGCGTAGCAATTCTAACACGCGACCATCTTTGATTAGAATGCCGCGCCGAGAGAGAATTTGCAGGTAGTTAAGTACACTTAGAGGACCGAGTATAGCCATGTTTACTCCCAAACCAGACCACATCACCGCTAGGGCGGAAGTTGGACCCAATACCGCTAAAGTGATAGCAGTCAATCCAAATTCTACTGGCAGGAAGCGGTCAGCAATTTTTTGTCCTCGCGCTATCAGATTTTCCTTGTAATTCTGGGTTTTGTTAAGAACTTGACCAATTCCAGCGGCAACGGTTTCTTCCCCAGTCGTTTCAACTAAAATGGCAATCCGACCGGATAGAAGCAGGGTAGAGGCAAAGACTTTATCGCCTACCTCCAGTTCAACCGGTTGACTTTCACCAGTTAGAATATGCTGGTCAACATTGGCCAATCCACTATGAATGACACCATCAACCGGGATAATTTCCCCAGCATTGACAATAACCCGATCACCTTTTTGAAGCGTATTAAAATCCACTTGAATTTCAATCCCCTCTTTTTCTATCCAAACCCGGTTCGGATGTCCTGAGAAAACATTGATTAGTTGTTTTTCGGAACTGTCTTCGGCTTTTTTTATAATTTTCATAAAGAAACCACCTAGTACACCTGAAAATGCTGCTAGAACTAGGTGTCCGGTGGCAATCATGCCAATGAACATGATCGCACCCAGCAAATAAACACTCAGGAAATGGCCTTTTTTAAAATCTCGCCAAATAAAATAGAACATATCACGTATCAGATATAGTACGGCTCCGACAGCTAGAATGTGTAACATCGGGTACACTGAACCTAGTAAAGCCAATCCCATTGCACCTGATGATAATACTATATTACGATTAGCTTCTTTTTGGTATTTTTCGATATCTGCTTGCATTTCAGGGGCAAGCGTTAGTTGTTGTTGTTGACGTTCATCGCCCAAAATAGAGGTTTTGAAATCATGTAACAGTTTTTTGGGGCTGAAACCCTTTGGCTTTTGCTTATTTTTGGGGGACAATACTTTGGGCTTGACAGTAGATTTATTTTTGCGCTTATTGCGTTTGGTCCAATAGGCCATTACGCCACCGCCGAGTAAAGTTAGTTCAATTAGCATGATTAACCTTTTGCCTTTTTATGAAGTAAGGCGATTGCGTGAAAATAAAATACCCGTTGTTCCCCACTTTGTAAACTAACCTTTACCCACAAGTACCTAGAGCGATTTTTGGAGTCCAAAGCTTCAGCTTTGGCAGGAGCGAAGGAGTCCAAAAACCCAAAGCTAAATTTTTGAATTTTAAAAAATTATCGACTTGTGGGTAAAGGTTAGCTTTGTAAAGGGGGGTTAGTTGGGTATATTTTAAAACCGCAACCGCCTAAATAGTTTGACAGCTTGTTAACAATATGTTGTAATTTTTATTACAGTAATTTGTGTTACAATGTCTATGATGAAATTCTATAACCGTGAAACAGAAATCAAACAGCTATTAAAATGGTCACGCCAAGCATCGGGCGGGCAATCAAGCCTGACGTTATTGCTAGGTCGCCGCCGTGTGGGTAAAACAGCATTACTTCAACAAGTCTATCAAAACGCACTTTATTTGTTCATTTCACGCAAATCTGAACCGTTGCTTTGTAAAGAGTTTGCTGATCAGATACGCATACAGCTAAACATTCCCATTTTTGGCCAGCCTAAACGATTAAGCGACATTCTATCTATCCTGTTTGAATATACAAAGCAACATCCTTTAACAGTTATATTGGATGAATTTCAAGATATTGCTCGTCTTAACAACGGCTTTTTTTCCGATCTGCAAAACCTTTGGGATCAAAATCGTTTGCATAGTCGCATACATCTTATATGCTGTGGGTCTTTATATTCACTCATGACTAAAATATTTCAAGACAGCAAAGAACCTTTGTTCGGACGTGCGGATAATCGTCTCAACCTGCAACCGCTTAAGCCGCTTTATATTGCTGAATTGCTAAAAGACCAAGATCGCTTTAGTCCAGAAAATTTGTTGATTTGGTACACCTTAAGTGGTGGAGTACCAAAATATTTAGATTGGCTAACCAGAACCGATGCTAATTCTGAATTGTGGCAGCAATGGTTGAGTGAACATAGCCTAGTCATTGAAGAAGGAAAGTATCGTCTTGTTGAAGAGTTTGGCGGTGAGCAGAGTACTTATTTCTCTATTATTGCTTGTATTGCAAATGGAAAAACCAGCCGCAGCCAAATTGAATCAGTTTTGGAACTCTCGGTTGGACCTTATCTGCAACGCTTAGAACGAGAATTTGAGATTATTCAACGAATCGTTCCGGTTTTATCAAAACCTAATACTCGCCAAGTGAAATATCGTATTCAGGATGCTTTTTTAAGTTTCTGGTTTCGTTTTGTATATCATTATCGTAGTGCTGTTGAAATCGGTAATTTTAAATTTTTACAGAAAATGATTCAGCGTGATTTTGCCACTTACAGTGGTCAATGGTTGGAGCGTTTGTTTCAAGAGCAACTGGCGAACAGTGGTCACTACAGTGTTATTGGTAACTACTGGGAAGCTGGAAATAAAAATGAAATTGATATTGTAGCACTGAATGAACTGGATAAAACTGCATTGATAGCGGAAGTTAAACGTAATCCCAAACAGATTCGCCTAAGCCGCTTAAAAGAAAAATCCAGCAATCTAGAACAACATTTAAAAGGCTATACTTTTGAATATCGTGGTTTATCTTTAGATGATTTGGGGAAAAACGATATCGAGTATACTAAGGAACGTGCATGAAATAATTTACCCAAGTTTTGAGTCAAACCTGTCAGGTTTAGTTGTCGATTTTATTTCATGCACATTCCTAAGCAGAAATCAAAGCCTTGAAAAGTAAAACCAGACATGGCAGGTTAAAATCAAACCTGCCAGATGCCCTTCATACACAAAATTGACCGTGTACTAGGCGTGGTTTTGTAGTAAATTTTGAGACAGTTTATCTGCCAAGACTTTAACGTGCGGGAGAGCCATCATGGTGATATGCGTCCCCGGTATCATAATTTCTTCCACTTTGGCGTGAGTGCATTCTGCCCAGCCCCACGCTTCACGAGTCTCTTCAAATTCAACATTTTCAACATTAGGTGTTTGTTCACTAGCACGAAACAGATGAATTGGACAGCGCAACTTGCCGGGTATTTGATAATCAGCGTGTCCTTGTACCGTGATGCGATAAGTGTTTACTAATGCTTTGAGTTCATCCACCACTGCGCCGGGGGCAAACAAGACTTGTCGTTCAACAAAGGCTTGCATCACTTGGACATAAGCAGTTTCCAAGTCTGGTAGACCTGCGAGGTTTTGAAAACCTCGCAGGTCTTTTAAGCTACAATTCAAGTCAACACCGCTCAATTCTTCAAACACCAACACGATGTCTGATAACCAGTTCACTTCAGTGTAATCAGCCATTGGATTAGGTTGATTGGAATCATTTGGCGCACTGGTATCTAATATCGCCAAGAACGCCACGGTTTCGCCTTGTTGTTCCAGTTGCCATGCCATTTCAAAGGCTACTCTTCCACCGGAGGAGTGCCCCATTAGCTGATATGGCCCGTTGGGCTGCTGTTGCCGTAAGGCTTGTAGATGGAAACTAGCTAATTTCTCAACGGTTTCTGGAGTTGTTGAACCATCCAATCCGGGTGTTTGTAGAGCATAAAATGGTTGCTGTTGACCTAAATAGGAAGCTAATGGATATAAATACATCACTGAGCCAATGGCACCCGGTAGGCAGTAAACTGGATTTGCTTCTCCTTTGGTTTGAATTGGCACTAGGTTAGTCAATAACGGAGTGATGTCTTGGCATAGTTGTTGTGCTAAAGTTGCAACTGTAGGGCTTTGGAACAGCGCGTTTACTGGCAATCGCTTCCTAAATTGTTGCTGGATATGGCTCATGAGCTTAACGGCTAATAGGGAATGTCCACCTTTTTCAAAAAAGTTATCATGTATACCCAGTGGATGCACATCCAATACGATTTCCCACACACCTAGCAATTGAAGTTCAATAGCATCACGCGGCAAGGTGTTTTCGGTCGGCGTGTTTGAGTCAGGTGCGGGCAAGGCTTTACGGTCAATTTTACCATTTGGAGTCAAAGGCAGTTTATCCAACACAGTAAAATGACTAGGAATCATATAGTCAGGCAAACGTGCTTTCAGCCAATCTTTTAATTCAGTGAAAAGTGAAAAGTGAAAAGTGAAAAGTGGGTCTTTGACTTCTTCGGTTTCCTCACTTTTCACTTTTAGTTTTTCACTTTTAACTTTCAAATAGGCTACTAACCGCTTGTTGTCATCGGAATCAAATAGTGTTACTACAGCTTCTTTAACCGCTTCATGTTGGCTGAGTACGGCTTCAATTTCGCCCAATTCAATACGGAAACCTCGCAATTTTACTTGATGATCAATACGTCCAAGATATTCGAGGTTGCCATCGGGAAGCCAGCGAGCTAAGTCGCCGGTTTTATAGATACGTTCGGTTTTTCCAAACAGTTCTACTTCTATGAACTTTTCGGCTGTTAGTTCGGGGCGGTTGAGATAGCCTCGTGCCAGACC
>Ga0233403_10000060_pt1 | contig 44802 bp, 34 predicted proteins | sample Na_oxic_1_MG_FD_179866 | JGI IMG/M metagenome (GOLD analysis project Ga0233403, IMG submission 179866) | Seawater microbial communities from Saanich Inlet, British Columbia, Canada - Na_oxic_1_MG | ecosystem: Environmental > Aquatic > Marine > Inlet | place: Canada: British Columbia | collected...
TGACTGACTGACTGACTGACTGACTGACTGACTGACTGACTGACTGACTGACTGACTGACTGACTGACTGACTGACTGACTGACTGACTGACTGACTGATTGACTGACTGACTGACTGACTGACTGCCTGACCGACTGACTGACTGACTGACTGACTGACTGACTGACTGACTGACTGACTGACTGACTGACTGACTGACTGACTGAAAAATGCCTGTTTTTTTGGGGAAGTCAATCATTTTCTTCATAATATTTGCAGATAAATTCATAAAAGCACCGCCCTTCATCAGGCAAAAATCCGAGTATCGAAAGGCATCCTTCATATTGCCATAAAAGTAGTTGACACTTTTTACAAGTTCGTAGTTCCGCCTTTAGGCGGTTTTACGGCGTTTACGGCGTTTTACGGCGTTTTACGGGCAAACCCGCCTAAAGGCGGAACTACGAACTGTTAAACGGCAATGAAGGATGCCTATCGAAATCCGGACAAATCCGAAATTCATAAATTCCGATTCTGAATACCTTATTATATTGTAAGGATTATTTTCACATTGTCAGTGTGATCTGAAAAATAATCTGTAAAAACTTTTTCACAGCACCCATGAGGGTAAATTCTGACCGCCTTTCATCAGGTAAAAAAAGATAAATAACGCCGGCGGGAAATGTGTTCCGTTCCGAACACTTCAGTATCTGCATCTGAGCAAAAAATCTTCGACACCCGCTGAGGACGGGCGAATTTTATTAGACTTTATAACGATTTGTTTTATGGTTTAATTTAACCTTTTGATTTATCAGTATTTTCAATTTTCATCCATTTTCATCGGTATCAATAAATTCAAATACTTAATTAAATCGTTATAAAGTCTATTGTTTTTTCGTTCTCAGTATTTCCGCACTTCGGCAGGCTCAGTTACCTTTATCGGCAGGCTCAATGACCGTTGCCGGCAGGCTCAGTTACCGGGTCAAAGACTGCTTTGATATCCAATCCCGTATCCTCGCCTTTCACCGAAATTTCCAGTTTGTCGGAAAAACACAGGCATTCTATGCTGATCACCCTTTCACCATACTCATCCCAAGATTTCCCTTCCTCAGAAACCTGCCGATATCCGTCCGAATAAATAATATCAGAATTTTTTCTCAAATCCGTCTTTTCCAGATTGCCGTGTTCAACAGCATTCAACAGCAGATCGGAAAATGCCGTTTTCAGTTTCTCAGAAGCCATCCCGGTTTTCTCCGATATTTGTGTCATAAGGAAATGACTGACCTCATCCACATTTATATATCGGGCTTTTATCTTGACAGCAAGCCTGTCCGGGGCGCAGAAACAGTTCCACGGTCTGATATCGGACAGTGTTTTTTCTTCAAAAAGATTGATACCCATAAATATGATATCATCACGAAATTTTTTGCTTTTATTGAAAAAAACACCTTCTTTCAGAATGTCGCCAATAATGCTGTGCATATCGTGCTTCCGCGTTCCGATGCCCCGTTCCACACCGCTCAGTCCGAAAAGTTCTCCGGATTCTGCTCTGGCTTCCGTGATACCGTCGGTGAAAGCAACGAGAATATCATTTTTCAGAAGCATGAACTTTCTGTCAACGTATACAGCATCTTTGAAAACTCCCAACGGAAAACCTGTGGGCTTCAGATATGTCACCTCCTCATTTCTGAAGATAAAAGGGGACGGAAGACCGCAGAGACAATAGGTCAGCATCATGGAACTCAGATCAATCAGTCCGCAGAAAGCCGCAATGATATCATCCGGCAGAACAATTTCGCACATAGTTTTGTTCACATGTCCGCATATTGAGGCAGGTGAAATATTGGTTTCCGATATTTCCTTAAAAAGCGTTTTCAGGGTTCCCGCGGTCATGGCCGCGGAAATGCCGTGCCCGGTGACATCAGCCAGAATGAAGAGCAGTCTGCTTTCATCTGTTTTCAAAATTTCTATCACATCGCCGCCAATACTCTCCGCGGGAATACATCTCACATGGATCCCGACACCCCTCATCATGGGCAGATGTGGTTTCAGAATCAGATTGTGAAGCTCCTTTGCTCTGGAAAGTTCCAGATTGAAAGCCTCCCTCTGTTGCTCCTCACCGGTGATATCCTCGGCAAATCCCTCCAGATAAAGCGGTGTGCCGTTGCCATCCCTGACCAGACGCAATGTTATCCGGGCAAACACGATATTTTTGTCTTTCCGGAAAAAAGGACTTCTGAGAGTGAACCATCCGTCAATGGCCAAAGCTTTTCTGAGCAGTTCGGCCAGTTCTTCCGGCTTGGCGTGGATTTTCGAAATATCCGTCACACAGGTGATCATCTCATCCGGAGATGCATATCCGAAAATTCGGGCCATGACAGGATTGACGTTAATGAACATTCCCTCCAAAGTAGACTGATAGATGCCCACAGATGCATTTTCAAAGATATTACGATATTTCTCCTCTGATGCTTTCAGTGCCTGCTCCATCTGAATACGCGGGCTGACATCCCGGATTGTGGAATATAGGAGATTCTGATCTTTCGCTTTGACCGGAACACTGAACACTTCAACATCTCGGATTTCCCCGTTCGCCAGGCGGTGACGGGTACAAAAAAAATTCTTCTTCTGCTCTTTGGCCCGCCTCATATTCTGAAAAATCTCATCTTTCGCCTGTGTGTTAATATCTGTGATGTTCAGGGTGCCTATTTCTGCTTTGGCGTATCCGTAAAAAGCACATGCGGCCTCATTGGCATTCACGATGTCGCCGATTTCCGGATCCATCACCAGCATTATGGCCGAATGTGTCTCAAACAGTTTTTCATTCCGTTCATCGCTCTCCATTCTGGCTTCGATTTCTTTCCTAAGCACGATGTTTTTCCGATTCAGCTCCTCATGGGTTTTTCTCAACTGCCGACGCAGATGCCAGCGATCCGCGGCTGATTCGATGGCAAAGCGTATTTCATTTAAATCCAGAGGTTTCTGAAGAAAATCAAAACCTCCCAGTTTCATAAAGGCCACTGCCGTATCAATATCTCCGCCGCCGGTGATTGCTATGACAAGGGTATCCGGATATTGCCTCATCACTTTCTCTGTCAGTTCCAGGCCGTCCATTCCCGGCATGTTAATATCGGTGATGATAATATCAGCAGGCGATTCCAGCATCAGAGTCAGTGCCTCGCCTGCGGAACTTGCTGTGCAGGTTTCACAGGACAGCTTTGCAAGGCTGTAGGCGATGATATTTGCAAGATGAGGTTCGTCATCTACCACCAGCACCTTGAGTTGTGGTGATTTTTGATGTTTCATTGATATTGTTGAATGCGTTTCCCTTAAATCCGGATTTCCGGAATGAGTTTGTCCAACATCAGGGATTCGAATATTTCCCTGACAGAACCTCTGAGCGGTGTCACATACAATTCTCCTCCGATGGCTTTGAATCGCCTGTAAAACATCAGAATTTTTCCAATTCCGTGACTGTTTATCAGATTGATCTGCCTCAAATCAATAACAACCTCTTTCTCACCCTCCTTATAAAGTTCCATCAGCGCCATTTTGAATTCCTCTCCGGCCTTCATGTCATCAATATCTTTAAGCACTCTGATAACTGATTTGCCTCCTATTTTTTCCGTTTTTGTAATCATGGCTTATTAATTCCCCTTGGCTGTCGGCCCTGACGGGAGGTGTCTGATCCCGAAATCGGTTCCGCCTGTCAATCCGGGCATGACGCACCTTATGACTGAATTTGTTGGTATTGACAACATTTGCAAATTCCATGTGAGATACTTGAATGGCCGGCTCATCTGGGCAGGCTCAGTGACTGCCTGGGAAGTTACGAATGAAGCGTCAGCACCCATTTCCGAATCTCCGTGTTGAGCAATTCATAAAATTTTTCGGACCCGCCCAGCCCGCGCCTGCCGAAAAAATAGTTTATCTCCAGAAAAAAAGGGGTATCCGAATCCGGGGAGAACAGAAGGTCAAGCCCTGCCAGACTGATTTTTGTCTTCATGCAAAAATCTTTCACAAGGCGGATGCCCTTTTCCCGCAGTTCCGGGTCTGTTTCAGTATCTGTGACCGCACCCTGGGACAGATTGCTCCGGAAATTCCCGGAATCCTGCCGAACCCGCCAGTAGGCCCTGATATGCCCGCCCACGACAACCACTCTCAGGTCTCTGTTCTGATTCGGGATGTGTTCCTGCAACAGAAACCCTCTCTGACCGGTTTTCTCAAAAGAAACCGCCCGCTCCAGCATTGCCCCGAATTCCTCATCGGAACAGATGAGAAAGACATTCTTTCCCTCCCCGCCCCAGTCGAACTTGAACACAAAAGGATAGGAAAGCGATGTTTTGTGAAAGTCATGGATCCCCGAATAGGTTTCGGTCATCGGATGCGGCGTGTCTGTCTTTTCAAACAGACGGGTCTGGCCGATCTTTCCCGGATATCCGAACCTTGTGTCATAGTTGGGAAAAACATGTTGGCAATTTTCACGGACCATCAGGTGAAGTGCCTGCCCGCACCCCTGGGACAGCACCACCGCATCTGCGGCCCGGATGGCTTTCAGATCATTTTCGTCAGGCTCCCGTCCCGCACAGATGATATTTTTATCTCCCTCAAAAACAGGATGAAAAGACAGTATCATCATCAGTAACCGAACTTTCTCATGGCTCTGGTGTCCCTGCTCCAGTTTTTCTGCACCCGCACAAAGAGCCTGAGAAAAACTTTTGTCCCGAGCATCCGCTCAATGTCTTTTCTGGCTTCCTCGCCAATCTGTCCCAATTTGGTTCCCTTTTTTCCGATGACAATGCCCTTCTGCGAATCCCGTTCAACATGGATTGTGGCCTGAATGCTCACAAGTTTTTTCCTCTCGGAAAAAGTTTCCACCGTGACCGCGGTGGAATACGGTATCTCCTGTCCTGTCAGCCGGAAAACTTTTTCCCGTATCATCTCCCCGGCTATGAATCGCTCCGGCATGTCGGTGAAAGTGTCTTCCGGGAAGTAGGGCGGCCCCTCGGGCAGGGACTTTTCCATCAGGTTTATCAGGTCTTCCACCTGGTCTCCGGTTTTTGCGGAAACAGGGACAATCGCCTCAAAAGGGTATGCCTTTGTCCATCGGTCAATAACAGGGAGGATGTGAGATTTGCTGACCATATCCGTCTTGTTGAGGGCAAGAACAACCACTCTGTTCTGTTTATTCAGTGTTTTCAGGATAATGGATTCAGAATCCTTATCCGGTTCTGACGCGTCCGTCATGAACAGAATCATATCTGTGCCGCTCATGGCGGATATGGCAATATCCACAATGCGGGTGTTCAGCGTGTTTTTTGCCCGGTGAATCCCTGGTGTATCCAGAAAAATCAGTTGTGCCGCGGGCCGGTGAAGCACCCCGAGTATGCGGTTCCGGGTGGTCTGAGCTTTTTTGGAGGTGATGGAAATCTTCTCCCCCAGTATCCGGTTTAACAGCGTGGATTTTCCCACATTGGGCGCTCCGGCTATGGAGACAAACCCGGATTTGAAATTGCCAGAGTTTTTATTTGTAGTTTGCATTTTTAATTTTTAATTGAAAACTGCTGAGTTGAAAAATATGATCACAGAAATTCCGTTTATTTCAATAAACAGACATATAGCAATTAATAACTGTATTGTCAAGTTAGGTGATTTCCCAAAATGAATATACCGGAAAAAGCCTGATCCTCGAACGCCTGTACAATATAATTTACAGCGAACACAAGGGTCTGATTCCCTTTTACTACGAATTTGCAGAGGGCATGCGGACCGGTAAGGAATTCTTCGAAGACTTCATCAGCCGCTTCTATCTCCAGGTGACAGGTTACTACACCGGGGATATCACCTTTAACAGGCGTGCTGCTGATCAGCAAAGCAGGGTGGATTTTCCCATGCTCATTGCACAGCTTGAAGCAGCAGATCAGGGGATCGTCATGGGAATCCATGTTTATCGCCAATTAGTGTGGATGGGAGACGGGTATCCACATGCTCAGAAACGAGTGCATGGATTAAAGAAGCCCGAACCCTCTTCCAAGGTCATTCATAATATCTTCAGTATCTTCCAGACCGATATTCAGACGCATGATGGTTTTGTCCGAATATTCCGATCTGAGAGACCGGCTGTGTCTCCCGACTGTGATGAGGCTCTTGAAACCTCCCCAACTGTAGCCGATGCCAAACAGCTCAAGGGAATTCACAAATGCGGCAATTTTTTCTTTCGGATAATCTTCTTTGAAGGTGAACGCAAAAAGTCCGGAGGAACCTGTGAAATCTCTCTTCCATATGTGGTGCTGGGGATGATCCGGTAATGCGGGATGAAGCACATGTTCCACAAGACTTATTGCTTTAAGCCATTTTGCAATTTCAAGGGCGGCTTTCTCATGCTGTCTCAGACGCACCGGCAGCGTTTTAAGTCCCCTCAGTGCAAGATAACAGTCACCCGGAGAGGCAAAAATCTCCATTGCACTGTAAAAATCTTCAAACACTCCGGCATATCTCTCATCCGCAGTGACAGATCCCAGAAGCACATCAGAATGACCTGAGATATATTTTGAAACGGATTGAACAGATATGTCAACCCCCAGTTCAAAAGGTTTCAGATAAAGAGGCGTTGCCCATGTGTTGTCAAGGATTGTGACAATTCCCTTTTCACGGGCAATGGCGGTGACAGCAGGGATATCCTGAATTTCAAAGGTGTTTGAGCCAGGTGATTCAAGGAAGATCAGTTTTGTGTTCTCTCTGATGTGTTCGCCAATGTCCGCGCCTGATGATGGGGGAACAGGAGTGATTTGGATATTGTATCTGGAAAGTATCTTATGACAGAAACGCGCTGTGGGGCCATAAACATTGTCACACACAAGAATATGGTCGCCGCTTTTCGTAAATGCGAACAGCGTGTTTGCAATGGCATTTATACCTGACTGGAAAGCTCTGGTGAGATGCCCTGCCTCAAGTTTTCTGAGTGCCTCCTCAAAAGCCCTCTGTGTGGGAAGCCGGTCCGTTCCGTAGGTGATTCCCTCATATTCTTTCGAACCTGCGAGAAACATATCCTCGCAATTTTCAAACAGGATTGTTGACCCCTTGTAAACAGGCGGATTGACGGTCCTCACCTCTTTGCCCCCGACTTCACTGTGAAAGCCGTCGGACTTGATAAGTTTGCTTGATGTCTCCATAAGTTGGATTCCTCTGTTGTTCTCGTTATGAGGCTCTGCCTCTGCTGCGAAAAATCGCTTCGCCTACCAATTTTATAAGATGGCCGCACTCCTGCGAAAGACCTCCGAGGTTTTAGAAACCTCGGAGGTCTGATTCCAACCGCTTCGCTTACCAATTTTATAAGATGGCCGCACTCCTGCGAAAGACCTCCGAGGTTTTAGAAACCTCGGAGGTCTGATTCCAACCCTAAATCCGTTATAATCAGAATCTTTTCCAGATTTTTGATTCAGGCTGGCCTCATCAATGAGATAATAAGGCGTATCAAAGCGCATTTCGCGCCCTTTTGTATTCCTGAAATGGTGCCTCAGGAGGGGAATCCACGCCGCGCGAAAGAAAAGCAGCACGAATTTTTTGCGGTGCAAAATATTTTTCCACAACCTGAATGACCGTATCTTTACTAAAGCTTTTGCAGGAAAAAATGTCCAAATAAGCATCGCGGTTGTTGTCGCTGAAATGGCCGGTAATGGCCGAAGTCTCAATTAACTGCACCAGGGAATAACCCGCTGCTTCATAGCTGTGCTCTGCAAAATGAACAATGACTGGTTCGCCATAGGCTTTCATATCAATTGCATCAACCAATTCCTTAACAAAAACCGCAATAGCGCTTTTGCTGCAAACATTGGTGTTGCAATCACCAATATCCAAAAGCAGATGTTGTCCCCAAGTATTATGATTCGTCATGACTTCTGATAATCCTCCTGACACCTTTTTGGCCACATGCTTTTCCTCCCATGTCGCTCTTTTTGGCCTTGGAAAGAGCGTTATCCTGAAACTTCCGCACTCCGGAGATATTGCTTCAGCTATCAGCCGGGGGATTTTCCCCGCTTTTCAGAGACATGCCTTCAACAGGCGCGGAAATACGGCTGGTGATGACTCTGTCTCCGGATGCCAGTCCCCGCAGCAGAACATCGTCTTTCCTCCGCCATATCACCTCTGTTTTCCTGAAAGCCAGTTTCTTCTCATCTGTCAGTATCCAGACCTGATCGCCTTCCCGGAATGCCTTCCGGGGAATCACGAAAACATCTTCCAGCATGGGACCCTGAAGCTCCACGTTTACATAGGCTCCGAGCAGAAGAGGAAACGATGGGGCGGATTCCGGATTGCCAACCCCGAGCGGATCCTCAACAGACACAAGCAGCCTTGCCATTCGTCCCACCGGATCAAGATCGCCCAGAAGTCGTATCACCCGTCCCTGACGAAATATCTGAAAACCCGAAGTTCCTCCTTCCTGTTTAATTGTCGCAGGAGAGCCTTCATCCTCATTATTGACCCCGGGTATGGAAATTTTCGGGAGACGGCTGACCGGAACAGATATCTGAACCCAGAACATATCCGTGCCCGCCAAAGTGAGCAATTTTGTGCCGGGACCCACTGCCTGCCCCAAATCTGCGGATTTTTCTTTCACAAAACCGTTGAAGGCCGCTTTTATGTTTGTTCGCTCCACATCAAGTCTGGCTTTTCTCAGGGCGCTCCGGGCAGACTCCAGCGCGGCAACAGCTTTCCTGAGATGCGGTTTTCGCAACGCGAGCTCACGCCCGGCTTCCGTGGTTGAAATCTCATCTTCCAGCAATTCCCATTCCCGCTCGGCAACGGCTTTTCTGCCTTTCTCCAGTTTCAGTTCCATCATGGCCCGTGCGACTTCCGCCTTTTTCTGTTCCACCGCGATCTTATAATCCCGGTCGTCAATTCGCAGAATCAGGTCTTCCGCCCTGAAGGTTCCTCCGGGAATCAGTTCGGGGCTGATTTCAATGATATGACCGGAAACACGGGGCTGAATCACGACTTCCTTTGCGGGAATCACGGTTCCCATTGCGGAAATGACGAGCTGTTCTTTCCGGGATTCAGCTTGGATTGTTTCCACAAGGGGCGCGCCCACGGAAATCGCTTTGCGCTTGGCAGGGGGTTTGGTTTCAACCAGCTTTTTGGCGATAAACAGGCCGCTGCCGATAATCAGCAGTATCAGTATCAGTTTGAAAAATATTCTCATGGTTTGAAAATGGGGTTGGATGTTCGAGTTTCAAGTTTCGAGTTCCGATTACAAACTCACTCCCAATGCCCTATATAAGCGAATGCGATGGGACAGGAGCAGTTTTTTCGCGGAAATCAGGTTTTGTTCCAGAAGCTGCACGGATTTTAATGCGGTGAGAACTCTCAGGTAATCGTTCAGTCCGTTAAGATAGCGGATGCGGGATTCCTCAAGGGATTTTCTGGCAAGTGCTGTCTGTGTGTCCAGTTTTTCAATGTATGCCCGCTGGTGTGCCTCCAGAACCAGCGCATCCTCCACCTCCTGAAAAGCTCTGAGCGCAGTCTGCACATACAGGGCTGCCCGTTCCCTCACGACCGCCCTGTTTCGGCGAACTTCGGCAGATTTGCGGCCTCCGTCCCACAGGGTTCCGGAGAGATTTCCAAGAACATCCCATACCATATTTTCAAACAGTTCAGCCAGTTTGCTGGCACGAAATCCGGCTGAGGCACTGAGGCGGAGAGATGGGAAACGGTCCGCTATAGCCGCGGCTGTCTTCTGATCTGCCGCGGCAAGCCTTAATTGGGCGGCTCGGATGTCCGGGCGTGTTTTCAGAAGCGTCAGAGGCAACCCGGCGGACGGCAGTGACGGCAAATTCGGAAGATTCGCATGGGGCTTCGCAATCCGGGAGCGCGGGGGCTGTCCCATCAGAACAGCGAGTTTGTGCAGCAGCACCTGAAGTTTTGATTCAAGGAGAGGTGTCTGTGCCCGGGTGGCAATGACCTGCTGATGCTGCTGATAAACATCAAGTGCGGATGCCTCGCCATGACCGAAACGGAGTTTCGTCAGTTTCAGATAAGTCTCGCTCACCTTCAACTGCTCCCCGAGCAGATGGAGCAGGGCTTTCTGCTCAATAATGGAAAACCATGTTTCCGCAAGCTCGGCAATCAGGCTCACAGACATGGCCTCCGCATCGCTCCGGGATGCCTCATAATTCAGTTTAGCAGCTTTGTCCGAGGCAGATATGCGTCCCCACAGATCAAGCTCATAGGAAGCCGCCGCACTCGTGGAAAACTGATTGGCGTAAGCTGCTGATGTTCCTGATGCAGAGGGAACATTGCTTCGGCTTCGGCCCGCACCGATATTCGTCGTGAGCACGGGCCATGACGAGGCCGCTGCCTGATCTGCCATTGCACCGGCCTGTTCCAATCTGGCCCATGCCTGCCTCAGACCCGGGTTGTCCGCCAGCAATCGTCGGATAAGCCGGTTCAGCTCCGGTTCATGAAAACTTTCCCACCCTTCGACAAGCTCAGGGGAAACCGTTCCCTGAGCAAGCTCAGGGGAAAATGTATCCGGCACACGAAGTGCCGCATCTTCCATCCTGTATTTCTGGCAGGAACACAGCAGAACTGTTGTGAGCACAAAAAGCATGAATGTGGCAACCCGATTCAAAATCAGTACTCCCTCATCACAAATTCGAATATCAAACATCGAACATCGAACATCGAACATCGAATCAGGTATTCCCCTCAGCATTCAGAGATTCCTCATCTGCAATTTTAACCGAAGACTTAATATTTTTTATTGCGTTTTTATCATCAAGATTGTCTTCCATTTCATCTTCCCCAAGCAGATTGTCAATGTCATCCGCGGCTTTTTCCTCTGTTTCCTCAGCGATCTCCGGCTCGTCAGACGGAATCCTCAGAAATTCCACATCGTCAAAAAACACTTCTGTCATGTGTTTGTCCCCGCCCTCTCTTTTCTCAGGCCCATCAGCACTGTAAATTTCCTTCACCATTTCGGCGATTTTTTTGGCATACAGGCTCGGGGGGTACATATTCTGAGTTCTCAATGCGGAGATCAGCGTTTCCCCCCCTTTTGCGATGGCAGCTTCCACATCCCCTCTCTTAAAGCGTTCCTCACAGAGAAACGACAGTGTTTCCTTATCCAACTCTGCATATTCTCTGATGATCAGCTCGTTCTTTTCGTCATTTCTCAGAATTCTGTATTTCTGTCTCACAACTCAGCCCCCTCTTTCTTCAGAAGTTCGTAATACCAGCATGAAAATTCGAACATGCCCGTATATCGCTCATCATCATTGATGATGCCGAGGCATATGTCCAGCACACCTTTGCCATAAGCGTTGCTGTATTCCTCAAAATCCCGTGTTTGGAGAAATTCTCTGACCAGCATCTGAGTGGTCCGCTTTGTCCGATCTCTCCTCATATCTATGGGGTCTTTGGGCTCCTGAAAAGGGTCCCATTTGTCATATCCCCTTTTCAGAATATGTTTCTGCCGCCTCGGAGACATGTTCTCAAAGACTGCCTGTTTCCTTTTTTCCACTTCCCCGGGAGAGAATTCATCCATTGCTGTCATCCCCCTCTTTTGCCTCATCAACACCGAGATATGTGTCATCATATTCGGTAATCATTGCCATGGACAGAGGAACAAGCATATCAGCCATTTTGACATATCCGGTTTTAAGCGATTTCACAAGTTCGGCGGATATTTCGTAAAGTTTCCTGTGGACAATATCCAGATTCACCGTGGGATACTGCTCTCCCTTTTCAAAAGCGGAAATGCCGCAGGTATGCCCCTGACCGCCGATGGAGGTCGGCACACCGTAAAATCTGCATGTGACGGGCCGGTATTCGTAGAGATCGCATTTCTCCTCATCATTCAGCAGAGGACATCTGACACGCTTCTCAGCCAGTGCCTCAAGAATTTCGTTCTCACTTTTTCTTCCTGCCTCGAAATCTCTGTATGCCTGTTTCTTGATCTTGCAGATATCCCTGTCCGAACGGTTTGCCCTCTCAGTCAGTTGTTCTTTTTCCCTCCCTTCAAATTGCCTGTTGAAATGATGATTGACATACAGGGCTTCGATCAGTGTGAGGTCAAAAAGGGCATTGCAGCAGTCCGAACACCCGATCCCGCATTTGACGCATTGCGGATATTCCTTTCCCACACGGTCGGACACGGTGTCCGCCATTATCAGAAGTTCCTCATATCTCTTAAAAAACAAGTTGAACTCTGTCTTCATAAAATAAAATGCTCCCGGTTTTTCATTGCATGGAAAGTTACTGATTTTCGTAATTTCTGATTCGTAATTCCTGATTCCGCATCGCTATTTTCCAATACAGAATCTGCTGAAAATCTCATCCAGCACATCTTCCCGAACAGTATCCCCTGTGATTTCGCCGAGGGCCTCAAGGGATTCCCGGATATCCATGCTGATCAGTTCAAAAGGCATAAACTGAAGAATGCCCTCAATTGCAGCGGACACGGAGGCGAGACTCCGTTCAAGGGCAAGTTTATGCCTCAGATTGGGAACCGCCGTGTTTTTCTCATGTTCTCCCCCTGAAAAACATGCGGCAATCTCATGTCTCAGCATGTCAAGACCTGTCCCGTAAACGGCCGAGGTTCTGACAACCGTTGCTCTGCCCCAGGATTCGGGAATATCCGGCCCGGACTGCTCCCCGGCAAGGTCAGATTTGTTCGCCACAATGATCAGAGGCTTATGAGAAATTTTTTCATATATGTCAAGCTCGTCTGCTGTGATCGGCTGCCTGATGTCAATCATCAGGAGAACAATGTCTGCGTCCCGGATATGTGCATGAGTCTTTTTCACACCCAGACGCTCAATGGGATCATCTGTTTCATGCAGTCCCGCTGTATCCGTGAGAATCAGCGGTATTCCGCTGATATTCAGATTTTCCTCAATTGCGTCCCTTGTGGTTCCGGGAATGGCCGTCACAATGGCACGGTCTTTCCGAACCATGGCATTCATCAGACTGGATTTGCCCACATTGGGCCTGCCGGTAATCACGGCCCGAAGCCCGTGTCTCAGAAATCGGGCATCCTCATGGCGTTGCAGCAGGTGTTTCAGCGGATCGGCAACATCCCGCTCAAGAATGCCGAGCATCATATCCGTGTCAATGTCTTCCACATCTTCCGGAAAATCTATGACCACCTCTGTCTGAGCCAGCATCTGAATGAGAACATTCCCTATCTTCCTGATATGCTCTCCCATGTCGCCCCTGATCTGAGCAGCGGCAACCCCGAGGGCTTTTTCCGTGCGGGCATGGATGATGTCAATAACGGCTTCCGCCTGTGTCAGATCAATGCGGCCGTTCAGAAATGCCCTTTTTGTGAATTCCCCGGGAGCCGCTATCCCGGCACCTTTTCCCAGCACCAGTTCCAATATGGATTGCAACACCGCAGGCCCGGAATGGGCATTAATTTCCACGACATCCTCACGGGTGTGGGAATGGGGCGCCCGCATGACGGTGAGCAGAACCTCATCAATCATTTGCCCGTTCCGGGGATTCACGATATGTCCGTGATAAAGGTGGTGAGATTCAAAAAAATCGGAAATCGGAAAATGAAAATGGGAAACCGGGATATTCTTTATGATCCGCCGGGGCCGGGTTCCGAAGTCTGATTTTCCAAGTTCATTTCCAATTTTGAACAGGGACGCAGCAATGGATACAGCGTCCGGCCCGGAAATCTTGACAATGCCGATTCCGCCGCTGCCTGCGGGGGTTGCTATGGCGGCGATGGTGGAACCGGTCATCTCAGTTGTCGGTTGTCGGTTGTCAGTTTTTTTCATCTCCCCCCATACTTCGGCAGGCTCAGTTACCGGCAGGCTCAGTTACCGACGGTTTGTTGCTTCCTGATGAATGTCTCCTGTGGGGAAATATCACCAGTTTTCTGTAAAAACCCTCTCCCATGCTCTGGGTTCTCACAGCATTGTCGTCTTTCAGGGCAATGTGAACGATCCGCCTGTCATAAGCGTTCAGCTGTCCGATGCTGACCGGTTTTCCAATTCGTTTGGCTTTTTCCGAAAGACGTGCCGCAAGATTTTCCAGTTTGGCCCGGCGATGATCCAGATAGCCCTCGACATCCACCTGAATGCGGACCCGTCTGTTATGCTGTTTGTTTATGATTTTTTCAACAAGATACTGAATGGCCTCAAGGGTCTGCCCCCGTTTGCCAATCAGAACACCTGTGTTCCCTCCCCTGACATTGAAAAAAATCCGTTCAGTGTCTTCTCTGACGGATATTTCCGCATCTGTTGTGATGAAGTCAACAATGCGTTGCAGAGCTTCTCTGCCAAGTTCCCTGGGGGCTTCGGAAACAGGCTGCTCTTCCGCCGCCGTATCCTCAGACATTTTTTCCCGCGGCAAAGGAGATTTACTGACTTTTTTGCGACGTTTGGCTGGCTTATGCCTGTCGTTGTTTTCAGAAATATGCTTTTCCGGGGGAGGTTCGGGAGAAGAAACCCTGATTCGTGCTTTCTTTACCCCCACCAAGCCGAAAATACCGCTCGAACCATAAGAAATCACATCATATCTGAGTTTCTCCATGGGCAGTTTCAATTCATCGCAAGCTTTGTGGACTGCCATTTCGACAGTCTTGTCCTCGAATTCCAAAAAAAGGGACATTTGTAACCTCCGTTTGTAAGAAAGGGGGGAGTGGGGCAGGAAACAAAAATTCCCCACTTCCCACTTCCCACTTCCCTTTTCTCATTTCTCATTTCTCACTTCTCATTTCTTTGAGACATAATACTGCTGCGCTATGGACAGGACATTGTTTACAAGCCAGTATAGCACCAGACCGGATGAAAAGTTGATGAAAATGAAGGTGAACATGATGGGCATGAGCATCATTATCTTGGCTTGTGCCGGATCTCCCGGGGGGGGCGACATTTTCTGCTGCAAAAACATGGTGGCTCCCATGACAATGGTCAGAACAGGAATGCCGTCAGGCGCGTCCATAAAGGGAACGTCAAAACTGAAATGAAACAGACGATCCGGCGCGGACAAATCATTGATCCATCCCACAAAAGGAGCGTGCCTGAGTTCTATGGCCTCGTAAAGCATTCTGTAGAGTGCGATGAACACGGGAATCTGAAGCACCATGGGCAGACAGCCGCCCATGGGATTGATTTTGTATGTTTTGTACAGACCCATCAGCTCCTCGTTCATCCTCTTCCGGTCATCCTTGTATTTTTCCCTGATCTCGGTCATCAGCGGCTGGATTTTTTTCATCTCTCTCATGGACTTGTAACTCTTGTTTCCCAGAGGCCACAAAACCAGCTTGATCATCACGGTCAGAATAATGATGGAAACGCCGTAATTCGGAATGACACCATGCAGAAAGTTCATCAGCCAGAGACAGGGCTTTGCTATCACATCAAACCAGCCGAAATTCACCACTTTGTCCAGACCGTTGTTCAGCCCCTCCAGAACACTGAGACTCTTGGGCCCTATAAACAGGCTGAACTCGGAACGGTGCTGAGTTCCGGGCTGAATGTCGCTGACAGGATTCACATACCGGTTTTCCAGCAGTCTGTCTTTTGTGAAAAGACGCATTTCAGCATCAGCCGCGGCTTTGGCCGGAATAAGGCCTGAAAGGAAATACCGGGTTTCAACGGATGTCCATCCCAGTTTTCCCCTGAACACGTCCTTGTCTTCGATGTCCCCGGGTGCAATCTGCTCCAGTGTGTCATTGATGAGTGCGCTGGGCCCCTCAAATCCGTATGCGCTGTTCCCGGAATCCGAGACAATGCCCGCAAGTCCGACACTCAGGCTGTCCCGGATGGGGCGGTCCGAGCCGTTTTTTATGATCACGCTGAAGCCGATCATATAGGTGTCAGGTGAGAAATGGAAAATTTTCTCAACTGTCACCCCATGGGGAGATTGCCATGAAAAGGAAATGTCCCGGGGCTGATTATAAACTTGGGCGGTGTCAGATTCAGTCTCTGCCGAAAAAACAGCATTTTCCAGTCCCGGAAGACTCTTTCCGACAAAATCCGTGACAAGGGTTCCGCGGGGCAGCTCCGGGGAAACCATTTCCTTGGGAGGGGAATCTGCTTCCACCCTTTCCCTGTAATCCCTCAGCACAAAGCTTTTGAATACGCCCCCTTTTTCAGAAATCCTTGCCGTATACTTCTGGGAACTGATGGTGATGATTCGGGGAGCCGGCTCATCTCCCCGGGACGGATATGCGGATTCAGCAGAAAAAGCGGATGGTTCGCCTTCTTTCACATAGGGAGCGACTTCCGGCGCGGAACCCGGTTCCTTTGCCACCTCCCCGGCATCTTCCAAATGAGACGGGGGCTTTTCCGGGTTCTGAACAGTCTCCCTCTCAACCATGAAGAATTCCCACACAAAAAATACAAGAAAAGAAAGTGCTATCGCCAGAAACAGTCGGGCTTGTTCCATTATTTCCTTATCCTCTTCTGAAATTCAAAAATCTGTGCACAGGACAAAAAATATTGCGGATTTTCAGACAACTTTTAATATCAGTCAGTTATGATTCTTTCTCTGAAATGACCGCTTTTAATAATATCAATGGATTATCAATTTTTGTCCTGTACAGTATTCAAAAATATACTTCAAAAACAGTTCACACTTTTTCTGAGGAACAAACTCATCTGCGTTTATCTGCGTCCCGTTGTTCTTTCAAAAGTGTCAACTCCGACCCTTCACAACAGGCGATCCGCCATCTGTTGCCAATGGCCCCGGCAATGACTCAGATCATCATCCGGTTCTGCTCCGAAACCGGATAATCTGACAATTGACAGGCAATCAGGGAACAGGGTCAATGCCTCCGGGGCTGAAGGGGTGACATCGCAGAATTCGCTTAAAAGAAAGGAACAGTCCCTCACATGTTCCGTAACGCGAAATGGCCTGACAGGCATACTCGGAGCAGGTTGGATAAAAACGGCAGGCTTGTCCCAGCATGGGAGACAGCACCCACTGATACAGTCTGATCGTCAGCAGCAGCAAACTTCTCATTTTCCTGATTCCTGATTCCCATGCCCCATTGCCGATATTTTGCTGAAAATATCCGCCAGGGATGAAAATGCCTGCTCTGCCGACATATTTGCCGCCTTTTTTTTGGCAATGAGATTGATATCCTGACAGTTTCTGATCTGATGTCTTTTCAGACGAAAATGTTCGCGGCAGAGACGTTTGATCCTGTTTCGCACCACAGCGGGTCCGACTTTTTTTGTCACAGTGATACCGAGGCGTGTCCGCCCGGAAAATCTGAAACAGGCGCTGCCCGGACGGAAAACAGCCAGAAATTGTCTGTTATGGATTTTTTTTCCGGTCTCTGACAGGTGAAGAAACTCGGGCCGCCTCAGAATCCTGTCTGATTTGTTGAAAGAAAAAGAGCGATTCATCAGGCAGACAGCCGTTTTCTGCCTCTGGCTCTGCGTCTGTTGATCACCTTCCGTCCCCCCTTGGTTGACATTCTTTTCAGAAAACCGTGGGTTCTGGCACGTTTGATTCTGCTTGGTTGAAATGTTCTTTTCATAACACACTCCTCACTCTGTTATAACATTATAAAAGGTTAAGATTGAAGGGTTAAGGGTTAAAGGGTTATGAAGCCCTCAACCTTTGCCCTTTATTGGCAGAGCCTGCTCTGTGAGTGACAAAGCAGAAGCTCTGAACTCCGGAACAGATTTTTGTTCTTTGGAAAGCGGAGAAGCTTAATCTCAATATCTATGCACAGGCTGCTTGTCATGTCAATCTCAAAATATCAGGCCATTGCATGAAGAGTCTGGCATGATTTTTGCTTGCATTTGAAAATCAGCACCTTATCAGAAAAATCAGGCCATAAGCTCAGTTCAAAAAATCCATAACAGTCTGATTGTCATAAAAGCGAAAATTTCAATGTGATTGCCCTGCTCAGGATATGGCCGGAAACTCCTGCGGATCAAATCTGATATTTTCATTCCTGCTTTCCGAAATAAATTTTGACAAATAAGGAAAATTATGGTTATATTTCCATATACGGTACGAAATTGTCCCGGGACATTTTTTCCACGGGATTCAGACGGAGATATCATGTCCGCTGAAAGGTGTTTTCTGTCTGAAAGACAAACCTCTTATCCATGACTGAGAAAGGATATGGCCCATGAAGGCAGTTTTCTGGGGAACTCGCGGCTCTTTGCCCGCCTCAATGAAAGCGGAAACAATAAAAAGCAAAATTTTCAAAGCCATTGAGGCGGCTGGCGACCATCAGCTCAAAACAAAAGAGAAAATCGAACATTTCATAGAGACTCAGCTTCCTTTCTCCGTCAGGGGAGGATATGGCACAAACACCTCCTGTGTTGAAATACGCGACGGGGACGAATATATCATATTTGACTGTGGCACGGGGCTGAGGGATTTCGGAAATCATATCATGAAAAAAGGAAAAATCCCTGCCCGTTTTCATATCTTCATGTCCCATGTGCATTGGGATCATATTTGCGGATTTCCGTTTTTTATCCCTGCTTTCATCAAAGGCAACCGCGTCAGTTTTTACGGATTTCACGATTTGGAGCAGGTGTTTGTCAGTCAGCAGGAACCGCCCTGCTTCCCGGTCCCCCTGAGCCACATGCAGGCGGACATGCGATTCATGAAACTTGATCCTGAAAAGGAATATGAGCTCGCCGGCTTCCGAATCCGGGCACTGGAACAGCGACATCCCCAGCTGTCTTACGGATACCGGTTTGAAAAAGACGGAAAAACCATTGTCTATTCAAGCGATTCGGAACATAAGGAGGCTTCCAATCAGGACGATTATCCCTTTCTGAAGTTCTTCAGTGATGCGGACCTGCTGATCTTCGACACCCAATACTCCCTTATGGAAGGTATCTACACAAAAGAGGACTGGGGGCACTCCAGCAACATGCTTGGCGTGGAACTGGCTGTCCGCTCAAAGGTCAAACACCTCTGCATGTTTCACAGCGAACCGACTCATGACGATGAAACCCTTGACAGGATATTCGGGGAAACCGTCAAATATCTGTCAATTTTTGACAAAGACTGTCCGCTTAAAATCTCAATGGCATATGACGGCCTGGAAGTCGAGATATGATCAGACTTTTATTCTTAATATGTTTTTATCGGATTCCCTGCGGTATTGCATATCGCTCATCAGATTTCGCACAATGAACACCCCGAGCCCCCCGATCCGGCGTTCGCCAATATCGTCCGTCAGGTCGGGGCTGTCCAGAGAAAAAGGATCAAAAGGAATCCCGCCATCCTCAATTTCAATGATGAACCGACCTTTTTCAAGACCGCAGGTGACCCGGGCATATTCCGGATCTCCCTCATACGCGTAATTAAATATATTCACCAGTATCTCTTCTGTGGCCAGCTCTATCTCTGTGAGCTTTTTTTGTGCAAATCCCTGCTCTCCGGCACAATCCTTTACGGATTGGAGAAAGGCTGTCAGGTTTTCAAGCTTTGCAGGGAGCTTTATCTGTGAAAGGCGATCCATCAGTTTTTATCCCACCTGTTCCAACGCAGATTCCTCTGTGTCAAACACCTTGAAGAGTGTGCAGAATCCGGCTATCTCAAATACTTCCTTAACATGCCCCTTCAAGCCTGCCAGTAGGAATTCACTTTGTTTTTCCTGCAATTTTTTTGCGGTTCCCAGTATGACCCGAAGCCCCGCGCTGCTGATGAACAAGAGCTCGCTCAGATTCACAATAAGCGCGTTTTCAGTTTTTTCAACTGCTTTTGTGAGATATTCTCCGAATTTGGGTGCTGTCACCGTATCCACTTTCCCCTTCACCGTGATGACCAAAGCTCCTCCGGGTTTCCGCACTGCAACGACTTCCATTTGCAATCTCCTTATTTTATTTAAAAATAGCCTCTTCTGATTTTGGATGGGTGAGTTTTCCAACCTGATTCAAAACATAAAACATCCGAGGTTAAGAAAAAGAAAAACCTCGGATGTTGCCGGCAGATATCACTCTCTCAGAATCTCAAAAATATCAAATTCCTCCATGTGAAACTCGGCATTCGGATAAATGGTGATCTGTTTTCCGGTGATCTGCTCAAGGGAAACAACAATGTGGTTTTCCTCACTGTGAAGCAGTTCCGCAATTTCCGGATTCACCCGTATCGTCAGTTTGTGGCCGGCCATGTCCCCTGCCTCGCGGAGGACTTCTCTGTAGATGTTGTGGCACAGGGACTGTCTGGATATCAGATAGCCCTCCCCGTCACAATAAAAGCAGGGTTCGCACAGCATTCGGGTCAGGGATTTTTTGATCCGCTTCCGGGTCATCTGAATCAGTCCCATATCTGACATGGGAAGCACATGGGTTTTGCTTCTGTCCTTTTTCAGGGCATCCTTCAGGGCGCTGAACACTTTCCCCTGGTTGGATTTTTTCGCCATGTCAATGAAATCAATGATAATAATGCCCCCGATATCTCTGAGACGTATCTGATATGCAATCTCCTTTACAGCCTCAAGGTTTGTCTTGAAAATGGTTTCCTCAAGATTGTGCTTCCCCACATATCGCCCTGTGTTTATGTCAATGGCCACCAATGCCTCTGTATGCTCAATCACAATATAGCCGCCGGATTTGAGCCACACTTTTTTTCTCAGTGCGCGGGAAATGTCCCCTTCCAGATTGTACGCATCAAAAATTGGCTCCTGTCCATCATATAATTCCACGGAATCTCTGAGAGCCGGGCTGAAAAAGGAGTCCAGAAAAGAAAGTACCGCCTCATAACCCGCACGGGAGTCAATCACCAGCTTTTCCGCCTCGTGGATCAGGAGGTCACGGACCGCCCGGAGGCTGACGCTGAGTTCCTGATGCAGCATGGAGGGAACCGGAGATTTTTTGTGTTTTATCCGGATATTTTCCCACAGATTTCTGAGAAAATTCATTTCCTGGGCAAATTTTTCCGATTGTATGCCCTCAGCCGCTGTTCTGGCGATATAGCCCGTATTCTTTTCTCTCAGATGCAACAGCAGTTCTTTCAGACGGTTTCGCTCTGTCTCATCCTCCACGCGTCTGGATATGCCGATGTGATCCGAGGACGGCATCAGGACGAGAAATCGTCCGGGCAGAGACACATGGCATGTCACACGCGCACCTTTTGTTCCGATGGGAGCCTTGGAGACCTGAACCATTATTTCCTGTCCCTCGGTAAGCACATCCTCAATATGGCAGTCATGATGATGCCTCCTGCCGGATGAATTCGGAGAAGCCTCTGAGTCCTTTTCAATTTCAGCAGTTCCGATTTCAGCAGACTGGGTGATCTCATCGTTTTCAATGAACAGTTTTTCGTATTCCTGATGATCATCAAAAATGAGATCATCCACATAGATGAAGGCCGCCTGACTCAGACCGATATTCACAAAGGCAGCCTGCATTCCGGGCAGGACTCTCTGAACCCTGCCCTTATAGACATTGCCGACAATATCCGAATCATCTTCCCGTTCAATAAAAAGCTCCGCTATAGTCCCGTCTTCCAAAAGAGCCACCCGGGTCTCATGTTTCGTGGCGTTTACAATAAGTTGTTTATACATATCGGTACCTTAGTATTCGGTGCTTTGTTTTTTGGCATGTCCGGATAAATCATTGTGTTCCACCAAATCGGAATCCTGCAACCTACAAAATTTTTATCATGTCCGCCAGCCTTATATCCTCATCACACAGGCCGAAAATTGCTTTTGCCGCGTCAGCCGGCCTCACGGTTTTTCCCGGCTCCCATTTCAGCCTCATCTCCAATTTCCGCGGGGTGAGCAGGCGGATATCCAGAATCATTTCCTTCATATCTGTTTTTCTCAGTTTTCCTTTGCGACTGCGGCTGAGGATCAGCTCGGAACAATTTGAGAAATCGTCCAATTTGTCCTGACTGAAAACAGTGTCCTTTAATATAAGCAGATAGACAGATGATTCAAGTTTTTGCGGGGGAACTGCCGGGGAGAGTGTCTCACAGCCAAACACCTCAAATCCCTCCGGCAGTTGATCATTCAGAATTTTCATTGCAATCGCCGGGTTGAAGGTGTTCGGCACCACCATGAACATGGATTCATTCAGGCTTTCCATGCCCACTGGAAGGGGGTCTGCAAAGGAAATTTTCGGCATGGGATGAAAACCTTCCGAATATTTGACAGGTATTCCGGCGCGGCGTATGGCGCGTGAGAATATGCTGACCATCTCAAGATGGCCGAAATATTTTGCCAGCCCCCTTTTGGAATAGGATATTTTCAGTTTTTTGAAACGGCCTGATTTCACGGGATTGGCGGGTTTCGGGCTGACACCATGTATTTCGGATTTGTTTCGCCTGAACACCTTGGGGGCCACAAGGTCAAAATCACAGACACCGCACTGATTACACTGGGAATCACGGCAGTCCTGCGTATGCTCGCCGCGCAGTGCCCGTTCCCATTCCTCTTTCAGAAAATCCTTTGTCACACCGATATGAACATGATCCCAGGGCAGAGGTTCATCCATGTCTCTTGCGCGGGTGATATAGAAATCCGGGTCCGTGCCTGTGTCGGAAAAAGCATCTTCCCACAAATGATACTGAAACTTGTCACTCCATCCGTCAAACTTGCAACCTTTTTCATATGCCCTGACCAGCACCCGGGAAAGTTTCCGGTCTCCGCGCGCAAAAAGCCCCTCAATCCGGCTGACCTCGTGATGCTGCCATTTGAACTGGATTCCCGGCTTTCTGAGTTTGTCCTGCAACCATCGGATTTTTGTCTTTGATTCCTCCGGTGATATCTGCGGAAACCATTGAAAGGGCGTATGGGGTTTGGGAATAAATGTCCCGACACTCACATTGATTCCGGATTTGCGGTTTGATTTGCCCCCGGCCTTTCGGAGTCCGCCGAGTTTTTTCACAAGCTCGGCAATGGCTTCCAAATCCTCATCCCTTTCTGTGGGAAGCCCGATCATAAAATACAGTTTGATCACGTTCCAGCCCATTTCAAATGCATGTTTCACCGTTTCAAGGATGTCGGCTTCGCTGATATTTTTGTTGATCACATCCCTGAGCCGCTGACTCCCTGCCTCCGGAGCAATGGTGAAGCCAGTTTTTCTGACCTTTTTAATCAGGCGCATCAGTTCGGGAGTGAGTGTGCCTGCGCGGAGGGATGGAAAGGAAACTGCCACATGCTCGCTCTCACATCTTGCCATGAGACATTCCATGAGGGGAACAACAGAAGTGTAATCGCCGGTGCTCAGGGACAGCAGGGACATATCCTCATAACCCGTGACAGGCAGGGAGCGGTCTGTCAGATCAAGCAGGGTTTCCGGAGAGCGCTCGCGCACCGGCCGGTAAATCATTCCTGCCTGACAGAAGCGGCATCCCCTTGTGCAGCCTCTTGATATTTCAAGCCTGAGACGATCATGCACAGGTCTGCCAAAGGGAAGGATCGGGGCATCCGGAAAGGGTGCTGTGTCAAGATCACTGATAATTGTCCGGGCAACTTTTGCATAATCCGAATATTTGGGCAGAAGAACCTGAACATCGCTGTCTTTTTTGTCTCCCGCCTGATCAAAAAAAGCGGGAATATAAATGCCTTGTATGCCGGACCAGATTTTCAGAAGCTTTTCCCTGTCGTCATCACCGCCTGTTTTCCATTCCAGCCATGTTCGGGCCATTTCCATGATGACATTTTCCCCGTCCCCAACCACAATGGCATCAAAAAAATCCGCCACCGGTTCGGGATTGCAGGTGCAGGGTCCCCCCGCAATGATGAGGGGGAAGCTGTTGTCCCTTTGCGAAGCAAAAAAGGGAATACCCGCGAGATCAAGCATGGTCAGGATATTGGTGAAATTCAGTTCATAAAGAAGACTGAATCCGACAATGTCAAAGCAGTTCAGCGGGGTATGGGATTCCAGAGACATCAGGGGCATGTGGGAGGTTCTGAGAAAATGCTCCATGTCGGTCCCGGGAGCGAAAGCTCTTTCCGCGAGGATGTCTTTGTCCTGATTTAAAATATGACAGAGTATCTGAATGCCGAAATGGGAAGTTCCAATTTCGTACATATCGGGAAAAGCCAAAGCAATACGGAGTCTTACATCCTGATGCGCTTTCCTGACGCAGTTGATTTCCGTTCCCAGATATTGGCTGGGCTGTTCCACCAGTGGCAAAATGTCTTGAATATTTTTCATTATTATGATATTATATTTTCAGATTAAGAAATAAGGGAGTTCTCTGGAAATAACCTGCCATGCGGACATATGTGACACCGGCCGCGGAAATCTCCCCTTGATGGGGGTATATTAATTGTTTTGGGAATTCCCCAATTACCTGAAACCTAAAACCCTGAGTCCCAATCACAGGAGAATCCAAAATGCCAACATTGGAAAAACAAAGCAACAAAAAAATTGAAACCAGACTGATTGTTTTTTTTATAACTTCTTTTTTCTGTGTTGTAAACAGCAGTTTTGCTGAAAAACGGGAAACACCTGTGGTCATTGCCGTGGGAAAAGTCGGCCCCGCAGTGGTGAATATTGCCTCGGAATATGAAGTCCGGTCACGCGCCCATCCTTTTTCAGGCTTGGGAAATCCCTTTTTTGATTCATTTTTCCGTGATTTTTTTGATCGGGGGGTTGAACCGCGGCATAAAAAGAACAGTCTGGGCTCGGGTGTCATCATTGATGGGAAAAAGGGGCTGATTCTGACCAATGCCCACGTGATTGAAAGAACCGGAACAATTACGGTGGTACTGAAAGATGAGCGTGAATTCCAAGCCCGGATTGTGGGCGCGGACTCTGATTCGGACCTGGCTGTGCTGCGTATCTCCTCCCGGGACAGCCTGCCTGCTGTTGAAATGGGGGATTCGGATGACCTGATGATCGGTGAGACCGTGATCGCCATTGGCAATCCCTTCGGCTTCTCACACACTGTCACCACAGGTGTTGTCAGTGCCACGGGCCGGAGCATCCGAACAGAGAACAGGGTCTATCATAATTTCATCCAGACCGATGCGTCCATCAATCCCGGAAACAGCGGCGGCCCACTGCTGAACATCAACGGTGAGCTGATCGGCATCAACACTGCCATTTATGCCAAAGCCCGGGGCATCGGCTTTGCCATCCCCATCAGCAAGGCAAAAGGCATCATATCTGATCTGCTCCGCTACGGAGAGGTTTCAGAGGCGTGGGTCGGGCTTGCGGTTCAGGATATTGACGCAAGATTGTCCCGCTATCTCAGGGTTCCCCCGGGAAAAGGCGGGGTGCTTGTCAGAAAAGTTGAAAAGGGCAGCCCCGCGCGCAGGGCGGATATCCGTGAGGGGGATATTGTTCTGTCGCTGGGAGGCATTCCCCTCAGCTCAGGCAGGGATTACGATGCCGCCATAAAAAATTTCCGTGCCGGAGATAGCGTGAAAATGGGCATATGGCGGGAGGACAGAAAAATCAGTGTTTCGGTGAAAACCGCCATTTTCCCACCGGGACGGGCCCCGGCCATTGGCTATGATCTGATGGGGATAAAAGTTGCGGACATGAGGGGCGGAACAGAAGGCGTGGTGATTTCGGAAATTCGGCCTGATTCCCATCTGGCTGATATCGGCGTAAGACCCGGAGACATTATCCGGCAGATGGATGAGATGACCATCGGGAACATGGATGATTTTGAAAAGGCCATTGTGAAATACCGCAACAAAACATCGTTGGTGATTCTTCTGCAAAGGGGGGAGCGGGGATATTACATCACTGTCAGGCTTTAGAAGGGAGTGCGGAAATGGCAGGCGCCAGGCGAAATTTTCGCAGTCATCATGGGAGACATCTGCATTTTCATAACAGAGTGCGGAAATGACAAAACCTGTACCGGAGCCGGTCTTCTGATTATGAATTTCAAATCAGAGTGGTGACAAAACGGTTTGAATATACTTTTGAGGATTCCGGTGAAGGTTCCGGACTATGAAACAGGGAGGCAGACAATGTCTGATGATTTAAAGGATGCCGGAGAAGTTCTGGAAAAATTCGGTCTGAACTTCAGGTTCGACAAATTTATTGATTTGAAAAAAGTGCGGGGAATTGAGGCGGAGTCCTGGTTTCATGAGATCATTGATTTTTCTCTGTCAAACAGGGGAGTCGATGACAAAGAATTTTTTACGTCTGAATTTATCATTGTGCCTTTTCTGAGAGAGATATGGAGAAGACATCCCCGCCTGAGTCTTTTCAGTCATGTTCAGATCAGGGATGAGGAGCGGATACTGATACCGGATTATCTGATCTCATCAAAGGACCCGACCGGTTTCAAAAAACTTCACAAACCGCTTCTGCTCACAGTGGAAGCCAAAAATGAGAAATTTGAGGAAGGATGGCTTGATGCGCTGCTTCAGTCCGTCGTCTGCCGGAAAATCAACGGGACAGATGAGATTCCGATTTTTTCCATTGTCACCACCGGCGATGTCTGGCAGTTCGGAAAGCTTGAAACGGCAACTTTTGTCCGGCATCCGATTCCCGCCTCGGTTCAGGACACCGGGCGATTGCTCGGAATTTTGGACATGCTGTTTTCAGAATGTGAAAAGAACGCATCAAAAACAGGATCAGGACAATTGGCTTCCGCGTCATCTCAGCCGCCTGCAAACCCCGTCCTGCGGAATGACCGATCAACAGGGCAGTGAACATATCGAACCTTATTTCTGAAAATCAAATGAGTGTAAGGGATTTCCCAAGAAATAAAATACCCGCTGCTGCTCGCGGGGATTGACAAATCCCCCGCCGCGGAGTTCGGATTTGTCAGTCCGAACCGAGCAGGAGAGGGTCCGTTTCCCCGAACCGGGTATGTTATTTATTCGGAGTTCCCTAACCAAAATAAGCCGCACCGGCAAGCTGCTTCAGCCCAAGCTGGGATTTCTTTCCATTCTTCTCAATGCTTACAGAGACAATGCCTGTGACGACATGATTTTTGTGCCGGTTCATATCGGATATGACCGGGTTCCCGAGGAGAGTTCATATCTGCATGAACTCGGAGGCGGGGAAAAAAAGCCGGAAAGTTTTTTGCAGCTTCTCCGGGCAGGAAAAGTTCTGAAAAAAAGGTATGGCCGAATTTATATTCAGTTTGATGAACCGATCTCCATGAACGATCTCCTGTCAGACTATGGCGAAAAAAACGGCGACTTCGGGGAAAATCGGATGGCATCCATGAGTTCCAAGGAGCAGAATGCCCTGTGCCGGAATCTGGGATACAGAATTGTCAATGCCATAGACCGTGTTACTGTTGTAAGTCCCCACGCCATTGTTGCCGGAGCGATTCTGAATTGTTCAAGACCCAGATTTTCCTACAATTATCTGATGGCCGACATTGAGACGTACATAAATTATCTCCATTCCCGGAAGGCAACGCTGGCTGACACTCTGCTGGTGGATTACATCCGTGCGGTGGATTATGTGTTTGACCTTTATATTCAGCAGAAATTCATTGAGCGCATTTCCCCACAGACAAAAGCAAAAGAGGTAAGACAGGGATGAAAACAGACGGAAACCGGCCTGTTCCGGAAAATGTGGAGACCCTGTACAGAGCCAATGTCAGTCGTCGGCCCCTTCTGGAATATTACAAAAACAACGGCATCACCTTTTTTGTGCCCGGTGCCTTCACAGCATTGGCAATTCTTGAAAAAGATGCTTTTCAGTTTTCCATTTCCGATCTTCTTCCCGGATACAAGTTTCTTCAGGAATTTTTTATCAATGAATTTGCCTATGAGGTGGACAGAACACCTGAATATCTTGTCCGTAAAAACATCAGGGCGTTTATTGAGGATGCCATGCTCATGCCGCATCCCAGTCTGGCCGACACATTCAACCTGACTTCGGCGGGATTCAGAAAACTGAAGCTTTTTTCCGGCTTTCTCAGAACCTATTTTGAGTCTTACCGGATTGTGCTGAATTTTTTTACGCGCTATCCCAAAAACTTCATTGATTCAAAAGACCGCATGAAGAAGATTCAGTCCATGGGGAATCGCATGTATAAACGGAAGGAGATTGAGCGTGCGGAGGCACTTTCCAGAATGAGTTACAAAAACGCCATGGATTTTTTCAGCACCCACGGCATAAAAGGCTCTGAAAATAGCGGGAAAATCGAATTTTATTCCGATGCCATAAAAAAATATATGGAGCATCTGCCCTCGTAGGGATGGCCAGTATTTTTTCTCCGTGGGTATTGAAGGATGCTGAAAAACGTGATATGAAGAAAATTTCATAGGGAGCAAATCTGTTTGCAGGCTGGTTGACCCAAAACAAATATCTGAGGAGATAAAATGATTATCCACCTTATTGCGGCAGCAAGACCCAATTTCATGAAAATTGCCCCTTTGTGGCACGCGCTGAAAAAAGAGGTCTGGGCAGAACCCTTTATCGTTCATACGGGACAGCATTATGATCTGAACATGTCCGATGTGTTTTTTCAGGACCTCGGGCTTCCGGAACCCGATATTCATCTGGGCGTGGGGAGCGGCTCCCATGCACAGCAGACCGGGCAGGTGATGATCGCCTATGAAAAAATCCTGATGGAAAAACGGCCTGATCTGGTGATTGTGGTCGGAGATGTGAATTCAACAGTGGCGGCCACACTGGCAGCGGTGAAACTGGGCATCCGCACTGCCCATCTGGAAGCCGGGCTTCGCTCTTTTGACCGCACCATGCCCGAGGAAATCAACCGCCTGATAACAGACAGCATAGCGGATATTCTCTGGACACCTTCGTCCGACGGCGATGAAAATCTGCTCCGGGAAGGCGTTGCCCCGGAAAAAATTCACCTGGTGGGCAACATTATGATTGATTCTCTGGAAATGCTCCGTCCGGGCATCCAGAAACAGGCGGCCTTCAGAGAATTCGGTCTGAACCGGGGCAATTATGTGATGGTTACGTTGCACCGCCCCTCAAATGTGGATGATCCGAAAAATCTGAAATCCCTTTGTGAATTGCTGAACGGCATATCCGAAAAACTGCCTGTGGTGTTCCCGATTCATCCCCGAACCCGGAAGAATATTGAGCAGAATAACCTGACAGATATTTTGGGGAAGGCCCCGGGGGTGCATCTCCTTGAGCCGCTCAATTACATCCGTTTTATGAATCTGGTCTTCAACTGCGGCTTTGTGATCACGGACTCCGGAGGCATTCAGGAAGAAACCTCCTATCTCGGCATCCCCTGTCTGACCATGCGCCCCAACACCGAGCGTCCCGTTACCATCACGCAGGGAACAAACCGCCTGTGCAGGCTTGGGGAACTTGAGCAGAACGTGGAAGATATTCTGTCCGGAAAAGCCTCACACAAAGCCCGGATTGATCTGTGGGACGGCAAAACCGCGGGCCGTGTTGTTGAGTCCATAAAAACAGTGATCAGTCAGGCTGATAATTGATAAATGCCAACTATTCTATTATGAACATTCTCATCACCATTGATGTTGAGGACTGGTTTCAGGTGGAAAATTTCAAACCCTGGATTTCCTTTTCCTCCTGGTCTTCCCGTGAATTGCGGGTTGAAGCCAATACCCGCAGACTCCTTGATATTCTGGGTTCCCGTCAGGCCACTTTTTTCGTTCTCGGGTGGATTGCGGAACGTCTCCCCGGGCTTGTCCGTGAAATCCATGACCGCGGCCATGAAGTGGCATCCCATGGATATAACCACAATCTGTGCTACAATGACACCCCGGAAACATTGATGAAAGACCTGACTCACAGCAAAAAACGGCTGGAGGATATCATCGGAGCGTCAGTTGTGGGATATCGTGCTCCGAGTTTTTCCATCAACGGGGATGTTCTGAAAATCATAGAAGACTGTGGCTATGCCTATGACTCCAGTTTCAATTCTTTTGACATGCACGGACGCTACGGAAAGGCAGATTTTTTGTTCCAAAAGCCCAGAAAAGGGATAGCCTTCAAAGTCTCTGAGAATTTTTTCGAACTCCCTGTCAGCAATCTGAGCATTGGAAAGCATGTTTTTCCCCTCGGGGGCGGCGCATATTTCCGGGTGATACCTTTTCCGCTTTTCAAATGGGGGGTGCGAAAATTTCTGGAGCAGAATAAGACATACCTTTTATATATGCATCCCTGGGAAATTGATCCGGAACAGCCGAGAGTCAGGGAGGCTTTTTTGTCTTACAAATTCCGACATTATACAAATCTGAAAAAAACGGCCTCAAAATTATCGGCACTTATTGAGAATTTCAATGAAGCCAGTTTTATAAGCTGCCAGCAGTATTTGGGGACTTGATTGCGACCGTTTTTTCCCGGAGTGCCACCATCCTATAAAATTGGTAAGCGTTCGTAGTTCCGCCTTCAGGCGGTCTTCGCCAGCAGCCTTTTTCGCTGCCCGCTCATCTGACCTAGGCCGTCTAAATTGGCTAATTTCCTTTGCCCACTTTTCTGACCCCCCATATCTGAGCCGATTCGTTTTGAGGCACTCGGAAAAAACATGTCACCCCGAAATCCCGCAAAGGCGCAAAGACGCAGAGTGAGGGCCCGGCAGGCGGGTTTCCCCGCTTTTCTTTGCGCCTTTGCGCCTTTGCGGGAGATATGAAATGGGGGAATGCGTTTTTTCCGGGTCCCTGAGACGGGCATCGCAGTCAGTTTCGCAGGGGCCGGAAACCGGGCAAAAAATAATGGCTGAAAACGGCGTTTTTAGACGGCCTACATCTGACCTCTATTTTTTCCCGGAGTGCCAAAATTAAGCGTTCGCAGTTCCGCCTTCAGGCGGTCTTCGCCGGCAGCCTTTTTCGCTGCCGCTCATCTGACCTTTGTTGTTTTTCCGGAGTGCCAAAATTAAGCGGCAATTCCCGGCAACTGCAATTCCCGACAACCGAGCGGTTTTTGGCATCTGACCACACTATTTTTTTCCGGAGTGCCAAAATTAAGCGGCAATTCCCGGTAACTACAATTCCCGACAACCGAGCGGTTTTTTGCATCTGACCACACTATTTTTTTCCGGAGTGCCAAAATTGAGCGGCAATTCCCGGCAACTGTAATTCCCGATAACCGAGCGGTTTTTTGCATCTGACCACACTATTTTTTTTTCCGGAGTGCCAAAATTGAGCGGCAATTCCCGGCAATTACAATTCCCGACAACCGAGCGGTTTTTGGCATCTGGTCACTTGTTTTCCCGTGAAACAATTTTCCAAACGCAATTTGCGACCGTTTTTTTGTCACCGCCGGTTCGGATTGCCAAACCCGAACCTTGTAAAACAATTTTCCAATTATTTTCCCGCCCGGTTCGGAATTGTCTTACGGCAACAGAACGGACGCAGCGCAGATATTGATAACTTTATCCAAAATCCGTGTCTTGAAAAATTATTGATCAAGTAGCTATGAAGGCATAAGAGTTAAGGGTTAAGGGTTAAGGGAATTTTCGCCCTGCATTTTTTTTCACTAAATTTTTCATCATCTTTCACTTTTTTCTTGACTAAATATGGTATAAATTTTATATCCTCTTTTAATAAATAAATACGGTTCAGTTAATGCCTCTGAGAAGACAGAGTTAATTTTCTGATCTCTTAAACGCAGAGGCCGCGGAGTTTCGCAGCGCAGAGGAGCCTGAAATCAGATTTTTTTTTATCAGGCACGAAAGAAAAATTTTCTGTGTCTACAAAACAAAAACAGATTTTGATTCAGACATTTGAGAGATGAACTATGAATGCTTGCAGACTGACTTCTTTTAATATTTCGGATGTGGCTCAAAAGTGGCAGGCATAAAAATATTTCCGATGAGCATGAATTGGACAATCAGCCCAAAAGATGTTATAATCAATCATTTTTCCGAATGGCGGTTCAGTAGCACTGAAACTGAAATGGACAGATATGACATTTAATCTGAAACAATCTGGATTTTGAAAGATTCCGGAAAGAAGAAAAAACCTTCTCATGCCATTCCCAAATATTAAAATTTCCATTGTCATTCCCTGTTACAATCATGGCGAGTTTCTCCGGGACGCGGTGCAGAGTGTTTTTGCCTCGGATTTCCATGACTATGAAATTATCATTGTCAATGACGGCTCAGAGGATGAATTCACCCTGAAGGTTCTCAGAGAACTGGAACAGGATTTTTCCGGGAATCCGAATCTGAGAATCATCCATCAGGAAAATATGGGTGTTGCCCCGGCCCGGAACAAAGCCATCCAGATATCCCGGGGGGAATATATTCTGCCTCTGGATGCCGATGACAAAATCAGACCGCATTATCTGGGCATGGCAGCCGCAATACTGGATAACAAGCCTGATGTGGGCGTTGTCTATCCCCATGCCCGTCTTTTCGGTGAAAGAGAGGGCATATTGGAATTTCCGCCCTTTGAACCCGAAAGACTGCTTTTGCACAATTCTGTTGTGGTATCTTCTGTTTACAGAAAAGAAATATGGGAAACCTGCGGCGGATATGACCCGAAAATGAAAATCGGATATGAGGATTGGGAGTTCTGGATATGCGCTATGGAAATGGAATGGAATTTCCACTTTCTTGAGGGAGATATGTTTGATTACCGAATTCGCCCTGACTCCCGGAATTCCGCATGTCATATTCCCGAAAATCGGCGGGAACTGATCCGGTACATATGCGGGAAACACAGAGACACTTATGCAAAACACCTTGAATATGTGATTTCCGAGAAAGAGGCGATTCTGCTCCGCTCGGAACTTCATATCAGAAACCTTGAGGCGATTATCAGGGAAAAAGAAGGTGAGCTGAACCGAATTTGCAATTCCCACGGATGGAAGGCACTTTCAATGTATTACAGGTTCATAAACAAAGTTTTCCCCATGAACAGCAGACGGAGACAGATTGCGAAGCATATTCTGGGAATGCTGAAATCCGCTGAGGGAGAAGGTGCCGGGAATACTTGAAAAACCTGTTTCGAATCACAAACATCAAAAGAGGAAATCCCTGTTTTTTTTTATGCAATTTTTTTTCCTTTTCAACAGAACATTTTCATTGTTATTTCAGGCAGGAACTGTTATTTTGTTTTCTGTCTGGTGAATTCCGCTGAAAGGATGTTTGAAAATCTGTGAACTGCCGGCAACATCCGAGGTTTTTCTTTTTTTAACCTCGGATGTTTGAAAATCTGTGGATGTTTGAAAATCTGTGAACTACCGGCAACATCCGAGGTTTTTCTTTTTTTAACCTCGGATGTTTGAAAATCTGTGGATGTTTGAAAATCTGTGAACTGCCGGCAACATCCGAGGTTTTTCTTTTTCTTAACCTCGGATGTTTTGATTCACATATTCAGGTTTTGTCAAAGGGAAATTAGCTCAGAAGATTGATGTCCATAACCCAGAACTCTTTGATTTTTCGGAAATCAGCATATTTTTTGCACCGTCTGCCCCCAATCCTCCTTATTATGATAAAGGGGAGAAATTGGATGGGAAAACAGCGTTCTGTTTAAAATTCAAAAAAAGGATGAAAAACCATGAGACATAAAAACAGACTCAGAATTCTCATTGTCATTTTTGTCATTTGCATCAGCACCGTCATTTCAGCCAAGGCCCAGACAGTGCTGGATGGGAGCGTTGGCACAGCGGGAAAACTGAAACTGCCCGGGCCGGATTTCGACATAAACGCGGAATACGGTCATCAGGCAGGCCCGAATCTCTTTCACAGTTTTAAGCAGTTCAATGTCGGCACAGGTGAAAGTGCGACATTCCGCGGGCCGGATTCTGTCCGGAACATCATTTCCAGAGTGACGGGCGGAGAGGTTTCATGGATTGACGGAACCCTGCGCTCCGCCATTCCTGACGCGGACATGTACCTGCTGAACCCCGCTGGCCTGATGTTCGGGGCAAATGCCAGACTGGATATCAGCGGCTCCTTTCATGTCAGCACAGCCGATTATCTGCGTATGGGGGAAAATGACCGATTTTCCGCTTTTGCAGAAGCCCGTGAGGGCGATGTGCTGTCCGTGGCCTCACCTTCGGCTTTCGGTTTTCTGGACGGGAATGCCGGAAACATTTCAATTGAGGGGAAGGGGGAAATCACAGCAGAGGTGTGGGGCGGGGATCACACAAACTGGGGAAGCTGGCTGAGGGCCAATGATCCCGGATTTGCACCGGGGCTTGCGGTGGGTCAGGGCAAAAATATTTCACTGATCAGCCGCGGCATTGACATCAGCGGCACATATTTTGTTCCCCAAGGTCTGGCTCCGGAATCCGTTGGCGCTAATCTCACAGCGCCTGAAGGCCGGATCAGTCTGGCCACTGTCAAATCCGCGGGCGAGGTGACGCTGAATGATTCAGACCTGAAGGTTACTGAGCCTGTCGAAGGTGCGGGACAATCGGGAAATATCACTCTGAGCCACGGGGCAAAGCTTGATGCAAACGGCATGGGCGAGGGCGGATCCGGAAGTGTCCTTATCCGGGGCGGAAACTTTCTTATGGACACCGCCGCGCAGATTCTGTCCGAACCTGAGCATGGGGATGGCGGGAAAATTGATATTCGGAGCGACATGCTGATTTTGAAAAATGAAAGCGAAATCAGAGGCAACACATATGGCACAGGAAAAGGGACAGATATTAATCTTCATGCCTCGGAAGAAATCAGCATTGCCGCGAGCAGAATCAAAAACGGCTCTTTTTTTTATGAAAGCCAGGACGCGGGGGATGGCGGCACACTTTCCATGCAGGCTCCGGGAATATCAGTTGCAGACAATTCACGGCTCGGGGGAGAGTCCTACGGTGCCGGGAAAGGCGGGAATATCACCATAAATGCTTCCGAATCGCTTGCTGTTTCCGACCGTTCATGGATAGAGACTTCCGCCACAACCAGAAGCACTGGCCAGGCAGGCGATATCAGTGTCCATACGGCAACACTGACAATCGAAAACATGGCTGGCATCATAAGCGAAACCCGCGGGGCCGCACAGGGCGGAAAGATTACGATATCAGGCCCTGCTCCCCAGGAAGATGATGCGGCGGAAATGATTGCCCTCAGCGGGGAAAACAGTCTGATCCTGGCAGCGGCAAGCGGCAAAGGCAATGCGGGCATGATTCGGATAAGCGCTGAGGAGATGTCCCTCACAGACAGCGCATCTGTGGGCACTTCGACTGGCGGAGAGGGCAACGCGGGAGAAATAAAACTGCAAATCGGCAGACTGAAGCTCGGCAAAGAAGCCTCGGTTGCCTCGGAAAGCAAATATCCGGCTGTAAATATTCACACAGTTGACGATATTGACGCGCTTTACGAACTGACAGCCTCGGAGGGAGATGTGGCCATTGTGCAGAATGCCGAAGACGGCTCTCCGGCAGTTTTTATCAAATATGTGCTGGATCAATGGATACCTCTTTCGGAAAAAATGCGAACTCTTGCAGATATGGCAGAACTGGATGAGCTCACTTTATCCGCTATGTTCGGAGAAACAATTATTCAGACCGGAGAAATTGCCATTGTGGAAGATACCGGAGACGGTGCGTCTGCCATCTATGTTTTTGACGGCTTTATAGAATGGATAAAGATAGAGAAAGTTTATAGTACGGACAGTATCCCACTGCGGGAAGAGTTCGAATCGGTCAGGGGGGATTTGCTTTGTCTGGAAGCAGGTGATGGAATAACCGAGCATTTTGTCCATACCGGGGAAGCGTGGGTCGGGTTTGAAAACATTTACACAGTCGGCGATCTCACAGAAAGAGACCGTCTGACACCCCGGACCGGGGATGTTGCAAAAGTGGCAGAGACCGGTGATGCTACTTCCGGCAGTTTCATCTATGACGGAAAAGAATGGGTGAAGTTTTTTATGACAGGCAGCGCGGGGAAAATCACCGTCAATGCGGATGAAATCACTCTGGAAGATGACAGCATCCTTTCCACTGCAAGTTCGGGCGGGATGTCTGCCGGCACGATAAACCTGAACATCGGCACACTGCGGCTCTCAGACAGGGCAGACATAAGCTCGGCCGGGGAAGCCATAGGGGACGCGGGAAGCATCGCTGTCAGAACAGAGGGAGATATTGTTCTCAGAGATGAGGCATGGCTGAACACGACAACTTCCGGCCAGGGAATGGGCGGCGATATCGTGCTGGAGGCCGAATCCCTCAGAGTCGGCAACAGCGCGCATGTTTCTGCTGAAAGCAAATCCGAATCAGGAGGAGGGGATGCGGGAACCATTATTGTGGAAACAGAAAATTCCGTGACATTGTCTGACAAAGGCTCGCTGACCACCGAATCCCGCGGCGCCGGTGGCGGCAGAATATTTGTGAATGCCGGAAATTCCGTTTATCTGCTCAATGGCCAAATAACAGGCAGTGTGGCCCGGGGAGAGGGAAAGGGCGGCGATGTCAGAATCGCATCGGAATTTGTCATTCTGAATCACGGCCAGATCACGGCCAATGCGGACGCTGGGGATGGCGGCGCGATTTTCATTGTCACGGACAGCTATCTCAAATCCTCGGACAGCAAAATCACAGCCACTTCCAGACGCGGCAATGACGGTGTCGTGAGGATTGAGGCGCCGGACACGGATATCAGCGCTGACCTGATTCCGCCTCCCGGAGATTTCATTGACGCGGCCCGCTGGATGAAAACTCCCTGTGCGGCCCGCGGCGGGGAAAAGACAAGCCGTTTTGTGTTGGGCGGCCGGGATGCTGTTCCCACAGCGCTGGATGACTGGCTTATGGGACCGCCCTTATGGTTTGACGACGATTCCTGTGCCGGATTTAAGTGACAAGGGTAAAGGGTTGAGAGTTAAGGGTAAAGAGTTAAGGGTTAATCAAGACAATGTCGGGTTCCACTCCTTCAACTTTCAACCTTCAACCTTCAACCTTAACCCTTGGCACTCCCTCAAAAATGAAAATATCAGGGAAATTTCATGATTTCCCGACAAAACAAAAAAGGAGAAAATATCATGTGTACAAAAAAACAGATGGTTATGATGCTCGGTGTTTTGTTTCTCTGTTTATCCCCCCTGACTGGCGGTGCTGTTTTTGCAGCGGAAGTTCAGGGGCAGGTAGCGCTCCCCGACGGCACTGCTGTCGAAGGGGCCGTTGTCTATGCCTATCTGGAGGACTGGATGGACAGTAAGGAGGCCACCACAAATCAGAATGGAATTTTCGAGATGGACCTGAGCGAGGAAACGTGGACTTTTTACGCGGACCCACCCGAGGAAAACATTGATTATGCTGAATACGACTCCTCACTGCATGTGACAATAACAATTGAATCCGCTGGCAGCATAATAGAGTTGGAGCCGCTGTTGCTCAGATTCAGAAATGTGCGGGGAAGCGTACATATGCCCGATGGCACACCAGTAGCCCAAGCGACTGTTTCTGCCCATCGGGACGAGTGGGTGGAAGAAACTTCTGCCATAACAGATCAGGATGGGAATTTCCAAATGGGTCTGGATGAGGGCGACTGGATATTTCATGCGGAACCGCCTGAGGAGAATCAGGCTTACAATAATTATGCATCATCTTCCCCTGTGACAGTTTCGATTGCCTCCACTGTCAGCATAACACCTCTGGACAACCCGCTGACACTGACACTGAAGAATGTGCAGGGAAAGGTTACGCAACCAGACGGCACTGCTGTCCAGGATTCCTACGTCCACGCATCTATCAGGGATGGGGAAGGAGCCGTTGGTGATTATTCGGATGAGAACGGGAATTTTATGCTTGCCATGGGACTCGGACTGTGGGTGATTGAGGCTTTTCCGCCGGAAGAGAACAGTGAATACTCCTCATACGACAAATCTCAGGAAATGGATGTGGAAATCACAGACATCAATGCCCCAGTGGATTTGGGCACGCTTGCGTTGAGATCGAATAACCTTACGGGACGAGTTGTCTGGCCGGACGGTTCGGGTGCGCCTGATGTTTATGTGGAAGCGAATACACATGATTACGGAGAACTCGTGGGAACGGAAACCGATGAGAATGGCGATTTCGGAATGTCTCTGTCAGAAGGGGCCTGGACAATCATCGCAGAGCCGCCCTATGGTGAGGAGTATGCTGGCTACATACCCGCTCAGAGCAGTGTAAGTATGGATGTCAGCAGCAGTGTCTCTCTGGACGAGCCCATGACGCTGAGAAAATTCGCCACAGTTTCGGGAAAAGTGGTGCTGCCCGATGGCTCGCCGGTTTACGAAGCTTTTATTTCAGCGGAATCCGGATTTGAGTATGCGGACGCGGAATCGGATGACAGCGGCGATTTCACCCTGTCCGGTCTGAACGATGGTGAATGGACAATCGTCGCCATTCCGCCCGATGGAAACAACTATGCCGAGTATCACAAATCCGACCCCCTGACAGTGACTGTCTCTTCCGAAAACGACAATGTGACTGACCAGACAATAGCCTTGAAGGAAGGGAAAAAAACCATATCAGGAACAGTGAAAGATGCAGGCGGAAACGGTGTGTCCGGTATTGAGATAACAACCGTCAACTGGGAGGAATATGAATTCAGGGAAGTTGTCACTGGCGAAAACGGAGAATTTGAGATATCTGTGGATGCTGGCACATGGAACACAGAGGTTGTTCACACAGAGGGGGCAGACTGGATCAGCCCGGAACCCCAGCTGTCTGTGTTTGAGGAAGGTGATGACGTGGAAAATGAGACCCTGACCTTCACCCTGGCCCAAGCCGATGTGCATCTGGAAGGCCGTCTGACCGATCCCGACGGCAACCCCCTGACATCTGACGAAACTTACAACGAATTCGCGGGTATTGAGATATTAAACACAAGCACCGGGTTTTTCAGCAGCATCTCCCTGAAATCAGACGGAAGCTTTTCATTTCCCATGCTTTCCGGAACCTATGATGTTGCAATCTGGATAGATCTGGAGAAATATCCGGAATATGCAGGTCCGTCATATCACGCCCTCACCCTTGCCAAAGAAACCATGAACCTCGGAGATATCAGACTGATCAGAAGAAATGCCACACTTCGCGGAAGCGTGACAGACAAGAACAGCGATGAGGTTCCTGGAATCTACATAAGCGTCTGGCAGCCGGACAACTGGGGCTTGCACTTTGAAACTGAGACAGACAGCAAAGGGGAATTCGAAATCAAAGTGGCACCGGGGATATGGGTGACGGAGCCCTGGGTCGACCCTGATGAATTCAACAGACTGTACATCGGATCAGGCAAAGAGACGGAAGTGATGGAAAACGAGAGCAAAATGTTGCAGCCGTTCATACTGGAAAATGTATCCGGAGTCATTGAAGGAACGGTGAAAGATCAGGATGGCAACATCCTTGAAAACCTGCTCGCATGGGCCTATGTCCGCGAAGCCACCGAGCAGGAAGATGCCCGCCCTGTCAACGAAACATGGGTGGAAAACGGGACTTTCAGGCTGCTGGTACCCCGGGGAACAATGCAGGTCGGGCTCTATCTGGAGCCGGAAAGCGGTTATGTTTTCGCGGAAGACCAATCTGTTCAGATTACAAAAAGAAAGTCGGAAATCAGAGCTTCCGGCGGACAGATGAGCATGGCACATTCCGCAATCATAGAGATGCATCCTTACGAGAAATCTGTTCAGGTGGGGACCCGAAACGGGGTTCATAAGATAGAATTCAAACTGAAGAAAAACGACGCGTTTATTGAGGGAACACTGAAAACACCGGGGGGGGAGACCGCCCTTATTTCGGGTGAGGTTTTCGCCTCACCCGAGGGCAGCCAGGATATCTGGCAGTGGGGAGAGATCAAAGACGGAACTTTCAAAATTCCTGTGTCCGAAGGAACCTGGCATCTCAGTTACGAGCTTCGGACAGAGAAATACATGTCTGCCCCGCGGGAGGCGATTCAGATCAAAGTGCCGGCAGAACAGACGGTCAGTCAGGAGATTGTCCTGCTCCCGTTGGGCAAGGTGATCAATGGCAAGGTGCAAACGCCTGACGAAAAATGGGCCATAAATGTTCAGGTGTGGGCACGTGTCTATGCGGAAGGCGAAGGTGAACCGAAAATTATTTTTGAAAGACCGGTTTTCAGTAATGATAATGGCGAATTCAGTATTTCCATGCCGGCAGAACAGACTTTGAAACGGAAATCAAGAGGAATTGTCCAATACCGGGCCTGTATCTCGACAGCGGTAAATCTTTGCAGCGGAAGATCAGCCGTCTACTGCTACAGGGAAGCAAGAACCGACTGTCAGACAAGATATCTGGGGTCTTCATCCTCAAAAGACAGCGAAGACATTCTTCTGAAACTGCGCGATGCCAAAGAGTTTCTGGAAGGGAAAGTTGTTGCCGAAGACGGAAAGACTGTGGCAGATGCCTCAGTCTTCGCGTACAGTGCTGACGGCCAGAAGGCCCAGGGAACCACGGACAGCAGCGGAGCCTACAAATTGCAGGTGGCAAAGGCTGAAAGCGACGAAGGCAATGTCTGGTCCCTGAGCGCAGTCCACAAGCCGGTGGGAGGAGACGACTATTATCGGAGCACCGAGCTTAACCACGACATATCAGAGATGAGCGGCTCGTCCTCCCATGTTCCGGACCTGACACTGAAAAACATGGGGGCGCTGCCTGCTTCCGAAACCCATGGATTCCATGTGGAAAAAAGCTGGACCAGCACTCTTGCCGACGGCGGCCAGATTCATGTTCCGGCCAATGCCATGCCAGTCGGAAAAAAGGAGAAAGAGGTGACGATCATCATTGAGCCTCGCGTGGGCGGCCTGCCCGACAACCTTGAGTACAGGACTGTCGGCTACGGTTATGCCATCACTGCCCGTGAAAAAGCAAGCGGAAAGGAGATAAACGACAAGTTCAACAAAGAGGTGCTGCTCACCTTCCGTTATACAGATGAGCAACTGGCAGGGCTTGGCATCAGCGAGGGGGATATCCGCCCCGCGTTTTTCTCAGGAACCTCGGATGCCTGGCACCCCATGGGAAGTTTCACCATAGACACGGAAAACAACAAGGTCAGTTTCCCCACCGATCATTTCTCCATCTGGTCTCTGGTGGCCGGAAAAACCGTCAAATCAGCGGAAGCGATGACGGCAGTTGCCGGAGATATCAACAACGATCAGACCGTGGCCGGACTGGACGATGCCATTCTGGCACTCAGGGTCTGTGCGGATGCTACATTGCCCCAGACTGCCTATAAGGAAGCCGATATCAGCGGAGACGGAAAAATCGGACTGGAAGAGGTTGTTTATATCCTTAAAGAGCTTGCCGGACTGAATTGAAAGGGTTGAGGGGTTATAAGGGTTAAGGGTTAAGGGTTAAGGGTTAAGGGTTAAGGGTTAAGGATTATGAAGCCCTTTTCTCCTTAACCCTCCCCGCGGCGGACAAATTTCCGTCATGACACTCTCTGGGAGTGCAAAAATGGCAGGCCCCTCACTACATGCTCGCAGGGGACTGGCAAGTCCCCTGCCCGGTAAACAATTTCTGATTATAATCAGAACACTTTGCAAAATTGTTCTACAGCGGTTTTATATGATGCTCGGGGATTGCCATATCCTCCCCTCTTATCCGTACAAAGGCCAATGTCAGCCAGAAATATTTGGTCAGCAGCATGTGTGAGAACAGCCCCATGAGTAGCAGGCCGGTGAGTGTCAGAAGCAGGCCCCTTGCCGTCGCGTCGTGATGCCCGGCCTGTCCCAATCCTCCCAGCGTCGTTATCAGCGCACTGATCATAACTCCCGCGAAAAAGATGCCTCCGAGCATTCCGGTTTCGCTTATCACCTGCATATACATATTGTGGGGAAGGCGTTTCGTTCCGACAAGGGAGATTTCTTTCTGATACCTGGCATCCGCGTGGAGATTCGGAAAATTGCCAGGTCCTGCTCCCAGAAAGGGATAATCACTGATAATGTTCCATCCCACATCCAGATAATTCATACGCCGCCAGAGGGAGTAGTCAGAAATGTTCGTATCCGTCATTTCTGTCAGTCTGGAAGCCCGTTCCCAAAAACTCTGAGGAACAAAAATCATGCTGATCATTATCATTGCCACTATCACCCCGCAGTGAACCACTGTGAGCTTTTTCCGCCATATGACAAGCCCGAAAAAAACCGTGATCCCAAAAACCAGCGCACCTGACCGGGACAATGTGAGCGGAATCACTGATGCGATGACAAGGGCAATGGCATAGTAAAGTATTTTTCCTGTTGTTCCGCGGGCTGTCATGGCCAAGGACAGGGACAGCCATATGGGGAGAAAAAGAGAGGCGGTGTAACTGCCCGGGCCTATCCCTGACGCGCCTGTCATCCTAAGATTCTCACGGGAAAAAAAAGTGTGGCTTCCAGTGAGATATATGGCAAATCCGATAAATGCGGAAACCAGTGTTGATATAATGAGCGTCTGTGTCAGTATCCGATATCTGCCCTCCTCACAAAAAAAGCGGGTAATCATGAAGTAAAGAAGCGACAGACTGGCAAATCTCCGGCAGAAACTCATCGCATCCCCCTTATCCAATGACGAGGCAATGAGAAAAATATTTATCGCCACCCAGCAGAAAATCCATTTGTCCAGAAAATGAATCCGCGGATGTCCGAATCTTCCCAGGGCCATGCCGATGACCAGCACCGTGAAGGGCAGGGGAAAAAGAACTTTGAAAAGCGTGAGCCTGCTCATTGTCTGGGATATTTCCGCAAAGGTCCCCAGAGGAATCATTGCAACAACAGCCAAAGCAATGATTCTCGGGTTGTGCCATGTCAGCAGAATCAGAAAAAAACCGAGCGGTACTGCCACCACATATGCGAGTTTGTCAGGGAAGACATAGGCTGCGGCGACAAGAAAAACCGTTATGGCGGGAACCGACAGGATCACAAAGGCAGGGGATGCTGTCCGGGAATTCATGTGTTGGCCCGCTTTTTAAAACCGAGTTTTCCGAGAATGTCTGTTTTTCCCAAGGGTTTTCCGATGATATTTTTATGCCGCCGTATGAGGGGAAACGATGCCAGAACAGGCAGATCAAGTTCCCGGCTCACCTCCCGGGGCAGATGAAAGGAATCATCCATCATCCGGCTCACAAGCACAAAAAATATCGCAAACAGAAAACCCAGCATCATCGCCAGAATGACCAGAAGGAGTTTCCTGGGCCACACAGCTTTCTGACTGACAAAGGGCGGGGAAACCACTCTCACTGTGGTGACGGTCTTGCGAAGTTCCTCCTGCAAATTCACCCGCATGGCCTTTGTCTCATATTCTGCGTACTGTTTTTCATAGCGTCTCAGCTTGTCCTCAAGCATCTTGAACTCATATCTGTGCTTGTCCAGTTCGCTCAATCTCCGGTTCAGTTTTCCGAGTCTTGAGCGGATTTCCTTTGCCGCGGAGGAAATCGCATCCCGCCGGATCCTGTTTTTGCGGATTTCCTTTTGGAAAAAATTCGTGATCAGTCTTTTGTATTCGAAATACAGTTCCTCAATCTGATAATCCAGTTTTCTCACCAGAGGCGCGCCCGGCTGAAAATCCCGCAGCAGTTCCAAGCGTTTCGCCACAACTGAGCCGATCTGCTGTCTGATTGCTTTGAGCATGCTGTCTTTCTCAATTTCATTGCTTGTGAAACTGACAGCTTCCCCTGGTTCCTGATATTTCAATATTTTTTCCTGTTTTCCGAGTTCCCCGAATGTGATTTTCAGGTTCAGCATTTCCGCATTGTATTCCATGAGCTGTGTCTCCAGCCGGGCCTTTTCCTGAACCGGATCAATCAGATCGGGCATTTCTCCGAGTTTCACCAGTTTCTCCAGAAGAGACTGCCATTGTTCAAAGTAGTTCAGCGAATGCTTCTGAAAAAAGTTGGGTGCATCTTTCTCGAACCAGATGGCATTTCTCAGATTGTGGTATTCCACGACATAGGCATCCAGCACTTTTTTTATGAGTTCGGGCTTATGGTGCCTGCAACGGATTTCGATGATATCCGAATCTCTCAGCGTTTCCACCGTGCACATTTCCCCCACACCCGAGGCAAAGGCTTCAAGAGGTGGTTCCGCGGGTGGTTCCGATTCAGCCGCACCCGTGAGCAGGGCTTGCAGTTCCGACTTGGCTTTGTCCTTGGTCTCGGAAATGCCTGCAAATATCTGGGGCAGTGCGGTTTGCCAGTAGCCTGTTATCAGACTCTCCTTATCCTGAATGCACAGTGCCACTTTTTCGTGAAGGGCATGGCTTCCCAGAATGTATATCTCATCCAGTATGAGATTGGTTTTCACGACACCCGGGGTGACATCCATTTTCACATCGGATTCGAAAATTGTTTTGTCTATTTCCGGCGCGGTAATGAGCAGGGAAAATTTTCCCTGATAAACAGAGGGCAGAAACAGGCACACAGCAGCAGTAAGCAGACCACAGCACAGAGGCACGAAAATCAGCAGGCCAAGCCGGGGAAAAAAGACAGACAGCAGAGTCTCTGTCCATTCTCGAATGCTGATGCGGTTTTCTGGCATAAAGATTACTGAGCCTGCCTAAGATGATGATTGCTGTTGAGTTGTCGGTTGTCAAGCAAGGTGGTATGCCGGTTACCAAGAGCCTGCACTGAGCCTGCCCAAGTGCTGTCGGGAAGACAGGCTTCCACGATCCTCCGAATCAGATTCCCTGTACAAAATTCCTCCGGTTTCCCCTATGAAAACCTGAAAACAAAAAAGTATAGCTGAAACTGTCAGAATATGCAACCCCTGATTTCACATTTTTACAGCCGACACGGAAACAATTTGCAAAATTGTTTTACACTGAAATTCGAGTTTCCCCGGCCAGCGGGGTGCATACTTTGTGCATCATTTCCTGTCTCTTTCAAATAGTGGGTTGGTTCACTGATGCGGAGTGTGGGCATTTGAAATCCACGGGGAAAAACAAATTGCAAATTTGTTTTACGCGGAACTGTGGCAATTTTTCTTCAATGCCAATATTCTTCTCAGAGATTCACCTGTCTGTGTTCTGACTTTTTCACTATCCCTCAGCGCATTCAATATTTCCTCAAACGCACTCTCAATATCCGGGCCTTTGTGGCAAATGAGAGAGATATCAATTTCAGCGGAAAGTATCTGACGC
>Ga0233403_10000061_pt1 | contig 44342 bp, 37 predicted proteins | sample Na_oxic_1_MG_FD_179866 | JGI IMG/M metagenome (GOLD analysis project Ga0233403, IMG submission 179866) | Seawater microbial communities from Saanich Inlet, British Columbia, Canada - Na_oxic_1_MG | ecosystem: Environmental > Aquatic > Marine > Inlet | place: Canada: British Columbia | collected...
CGCGATGCTCAACTTTATTTTATAACTAATTGATTTGAAATGTAGGGTGGGTAGAGCGAAGCGAAACCCACCAAAATAAACTTTATATTTTTTAATAATTTATAAAAAGTTGAGCATCGCGTTAAATCCTCATTCCTTTGCTAATTTATACTCCAAACGTTCAAGTTTTCGGTTTTTGATATAGGAAAAAAAAGTATATAATATTTAAAAGACAGCTCAATAAAAAAATTAATTTCTATTTTAAATTATACTCCAGACGTTCAAGTTTTCGGATTATGAGAAGTCGGAGCAGACAAAGTCTTTTTATTGCCCAGCACTTAAGTTAAATAATGATGGGCTGTTCACCCTACCTTAAAACTAATATCTAAATTTTGAGATATTGAACGTTTGGAGTATATTTTTCAATTTTATATTTTTTATTCGCATTGATAGGTTAAAAACGATGGCTACTTATACACTAAAAGCTGGTGATACATTATATAGTTTGGCACGCAATAATGGTATCTCTTTAAATCAATTGTTGGAGATAAATCCTGGACTTGATCCAAATAACTATCGTGTCGGGCAAATAATAAATGTTTCTGCTTCTAACACGACTCAATCTGCCCCTTCATCAGCAAGCAGCACCTCAACAAAAACTTATACTATCAAAGCCGGCGAAACGTTATATCGTATAGCTACCATTCATGGTCTTTCTCTTAATCAATTGTTGGAAATGACTCCTGGACTTGATCCAAATAATTATCATGTTGGGCAAACAATTAATATTCCTTCATCAACATACCAGGAATCAACAGGTGCTGGGGAGTATGTAGACCCATCTGCGTATGAGTCTGCCTCTGAGCCTACGATTTTAAGGGTAGCACCTGATAGTGGTGGTAGCAAAGCACCGTGGTTTGACATTGCTAAACGGGAACTGGAAAGAGGGGTTAGAGAAATTCCCGGTCGTGTACATAATCCCCGAATAGTCGGATATCATCAAGCCACCACTCTTCGTGCTACTACCGATGAAGTAGCTTGGTGTTCATCTTTTGTTAATTGGTGCATGAAACAAGCAGGTATTAAAGGTACAAGAAATGCAATGGCTAACTCATGGCTTAACTGGGGACGAAAGCTTAATTCACCACGGCAAGGTTGTGTTGTTGTTGTTAAAACAAGCTCTTCACACCATGTGGCTTTTTACCATTCAACCGCTCGTAATCGAATTCTTTTATTAGGCGGTAATCAAGGTGATCAAGTTAAGATCAGTCGTTATTCCAAATCGTCAGTAAGGGCTTATCGTTGGCCCAACGGCTACTAAAATTTTGGAAAAGAGAAGTCCAAATTTTGGTATACTATTTCATTCTTAAGGAATGAGAGTTAAATAAAATCTGATACTAAACCTGAGCAGTTTTTAAAACTAAAAGGTTTGATATCAAAGTTTTGGGAGTTAGGTTAGTGAGTTTGTTAAACTATTAAATCTTCATTTCTTAGGCTACACTATCAAGCTAATTTTGTCGGGTAAATAAATCCCCAACTCTATTTTTCAAAGGGAAAGGGAGAATAATTCCCCTTTTTAGTAAAGGGATGAGAATAAATTTTAAAGATTTCTTTTTTACCAGACATTTGATGGTTGACAAGGTACTAAGGAATGAGGATTTAATGGTTCGACAAGCTCACCAACAAATTTCCAAAACTTTTGAGCCAAACCTGCCAGGTTTTAAAAACCTGGCAGGTTTAATTTTGGGTTTTATTTAATCCTCATTCCTAAGACACTTTCCCCAACAAAATAGAAATACTATTTGTGTCATTTATTTAAAAATACATGTTGAGTACACTTATAACTCATGTTACGCATTTTTCTTCTTGAAGTATTTTTTAGAACCACGATTGATCGTCGCAAGCTCCGTTACTTCGTTTCTCCCTGTCCCCAACCTCCCGCTGGGAGAGGGAGGGAGAGATCATGAATACAAAAAGAGATCATGAATACAAAAATAGCCTTAGTAAGAAAAGATTTTTCTTGAAATCAAGAATAGGCTTTTTGGAAGTATTGTGCGTAATATTGAGTTATAAATCACAATCATTTAAAAGGATAATTATGGCAGCAACACCATCTAATATGATGCCCTTGGGTACGATAGCTCCTGATTTCACTTTACCTAATACTGTCACGGGCGAAACGGTAACGCTTCAAAGCTTAAAATCCGATATTGCTACTGTGATTATGTTTGTTTGCAATCATTGTCCTTATGTCAAACATCTGCAAACCGAAATAGTCAAAATAGCTAATGAATATCAAGCAAAAGGTGCATCTTTTATTGCGATTAATTCAAATGATGTTGATAACTATCCGGATGATTCCCCTGATAAAATGAAAGAGGAAGCTGAAAAAGCCGGCTACACTTTTGCTTATCTTTACGATGAAAGTCAAAACGTTGCTAAAGCTTACCAAGCGGCTTGTACACCCGATTTTTATGTTTTTGATAAAGAACTGAAATGTGTTTATCGAGGACGATTTGATGGTGCGACACCTAAAAATAATGTACCTGTCACTGGTGAAGAACTACAGGGTGCTTTAGATGCGATATTGGTAGGGCAACCGGTTAATTCAGATCAAAAAGCGAGTATAGGTTGCAATATTAAATGGAAACCAGTCGCATAGCGATGAATGAATAGCCAAAAAACTCCAAGCTCAAAGCTTAGCTTTGGACTCCAAAATATCGAGGGGAGTCCAAAGTGAAGTTTTTGAATTTTATTAATTAATTTATATTTTTACTGATGAAAAAATATTGGCTCTTAATTTTATTATTATCCATACCCAATTGGCTGTCTGCCAATGAAAATTTAGATAATTTTTTACAAGGTTTACAAACTTTGCGTGGACAATTCTACCAAGAACTTTACAATGAAAAGGGAACGTTATTAGAAAGATCACAGGGTAAAATGTATATGCAACGTCCCGATCAATTTCGTTGGGAATATGAACAACCCTATAATCAATTGATTGTGGCTGATGGGAAAAACATTTTTATATATGATATTGATTTAGAACAAGTGACTTTAAGAAGCCTCGACAAGACGATAGGAAAAACGCCGGCTTTTTTACTGAGTCGGAGTCGTCAATTGGGAGAAGATTTTTTTGTAAATCAATTGTCACAACAAGAGGACAAAACGCGCTTTGAACTTATTCCGAAAGATGCACAAGCTCAATTTGACAGTATTCGTATAAATTTGCGTGGCAATACATTACAGAGTTTTGAATTGGTTGATAATTTAGGACAAACAACTTACATTACGTTTAGACAATTAATTAGAAATAAAAAGCTTGATGAAGGATTATTTATTTTTACGCCACCAGCAGGCATTGATATTATTCAAGATAATTAAAAATAGGGAATGGCGAATAGCGGAAAATAGTAAATGGGTGAAATTTTGATTGTCTAGCAAAAAATACTATACTCGGTACGGGCACAAACTTAACTTTTCTAATGAGATTGGTGGGCAAGAAAAAGACTTTGCCCCCTACAAAAACTCACTCTAAAAAAGTTTAATTTGTACCCGCGTGCTGTATATTTGCTTTACGAAATAGTATTTTTTACTTATCATAAATTTAAATTTATCATTTTAATAGTCTATTATTCGCTAATTTCGTTATTCATTGAAGTCCAAGATTTATCTTAGATAATATTGATATTTCATTTTGGTTTTTATTTGAGTCGTTTGATATTTTCTTTCTAAAACCCAATAACTTTTGTAGCCATCCTTTTCGTTGTTTTGAGGTTACTTGCAACGGACGAACTAAAATTAAAGAAATATTATCTTTGCCACCTTTAGCATTGGCAGCCTCAATTAATAATTGTGCAGCTTGTTCAAGTTGAGAATTTTTACTAAGAATATTATATATTTCATTGTCATCAAGCATATCACTTAAACCATCAGAACATAACAAATAAATATCGCGAGGAAACATTCTATCTTCTTGAATATCAACATTAACTTGAGATTCTCCTAGTGATCTTGTTACACTGTGATTGGGAGAATTGCGAGCTTGTTCTTTTGTATAATAACCACAATCAATCAATTCTTGCCGTATCGAATGATCCTTAGTTATCTGAGATAATTTATTACCACGGAGTCGATATAAACGTGAATCACCAACATGGGCAACACTGATAAAATTATCATTAAATAATGCAGCTACTACCGTCGTTCCCATGTTTTTATAATCGATTTTATCTGAAGCCATATTATAAATCTCTTGATTAGCTTTCAGTACTGCTCGTTCAAGTAGCACCGTGGTAAAATGATAACGATGGTTGATATGACGTTTGACGCATTCTACATTTTTTAGAGGGGTATATAATTCTTCCATAATAGTTTTGACAGCTAATTCGCTAGCGATTTCTCCACCGTGATATCCCCCCATCCCATCAGCCAACACAACTAACCCCTGTGATTGTTCACCACCAATAGAGTCTTCATTATGCTCGCGGACTAATCCTTTGTCGGTGCGACAAACCATTTCTATGTGCATATTAGATTTCTCCGTTGGTTTGACAATCATGTAGCGCACAGGCAAATTCTGCACCACTTTGGTAACGTTTATTAACTTCTTTTTGCAAAGCTACTTCCACCACACGTTTCAAACAAAGTGGTACATCTGCTCGTACGGTTGTTATATCCAAAGGTGATTCATTGGTAATCTTAAACATTAATGTGGTTAACGAATCCGCTTGAAAAGGTAACACACCGGTTAAGAGTTTATATAACATGACACCTAGCGAAAATAAATCAGTGCGTCCATCCACCGGTTTGCCAGCCAATTGTTCCGGTGACATGTAAGATGGTGTTCCTAAGATAATACCAGTTCTCGTTTTGTTGGAATCGGTGATGTAGGCAATGCCAAAGTCTGTCATTTTAATTTGCCCGGTTACTTGATTGTACATGATATTAGCAGGTTTAATATCACGATGTACCACACCTTGACGGTGTGCATAATCTAATGCTTTTGCCGCTTGTTCAATAATATCAATCACTTGAAAAATGGGCAATAAATTATTTGGCACCGTATAAGCGACTAAGTTACCCCCTTTAAAAAATTCCATAGAAATATACGCTAAATCTTGTTCTTCTCCAGCTTCGTAAATTGAAATGATAGAAGAATGTGTTAAACGTCCAGCAGCTTCAGCCTCTCGAAAAAATCGTATGGTCGCTTCTTGCAATTCTTCAGCTTCAAATTCTTGTGATAATGGGAGCGTTTTAATCGCTACTAAGCGATTCAATTTGGTATCTTGACCTAAATACACAACACCCATTGCACCCTTTCCTAACGTTTTTTCTATTCTATAACGTCCCAAAATGGGTTTTTCATTACTATCAATTTGTAACCAATCCTTTAAATTACCAGGCGGGAATTTTGGCTGTTTCAAGTAGCGTAACTGTTCCAAACGTAGTGAAATATCTCGAAAATTAGGATTATGACTCATCATAAATCGGTATACGGCACGCGCACGTCGAAATTGACGTTTTTGCTTGTAATCAAGTGCCAAGTTATAAAGTAAACCTAGAATCGTATCATTAGGTGGGCATAAGCGAAATTTTTCAAATGCTAAATCCAATTGTCCTTGTCCTTGAAAAGCTAATCCCAACAAACGATTACTTTCCACCGCGTCCGGATGTGAACGGAAAACATCTTGATAAGCTACAATAGCTCGTTTAGCTTGCAAACTAAGATGTCCACACGGTATCAATAAAATGACAGGCATTAACTGTACCAATACGCTTTGGTTGAGTAGATTCAAATAGATTAAACCAAGTATCATTGTTAATCCAACGCTAACAAACCATGCTTTCTGCCAGGATAAACCAGGTAATAAAAAGGCGATATAGGCTAAGACTAGGATAAAAAGACTCGTTTGTAGCCAAATAGCCCAATAAGGTACTTTAAAAAAATCTTGATTAAATAAACTGGTGACTATTTGCGCTAGCATTAATATAGAAGGTATATTACCAACGGGTGTTGATTGCCAGTCACTTTGATAACCTGTTGTTATACCTAATAAAACAATTTTATCTTGATATTTGGTATAGTTGATCGCAGATGAAAAGGTACTTTTGGAAAAATCGTATGGTATAATGGTCAGTTTGTCTAAAATTTACCGAAAATGGTAACCAAAAAGTAACCGAAAAACGACATGAAATACATACGAGGAAAGCCCTTAGAACCGGGAGAAAAACGAGCAATTGTCAATGTTAAAGAATATTTTGATCGCAACAAAAAAGAATTTGGGTTAACTGAAGAAAGCGTTCAGCTAACAGCAGATGCTCTCGAAATGGGGGTATCAACAATAAAGAGAGTTATGGCGGATTATCGGCGTGATCCTTCCTTGTTAGACAAGCCACCAGAGCCCAAGGGACGACCAAACTATGCGATTGATTGTTCTCATGAAGAAGCGGTTCGTCATTTTATTCGTCAAGCTAATCAGAATGGGCAATATGTAACCTTATCAACCATTTCCGAACTGATTCGAGATAAAGAGCCAAAAGCTCCTTTTCACCGGGCCACGTTAGCTCGAACGCTTGATCGTTGGGGATTTGAATTTGGTAAAGGGAAAAGATCTCAACACCTCAAAGAAAAAGATGAAATCATCACGCTTCGTCAAAAATATTTACGGTGTATAAAGGCCAATAGAGATAATAAAGGATTACCCATTCAACCCGAAATCTATCTGGATGAGTCTTATGTTAATAAAAATCATAGCAATGACTTTATTTGGTACTCCGGAGAAGATGAACCATGGGTACAAAAACCAAGTGGAAAAGGAGAACGACTCGTCATTGTTAATGCGATTTCATCAAGCGGATGGGTTAATGGTGCCAAATTGGTGTTTCAAGCGACAAGGAAAACCGGTGATTACCATGGCCAAATGAATGCCTCACTCTTTCAAAAATGGTTCAGCGAAAAACTTATTCCAAATATTCCAGACAACTCACTAATTATTATGGATAATGCATCTTACCATAATATTTTATCAGTTTGTTCACCTCCAACCTCAACTTGTAAAAAAGACCGTATCTGGAAATGGCTTATAGAAAACAACATGCCCTGTGAAAAAGATTGCTTGAAAGCAGAATTAGTGGCCGCACTCCAAAAAATATCACCATCGCCTTTATATGAAATTGATGAAATTGCCAAAAAACAAGGGCATGAAATACTTAGAACCCCGCCATACCATCCCGAACTTCAACCGATTGAATTGTGTTGGGGAATTGTTAAAAATCATATTGCGAGGAACTGTGATTTTACGTTGTCGAATTTGAAATTGCAGTTAGAAGAAGGGTTTGCTAAAGTTAATGCTCAAACATGTGTAAAAATTATTAGAAAAATAAAGAAAAAAGAAGATGAATTTTGGAATGAGGATATGAATTTTGATCCGAGTAAATAAGAAATTTAACCAAATTTTTTATTATAACATACAAAATTCTCAAAAGTACCTTTTCATCTGCGAACATCTATAGCTGGAATCCTTCCTTGTAAAACATCAATGTAAGAATCAACGATTAATGAGGAGGGCTTATAAAAAAAAGGCAATGTATGTAAAGTGCTATCCGTATTCACTTGCCATTGGTTAATTCGTACTCCTTTGCCTAATTGCACTTCAATTTCATCGTTATTATGGTTAAGACTTTTTGCAACTAATAATAGCGGCAATGAAGGAAAATAGTTTTTGTTGTATTTAATAATTAAGGGTATTTTACGCGGATTAGCCTGGTAATTTTTTAGATTAAAATGCCCTATGCCGGCGACATGTTGACCTAAAATAGCCAATGGTGGTATAGCATTACTCCCTAACGGTGGTTGCGGTATTTGATAATTGCTCTCAAATGGTTTCCTAATAGTTTTTAGATGATGTTTTTGCACATAATCGGGTAAATTGGGTGCTAATTTTTCATTAACCTCATTGACTATAAATGGCATACCTAGCACTATATTATTAGCTGTTATAAAACTATTTGCTAAACGTTGATCACTATCAAGATCAACATGCGCTGCTTGTAATTTTTCTTCAAAGGTTGTTAAAGTCTCCAATAATTTTTCGGATAAAAAATCATTATTGTAAAAATTATAAAGTTTTTTAAGCACTTTTTTATCTCTCCTATAAGCTGTTCTAATACGATTAGTTTTATCTATTAATCTATCTAATTGTTCTAATTGAGCAGGTAACCGATTTAAAGTCGTTGAATTAGTATAAAAATTTGTTAATTCCTCAAAATATATTTGTTCTGAGGTTTTTTGTGATTGAGTAAAATCTAAAGTTGTGCTGATGAGTTGACTATATGGAGCCACTAAATCAATCATTTGCGCTAATAGTGTCCGAGTAGGTACATTACCCAATTGGGCAATACTACGATCATCAATAGCAATAACGGCAACCTTATCACCCGGATAGCGATTGATATGCTGAACACTTAAATCATAAGCCATTAGTTCTAAGGGTTGTAAAAAATTCAATTGTGCCATGAGTAGAAGAAAAATACCGATGATTAAACCAAAAAACCAATCACTCCCTAAAATTTTTTCAGGTAAATTAAACATTACGAACTATTATGATATTTTAATGATAAAAGAATAAACATAGATTGATTTGATAATGAATCAATGAAAATATACATATCTATGGATAGCAGAATATATGCCAAATTAAAAAGGGAAAAGAAAAAGCGGAAATGAGAACAGAATCCAAAACAGATTTTAGTAGTCCTCTGAAAACTCCGGAGAACTCTATAAGTTTTTGATTTTTATTTGAGCTTTATCCACGTAAGTCTTTGAAAATACTATACGCAAAAAAGTTCTCCGGAGTTTTCAGTAGTCCTGACAAATTAATGGATATCTGATTGCGGAAATGAGAACAGATCCAAAACAGACTTTAAGTAGTCCTGACAAATTAATGGATATCTGATTGATGGGGATAGCAATAAAACTAATATTTTCAGTGTTATACTGAAAATACCTGAGAAGTCTGTCAGTCTTGGATTTTTAGTTGAGCTTGTCCACGTAAATCTTTGTAAATCTTTGTAAATACTATAAATAAAAAATTTATTCAGAGTTTTCAGTGTTATACCGAATCAATAAAAGCCTGAACTTTGAATAATGCTTTCTGTTGTTTGAGGAGATTGAAATAAACTGGGTTTGAAAATAAATGTCATCACTTTTACAATTTTATTTAAAAAAGTGGTAAGAGAAGCCAATAAAATAACTTTTCGATTTCAAAATGTTGGCACTGAGAAAGCGAATAAAATAACTTTAGATGCTGTGTCATCCTCTTAAAATTGGGAAGTTATTTTATCGGCTTCCCTAACCCTATGCTGGAGTTCAAGATGTCTAAAAAAACATAAAGCTTTGGACTTTAAAACCCCAGGAGCTTGAAGTCTACAGCTTTAGCTTTATATTAAATCATTACCTTTTGTAGAGCTACTCAGAAGCCAAAACCCCTATCAAAAATAGATAGCCGAAAAACGTGTACAATAGACATTTAATTTTTTAGCCATGAAATTTAGATCGTAAAGGAAAAATGGAGTATTTTTTTCCAAGTCTCCTAACCTATTTTTAAAGTAGAATTTATATAAAATAACAAAAAATAAGTCAAGTCCAACGAAATTCCCAACTATCAATTCCCAACAAATTATGAACTCAAAACATTGGTTAGCGCCAGCTAAATTAAATTTATTTTTGCACATCACCTCACGACGAGAAAATGGATATCACAATTTGCAAACCATTTTTCAATTCCTTGATTATTGTGATATTTTATATTTTAATACACGCTCTGATGGACAATTATTGTGTCAATCAAGTGCGAAGGATTTGCTACCAGAGCAAGATTTAGTCTTACGTGCGGCACATTTGCTCAAACAAAAAAGTGGTTCCTCAAAGGGCGCAGAAATACGCGTTGAGAAAAAAATACCGATGGGTGGTGGCTTGGGCGGTGGTAGTTCTGATGCCGCAACCACGTTATTGGCCCTCAATCAACTTTGGCAATTGCAATTGTCTTATACTCAATTAGCCGAATTAGGATTAAGTTTAGGAGCTGATGTGCCGGTATTTATACATGGACACGCAGCTTGGGCTGAAGGGATCGGTGAATTATTAACACCAATAATCCTTGAAGAACCTTGGTATCTCATCATCCATCCAGGTTGTCATGTGCCAAGCAAAGAAATTTTTTTAGCTGAGGACTTGACACGCAACGCATTTCCGATCACAATACGCGAGTTTCAAGCTGATCGTAGTCAAAATGTTTGTGAGCCAGTTGTACGTCGTCGTTACCCACAAATTGGGCAAGCTCTTGATTGGCTTAATAAATATAGTCCAGCACGATTGACTGGGACTGGTGCGTGCCTATTTGCCGCTTTTGAAAGTCAAAATGCTGCGGAAACTGTATTGGCTCAATTGCCAAAACAATGGCAAGGGTTTGTTGCACAAGGGAAAAATATATCGCCCGCTCAACAAGGCTTCATAAATAATGCATAATCTATAATAATGCATAATCTATATTTTTTTTCAGTATTTAATAACCAAAGTTAACATCTATATTGACTTTGGAACGATAGTTAATAAATTACTTGAAAAAAACTTTACATTGATAAAAATGTGAAGTAGAATCTGTAAAGAATCAAAACTTAAAAAAGTGGTTAGCCTTCCACGTTAAAAAAAATGGGATTAAACAAAATAACCCTTAAGCTTTTGCGAGGGGATAGTGGTTGATTGTTCCCATGTTCAAATTTATTAACATTTATCAATAATATTTATCAATAATGTTAATATTTAACAACAAAATTGCAATCTAAATTATAGTATCTGTTGTTTTCAAATCAACAATTGGGGTGTAGCCAAGCGGTAAGGCAACGGGTTTTGATCCCGTGATCCCAGGTTCGAATCCTGGCTCCCCAGCCATCTATTTAATATCCTCATATTTCATTCATTTTATAAACCCCGTGGGAGTCTCGCCGCTGTGTCGAGCCGTATGATGGTGTTTACGGGTAATGCCAACCCAAGTTTAGCCCAACAAGTGGTGGGCCATCTCAATTTACCTTTAGGAAAAGCCGTTGTTGGTCGTTTTAGGGATGATGAGATTATGGTTGAAATTCACGAAAATGTTCGTGGAAAAGATGTCTTCATTATCCAACCAACCTGTCGTCCAACCAATGATCATTTAATGGAATTATTGGTATTAGTAGACGCTGTACGTCGAGCCTCGGCGGGCCGTGTTACCACTGTCATTCCTTATTTTGGTTATTCCCGTCAAGATCGTCGAACACGTTCAGTCCGCGTACCTATCACTGCCAAAGTCGTTGCGAATATGCTCAGTAGTGTTGGGACAAATCGTGTATTGACCGTCGATTTACATGCAGATCAAATTCAAGGTTTTTTTGATTTACCGGTTGATAATGTTTACGCTTCGCCTATTTTATTAGGTGATATTTGGCGACATGAATATTCGAATATCATGGTGGTATCGCCAGATGTCGGTGGGGTTGTTCGTGCTAGGGCCCTTGCAAAGCAGCTTGATGATGCTGAATTAGCGATAATTGATAAACGTCGTCCTCGTCCAAATGAAGCCATCGTTATGAATATTATTGGCGAGGTAAAAAATCGGACTTGTATCATTATTGACGATATGGTTGATACAGCGGGCACTTTATGCGAGGCTGCCAGCGCACTCAAAAAACATGGTGCAGCTAAAGTAGCTGCTTATTGTACCCATCCGGTATTATCAGGCAATGCAGTAACAAATATTGAAGCTTCTGGATTGGATGAATTAGTGGTAACTAATACCATCCCTTTGAATGAAGAAGCTGCTGCATGTTCACGCATTCGTCAATTAAATATTGCTGAAATGTTGGCAGAAACAATGCGACGTATTAGTGAAGAAGAATCGGTGAGTTCTTTGTTTATGGATTAATTTTGTTATTTCCTTTATAGTTTTCCTGATAAATTTTTGTTTTCTTAAAAAAAATACTATTTTTGCCGGACAAAACTTTTCTGGACAAGTATATTGCTAATATCAAGTTAAAATATTATAGGCGATAATGTATCGCCTTTTTTTATTTTTAAATTTCTAAAAAACATAAACTGGCTTTCAAAAATATAGTGTTTTTAATGTCCCTCCAATAACGTTTTTAATAGCTCTCTCCAAACCCGATGCGAGACGATTAAAAGTGTTGGACAAATCTATCATCCAAAATTTATTTTGGAGACCTAAAATTAGCAATCCTCCACACTTTTAATCCCCTCCTAGTACCTTGTCAGTTTTCTATTGTCGGGTAGATACCACGTATCTTGTTGTTTTAATTAGTACGTAACCCGACAATAGAACGCTGACAAGGTACTAGCCTTTATCTTCGTAGAATTAGAGATAGGCAAAAATTACCTTTGAACATAAGTTTAGTATACTGAGTACAGTTACAATTTTAACTTTCAATGGGAGAAGGGAACCCCACCTATTCATTATGGTAATTGACATTTGACTTCGGACTGTTTTTCACCTGATTGTTATTTATTTACAGTTATTTGACGGATATTTTTGATCTGAAGTCAAGTGTCAACTACCATAATTGCTGGGTGAGGAAATGGGAAATGGGGTAATTAAGTTTATGTCCACGTTGAGTATATAAATAATTTGTCAATTTAAAAATCTATTCTTTAATTAAAAAATTGTATTTTCGCATTTTTTACAAATCATCATTATAATACTACTGAAAACTCCGGAGAACTTTTTTGCGTATAGTATTTTCAAAGACTTACGTCGATAAGCTTAACGAAGAATCAAAGACTTACAGAGTTCTCCGGAGTTTTCAGAATACTAGATTGATTTCCTACGTTGAAGATTTGGATTCAAAAAAATATGATTTCAAAATAATACTAGATTGATTTCCTATGTTGAAGATTTGGATTCAAAAAAAATATGATTTCAAATTCAAGAGCAGTAGTGTGTTAAAAATGATAGAAAATTGTAGGATAAGGATTAAGTATTTATTACAAGAGAAGTAGCAAAAAATAACTTACAACAAACAAATACTATTTCTTAAAGAAATAGCATTTGTAGAAAATAGCATTTGTAGAAACCTCTATCGTGTTATTTACTACCATATCTCATAAAACTACATCAAATGACTGAAGTTAGATTTTCTAAAAATCATGGTTTAGATTTAGAGTCTAAAGTTTTCGCGTAGGGTAATATTAAGTAACTGATAACTGATAACTGATAACTGATAACTGAAATAACTGGGAAGAAAGGATGGAACAATTTAAAATTGAGGCTCAGCTACGAACTGAGCGAGGTAAAGGAGAGAATCGTCGTCTACGCAAGGCAGGATATGTACCAGCTATTATATATGGTGGAGATAAAGAGCCGATATCTTTAACACTATCTCATAATGACTTGTTAAGACAGTTAGAACATGAAGCATTTTATTCACGAATATTGACAGTCAATATTGATGATCAGCCAGAACAAGCGGTACTAAAAGATTTACATCGTCATCCCTACCGTCCAACAATCCTACATTTGGATTTTCAGCGTGTCAGTGAGACTCAAAAACTGTATCGGGAAGTACCTTTACATTTTATTAATGAAAGTAAATCTGTCGGGGTTAAATTAGGTGGTGGTTTGATATCACACCATTTGGCTGAAGTTGAGATACGTTGTTTTCCTAAAGATTTGCCAGAATTTATTGAAGTTGATTTAACTGAAATTAACTTAAATGACACCGTTCATTTGTCTGACTTAGTACTTTCAGAAGGTGTTGAAATAGTAGCCCTCATTTCTAAAGATGCCTCGCGTAATTTACCGGTTGCGTCAGTAAACTTACCGCGTGGTGCTCAAACTGAAGAAGAAGACGCTGAAAAAGAGGCAAGTGCAAGTACAGAGGAATAACAACGATAAGGGTAATCAATAAGAGTGTCTATTAGTTTAATAGTTGGGTTGGGCAATCCTGGAACCCGTTATGTGGCGACTCGTCATAATGCGGGTTTTTGGGCAGTCGATGATATTGTGCGAAAAGCGGCAACACAATTTCGTCCAGAAGCTAAATTTCAAGGCGAAGTTTGTCGTGTTGAGGGAGCTGATTTAAAATATTGGTTACTTAAACCGACGACTTTTATGAACCACAGCGGACAAGCTGTTGTCGCGTTAGCAAATTATTATAAAATTCCACCCCAACAAATTTTGGTCATTCATGATGATCTTGATTTTCCGCCAGGCATAGCGCGTATTAAAAAAAGCGGCAGCGATTGTCGGCATAATGGCTTAAAAAGTATTATTGCCCATCTTGGCAGCAATCAATTTTTGCGCTTACGGATCGGTATTGGGCATCCGGGACACCGCGATGAAGTAACTTCTTATGTATTGAATGCGCCTACCCGCGACGATCAAATAGCAATTGATACTGCCATTAAAGTGAGTTTAGAAGTAATGCCGTTGATACTCACCGGAGAAGTCGATAAAGCCATGCAACAGCTCCATACGCATTCTGCAAATAGTGAATAGTGAATTTATTCTTAAACAAATACTATTTCTTAAAGAAATAGTATTTGTTAGGAATGGCAAGAAATTTATGCTCTCCATCCCAGCATCCCAGCATCCCACCATTTTCCAGAATCCAAAATAAATTTTGGACTCCAACCAAATGAATTTCAATCCAGAATTGGTATCCTTTATTTTAACCAGAAATGGCCCCTGCCTGAATCCGTTTAATTCCGTCTTTCCGTTGTACTATCTATTATTCTGAAAATACACCAGTTGTCCTCTATGATCCGTATTGAGATTCATCAACATTTTTAGTTGAATTATTTGAAAACGTTTATGTATCCAAATATGATCAATATCATAGAGTGCTAAAAAAAATGGCCATGTTCCGCGCCATACGCGAGCGTTTTTACTGGCTAATTGATAACCGCCCGCGGCTGTCGTGTATGAATCAAAACCAATACTATGACTCACCGCATTAAAATCACCAATAATCATATCAACCGGTTGACCTTGTTGATCACTGTCAATTACAGCTTTAATGATATCTGTCAATAAAGGTGTTCTTACCTTTCGTACACTACGTTTACCGTCTACCAATAATAAACGCAATGGTTGTTCTCGCACCGTTACCTTAACTAACATCGCCATACCATTACGAATTTTGGCCAATCGTTCAAATTGGAGCTTTCCCGATGAAAAAATTGCTAACCCATTGCGCTTAGTACGATAATATTTAAACATTGACCAATTTGGACCCATTTGTTGAGTCAATTGTGCCAGCCACGAATCAATTTGTGGCGGTTCATTGAGAACGATAATATCAGGATAGTGCTGAAAAATATCTGTGCGTATTGAGGGCCATTCATCACCGGTATATTGACTTGTCAAATGACCGTTATAGCCAATGCCACCCCATTTCACATTCCAATGTAATAGACTGATTGTATTAGCAGTTATTTTAGCTAAATTATTCCCAGTTCCTATCATTGAGTAACTACCCCAAATAGTAATAATCAATCCAATGATAGTTAAACTAAATCTCAATTTTGGTAAACTATGTCCTTCCTGCCATAAATCCAGCAAAATGGCCCATAAACCTAACGGTAATAAAGGAATATACATCATCAAAGCCAAGACAATATGACGATCACGAACAATATGTCCAATGATTGCGACTAAAATAACTAAGACAGTGCCTATTGTGAGGAATTGTTTAAAGAGAAGGAATATTTTTTGATTGATAAATAATTTCATTTAATCGGTTACTTTTTTTAAAAAACCAAAGCTAAAGCTTTGGATTCCAATTTCAAGCCCAACGCTCACGCTTTGGACTCAGGATTCCCGTTCTCGCTTTGGAGTCCAAAGCTTTAGCTTTGGTTCTTTGGGAGAAAATTAAAATATGTCATTAAAAATAATAAAAATTTTATTCAATCTATGGTTTTTTCTTATCATTGGATGTACCCCTTTAGCTGCTCAAGTTAGCAAGGACAAAAATGACTATATTGTATTAATACATGGTTTAGGGCGTACCAGTTTCTCAATGACTTTTTTAGGCTATTATCTTGAAGAACAGGGATTTAAAGTATTTAATCTCAATTATCCCTCTACAGAATACCCAATTGAACAATTAATCCAAAATGTAAAAAAACAGATAAAACAAGCCAAACTTGAATCGGCAAACCAAGTACATTTTGTTACTCACTCAATGGGCGGAATTATCACGCGCTTTTATCTAAAAGAGAATAAAATAAAAAACTTAGGTCGTGTCGTTATGCTCAGTCCACCCAACCAGGGAAGTGAATTGACTGATAGTTTGAAAAATAATGTCAATATCTTATTTCGCTTTTTCACCGGGCCAGCGGGACAACAGTTAGGCACTGAACCTTCTAGTATTCCTAACCAACTTGGCCCAGTTAATTTTGAATTAGGCGTTATCACCGGCAATGCGACACTTAATCCACTTTATTCCTATTTAATCCCTGGTGAAGATGATGGCAAAGTCTCAGTAGAACGCGCTAAAGTGAAAGGCATGAAAGATTTTTTGGTTGTACCTCACAGTCACACATTCATTATGAATAGCCATGAAGTGAGAGAACAAATTGTTTACTTTTTAGAGTATGGGCAATTTCGTCGTTAGAAACGTAGCAGAAAATAACTTACAGACTATCAACAAATACTATTTCTTAAAGAAATAGTATTTGGAGAGCCTCTATTTCAAATCACGTATGTTTAACAATATCCCTTAATCTAAGGAATCAGGATTTAATAATACCCGAAACTTGAATATCCAAACCTGCCAGGTTTTTAAAACCTGGCAGGTTTAAGTTCGATTTTTATTGAATCCTAATTCCTAAGCAGAATCTAAAATAAATTTCGGACTCAAAAAAAAACCAAAAAAAAAGATACCGTTGGATAACGATATCTTTATCTATTTACTTTAGCGACAAAGCTGTCAATAAAATACATCATTTGAAATATTAACCCCAACAAATACTATTTCTTTAAGAAATAGTATTTATTGGTTATGTGTAAATTATTTTCTACTAAATCCTTTAAATTAAGTGGTGGCAGCCGTTTGTGTTTGTGTAGTGGCAGCCGCTTGTATTTCTATGGTGCGAATACGGGAATAAAGTCGACTTTTATGGCGAGCTGCCTTATTTTTATGAATGATTCCCTTACTTGCCATGCGATCTATAATTGGAACCGCAACTTGATAAGCCACCCGTGCTTCTTCAGAATTACGATTATCAATCGCTTTAACCACTTTTTTGATATAAGTACGCAACATAGAACGTCGACTGGCATTGTGTTGACGACGCTTTTCTGATTGACGCGCACGTTTCTTTGCTTGTGCTGAATTAGCCAAAATTTTACTCCTTATTAAAAATCTAAATTTTTAAATTTTTAAGCTTTTCTAATTTTATGAAACTCGTTATTATATAAAAATCCTCTACCAATGAAAATGTTTTATATATTTTACATGAATACATTGGACACCAAATCACGGTTTTGATTTTAGAATCCAAAGCTTTAGCTTTGCTAAAATAAATATTAACTGAATCCTCAACTCAAGTTTTGAAGTCAATATCACGCTTTTCGTTTTGAAATCCAAAGTGTGCAAACCTAGGGAAAATAAATATGACTGTTCATCATTTACGTCCCCAATTTACCGATAATATCATCAAAACCTTGCAACAAGGCACTTCTGTCAATTTAATTGCGCCATCAGGACAAGGTAGAAAGCGATTATTAGAAGATATAAAAAAAATGCGATTAGAAAATACGCAAATATTTTTTGTGAATATGAAAAATTACAAGGAAAATTATCAGGGATTTTTAAAGGAATGCTGGCAACAATTTGGAAAAAAGGGTGAATTACCCACTGATTTAGGACAACTCATGACTTTACTTGAAGAAACTAATAAAAAATTTATTTTATTATTATATCATTTTGATGATTTATTGAACAACGCACGTATTGATCCCAAATTTGATGTGTTTTTTTTTGATCAATTAAATAGCCTTAAAGATCAAGAAAATTTGTCATTACTTTGTGTCACAAAACATCCACATGATCAATCAATCATATTTATTCATCAAAAAATACATAGCCATTCATGGTTAGATTTAGAAAAAAAAAGAGTTCCCAAACTTACTTATGATGAAATTCTCTATGAATTAAAAACCCGCAATTTATCTCTTTCTCAGGATGAATTGTCTGAAATTGCTTGGTTTGTCCATCGTAACAACAAGCCTTATTGGGTACTTAATTATTTTGCGGACAAATTGAAACATCGTGACAATGAAGAGATTGAATTAGAGCATCGTCTGAAAAAGTGGTATCGACAGTTTAAAAAAGAAGATTTTATTTGGACAACAAGAGAAGTTCTTAGCTCAAAAGAACAACTCAAAATATCTTTTAAATTGTTATTAAACTCCATTCTTCATTTTATTAAGAATAGTTTTTCAACGAAAAAACCGTTTTAGGCAATATTTTTAAAACGCGTAAAAAAAAACAATGATAAATAGGGGTTAATGAATAATCTATACTACCCTCAGTCCTCTTAAAAGTAGTGATATTAGAGTTCTTCGCTGTGCTTTGCTTACAGTATCACAAAACTCCATCACTACCTATACTGAAGGTATTTCAAATCAGTGAAAATTTTGAATCAAGAGAAATCTAATTTCTTCAAGAAATTGGATTTCTTCGACATTTTAGATTTTCACCAAATTCAAAGGTGAACAGTATATTTTAAAAAGATGACCATGAATATTTGATTCAAATTATTGAATATAAATCAAAAATATACTTTTAGAATAGAATGAATACGAAAAATAATCGAGATGATTTCAATCAATGTGCTGCACTAGTTTTTGACCTGCTTTATAAAAAATTTCCGATGGAAGCCGAAATAATTGTTGAAGAATTAACAGAATTGCTTAACGAAAACATGACAGATAACTATTTTGCCACTATTCGTTTTTTGCAACGAGAAGGTTTTATTCGTTATCAAGAATTTAATTTTGGTACTTTTAGTGGTGTCATATTAACCAGTAAAGGATTAAAAATTTTAGACACTATTCCCAGCGTTGCTAAAGAAGAGACCATTGCTCAACAACTTGATACCGCATTGATTGAAAACAGTCAAAAAAATGTTGGCATTGTTATTCGAGAAATGATTAAATTATCAGTTTAAATTATTTATAAACCACTCCAAGCTAAAGTTTTGGATTTCAAACCAGGCATTGGAATTCAAAGCTTTAGCTTTGTCAATAAAATAATTCCCAAGAGTAATCAATGTGTCCACAAAAATAATTTTACTCATAGGTCCTAACGGTCAAGTCGGTTGGGAATTGCGCCGCTGTGTGCAAACCCTTGGAAAAGTTATTTCGGTCGGTAGAAGCTATAGCGAAGTCACCCCCATGGATTTAGCGGATCCAGATTCCATTCGTCGTGTCATACGCGAAGTGAAACCGACCCTTATTCTCAATGCCGCAGCTTACACTGCCGTTGATCAAGCAGAACAAGAACCAGAATTAGCCCATAAAATTAATAGTATAGCTCCAGGTATTTTAGCAGAAGAAAGTTTGCGTCTCAAAACGCTACTCATACATTACTCAACCGACTACGTGTTTAACGGTCATCACACGCTACCTTATCTTGAAAGTGAGCCAGTCAACCCACTAGGTGTTTATGGCACCAGTAAATTTGCCGGTGAGCAAGCCATTCAGGCTATCGGTGGACAATATCTCATCTTTCGTACCGCTTGGATTTATGGAACACGAGGTAAAAATTTTTTACTGACCATGCAGCGTCTTGCCAAAGAACGTGAGGAACTCAAAGTCGTCGCTGATCAAATTGGTGCCCCCACCTGGAGCAGGATGATTGCAGAAGCGACCATACACATCGTCGCACAATTATTTTCACCGCAACATCAAGTTGATATTGAAAGATTTTCAGGTATCTATCATCTCACCTGCGCAGGACAAACGAATTGGTACGAATTTGCTAAAGCAATTATCGCACGATCCGAAAAACAACCTCGTATATTACCCATCACCACAGCAGATTATCCCACACCCGCAAAACGTCCAGCCTATTCCGTGCTATCCAACGCAAAATTAGCAAACACGTTTGGGATCACCTTGCCACATTGGAAAAAAGCACTCGAATTATGTATGGCTTCGGAATAATGTAGTCAGATTTCTCCCTCCCCCTAACCCCCTCCCGCTGGGAGGGGAGCCGCTCGATGGTATTTTGCTATTCTTTAGCAAAAACTATAAATGACTCTATTATCTATAATTTTTTGGTGTTAGCTCATCTGATGAAAATTCCAGTGAGCGGTCCCCCCTCCCAGCGGGAGGGGGTTAGGGGGAGGGAGAAATCTAACATAAAACATAAAAGTCGCAAAAAACATGAAAAAATCGACAACACAACGCGGTGCCATTCTCATCATTGTATTATGGTTTATCGTTATAATCATTGTCATGGTAGCTGCTTTAGCTGGAGAAATTCGTCTATCAGCAAAAATAGTGCTTCACAATAAAATAATTTTAGATACTTGGGGAGACACTCTTCAAGCATTAAATGCAGCACAAATGGAATTACTTATCAATCGAATGCCCGATCCGCCTGGCGAAGAAGATGTTCCGTTAGAAGAACGTAAAAATAAAAAATATCGTTTTAATGGACAAAAGCTAGAACTCACCTATCCGGTTCCAAAGACTGTCACCGTTCGTATTTATGATCATGCCAGTAAAATTAATATTGGACGTTTATCCAAACAACGAATGCGCCAATTATTAGAAAAACGGGTTGGTAAAGAAGACTTAGAAACCTTAGATGCTTTAGAAGATGCGTGGGAAGATTGGATTGATCGTGATGAACTTAAACGCGCTAATGGTGCAGAAAAAGATTATTATGAAACACTCTCTCCTCCTTATGAACCGCGTAATAGCCGTTTAGAAACTGTTGAAGAACTTTTATTAATTAAGGGATTTGATGAAGTTTTTAAAGGCATAGAAATAGATACTGTTTTTACCGTTTACGGTAATAGTACCAAGCTTAATCCGAACTTAGCCACTCGTGAAGCCTTAATGATGATTCCCGGCATGAATGAAGAAATTGTCACGAAGATTCTTACTGAACGTCGTAAAAAAGACTTAAAAAATTTCAATGATTTGAAAGAAATGATGGAACCTGAAGATTTTGCCGAAATTCGCTCTTGGCTCAATTTTTCCACCAGTAATTTTTATACCATCGCAATACAAGTTAAAAATCTAGAAGACATTCAAAACGAAGACATTCAAAACGAAGATTTTGACACAGAAGAATCAGAAACACCAGATGAAGAAACTTCTTCAAAATCACATGAATATCAACGTGCTTATATGATAACAGTGCAACCGAAAGGTTATAACAAATTACCCAAAATATTAAGAGTTGAACCTTATGGCATGTTACCTGATACTCGCCATGAAAACATCCCCATTGAAGAAGTATTTTGAAATTAAAGGTAGGAGCGAACCCATCTGTTCGCCCTTTCAAAACAAATTAAATGGTAATTTGATTGACGCTAGTAATGGCTAAAATAACGCCAGTAATAATAACACCGATTACGCCACCTATTACTAATATCGCTATAGGTTCAATGAGTAATAAAAAGCGTTTCATTCGCACTCGTCCACTTTCTTCTAACAGTTTGGCGAGTGAACGGAGCATTTGTGGTAACTTGCCAGCACGTTCCCCAGCGCGGATCAGATTATGACCGGTTGGAGTCAGTGCTTCATTTTCTTGTAGTGCTTGTGATAGGGGAGTACCACCTTTGACATCTTTAGCAACTTGAGTGAGTTTGGTATTAAGACTGGGTAATTTAATCCCTTGCGTGGCTAATTCGAGGGCCCGTAGCAAGGCAACCCGATTTTCCAACAATGTTCCCAACATAGCAGCCCAACGACCCGTTTCAGCTTCGATAATCCAAATACCAAGTAGTGGCATTTTAGCAGTAGCATCTTGAAATTTTGCACGTAGGCTGGGTTGATTGAGTACATAAGCTATCAAAATAATTAATCCAATAGCTATTCCAATAACCCATTCAAAATGGGTATTTAATAGCATCCCAGTATTAATGACAAATTTAGCCAGTAGCGGAATGTCATCACCACGATTTTTGAGAATGTTAGCGAAGCGAGGGACAACGATTATAAAAATCATTAAAATGGCAGCAATCCCAGAGACAATCAAAATAATCGGGTAAATCATGGCGTTACGCATTTCATTAGCGACTTGTTGTTCATATTCCATTTGTGCAACGCCATCGCGCAAAGCAGAGGCTAATTTACCCGTCAATTCTCCCGCTTCAACTAATTGTGTCACATACCAGGGTAATTCTAATGGACTAGCTTGCAACGTGACAGAGAAGGCGATCCCTTGACGCAATTCGCTGGCAATATCAGCAAAAGTTTGGGTAATAAAGGGATGATGTGAAGAATTAGCCAGGGATTCAACGGTTTCTATCAAAGCCACACCAGATTCTAACAGCGTGGTAAGTTCATGTAACACAATGATAATATCACGTTTTTTGGGTTTACCCGCTTTGCCAACACTACGATTTGCGGCACTCACTGGTGTCAATGACAGAGGCGTAAGTCCGCGTCGTTGTAAGAGACGAGCAGCTTCTCTTTCCGCTTCAGCGGTTAAAATACCACTGACTTCTTGCCGATGACCATCTATCGCTTGATATTTGTAGCGCATATTTTTCAGTTATCAGTTATCAGTTATCAGTTATCAGTTAGGAATAGCCACAAAATAATTTTCCATTTTACCAAGCAGGAATCATTGTGTAATTCCATTGATCCAATATTTTATCTTCATAAGGTGTTCGGGATTTTTATGTGATTCTTGCTGATGTATACTGCACACGGGCATAACTTAAACTTTTATGTAGGGGGCCGGCAAAGTCTTTTCTTGCCCACCTTCCTCAAGAGAAAAGTTCAGTTTATGCCCGCGTGCAGTATATCTGTAGGTTCAATACCATTAAGTTAAGTTAAGTTAAGTTAAGGGCAACCATAAAGGATTGCCCCTACATAAGATCATGATTTGTAGGGGTAATCCCTTGTGGTTACCCCTTAATGGCATTAATCTATAGGTTGGGTTACGCTTCGCTAACCCGACCTACACTTATAATCAATTAGTTATAAAAAACCACAAACACCATGGGGTGCATCTATTTTTAATAGTTCAGATATTTTTTTATAACTATATGAAATAAAAATGGAATTTAAATATGATAAAATAACATTTTCCTCATCAACTGCGTTATAGGTAAATTTTAGCTAATCCTAATATAGCCATCCTAAATGATTTGTACATTTTCTGGTTCCAACGCTCCGGCGTTGGAATCCATCCGTGACGCTCCGCGTCACTCCTTTTTTCAAAATGACAAAGTCTATATAACTCATTTAGGATTGCTATAGAAAATAAAAATATCTGATTTAAATTTTTATATCATTGCTTAAATATGACACAATTTATTGATATAGTAGATATTTTAATACTTAAGCAAAATGTATTCTGTCATCCATTGTTAGCGATTACTGTGACGAAATTAAGGATGAGTACATAATCGCAGGTAAATTATTGATTGATAGTTTATGACCAAAAGTTTTGCAAGAGGCTTTATTAAAAAAAAATATTTATTTTTAAATTCTTCAGTTTTCCTAAATTTTCAAAATTCATTAAAAATTTGAGCGTTGAGCGAGTTTGAACGAAAAAATCATGGCTCAAGATAGGAAATAACATTTATGGATCATAGTTTAAATTCTGAACATCTCGTTGAAACCATTAATATTCTCTATAAAAGAATGAGTGAGCGTTTCCCTAATTCAGGACTGAGCAAAGTATGTCTTGAATTACATACCATTGCTAAAGAAACCAAATCTCGCTGTCAATGGATTAAAAAACCACAAATCTTACTCCGACTGGGTGTGGGACTCGTTATTTTTTTTATTCTCTTGTTAACAGTTTTTATTGTAATAGCTGGTATTGACTTTACTGTCAAGGATGACACGATGGATGGAATTGAATTCGTTGATTTTTTACAAATTTTAGAGGTGAGTGTCAACATGCTCATTCTTATCGGGGCAGCCCTATTCTTTTTTGTGACTACCGAAACACGCAAAAAACGAAAACGAGCTATGATGAGCATTCACGAACTCCGTGTTTTAGCCCATGTGATTGATATGCACCAACTGACTAAAGACCCAGAGCGGGTTTTTTCTGAAAAAAATCGAACCGCATCATCACCTCAACAAACCATGACTGCTTTTGAATTAACACGCTATCTTGATTATTGTGCCGAAATGCTCTCTCTAGTCGGAAAAGTTGCCGCCCTATATGCACAAGATTTTGAAGATGAAGTCGTTTTAACCGCAGTCAACGATATAGAAACATTAACGACCGGATTATCAAGAAAAATATGGCAGAAAATCGTCATTCTTTACCGATTTAAACAACAATAAATCTTTCGCCTTTGGCGAATAATGAATATAGCATTTCCCAAATTAGTGAAAGACCCCCCCCCTTGCTCCCCTCCTTTCAAAGCGGGAAATGCTATAACAAATAAAAATCGTCAATTTTCCAATTGATTAAAAATGATTTTCGATCCAAAATAAAAATTATTATTTGAATTTGAATATGACTTTAATGCAAGGGTAAAGTCAATAATAAATTATTGAATTAAATTGAATTAAATTGAATGAATACAATAACTAATCTGACTTAGGTCGTCACAGGGGATTGTTCCTACTAAATATTATACTGAAAACTCCGGAGAACTTTTTTGCGTATAGTATTTTTAAAGACTTACGTCGATAAGCTTAATGAAAAATCAAATACTTACAGAGTTATCCTGATTTTTCAGTATTATAGGAACAATTTCTAATGGTTACCGGTTATCAACTTGGACCTCGCGTGACTTTAAGAGGAGTAAAAAATATTGAAGGAGATATTTCATGTTATTGATAATAAATAAAATATTTTACGTGTTAGGGATCATAACTGTCTTAACCCTCAACAGTTGTGCTACTCCAGCACCAGAACCCGTACCACCACAACCAACACCTTCAACAAAACCGAAAATGGATTGTCAAGTCGCCGTGCCAGAACTTTATGGTCATTATGAAGGCGAATGTCAAAATGGCAAAGCGCATGGGCGTGGAAAAGCCGTTGGTTTAGATATGTATGAGGGCCAATTTGCTAACGGCTATCCTCATGGTAATGGCGTTTATAATTGGGCTGATGAAGCACGCTTTGAAGGGCAATTTCAAAAAGGTATTCCTCAAATCCCACATACCGGTTGTTATGTGGCTGATCCGCGTCTTCGTGGCACGTATAATGGAGAATGTCGAAGCGGTAAAGCATCAGGTCGCGGTAAAGCAAGAGGCATAGACGCTTATGAAGGCGAATTTATTGATGGTATCACCAATGGAACTGGCACTTACGTTTGGCATAACGGTGATCGTTATTTAGGGAAATTCCAAAATGGCAGACCTTATGGACGTGGTGTAGTGAAATATGTAGATGGTTATGAAGAAGTGTGTGAAGATGCGAATGATCCAAGCACATGCGTTGCTAAAAATTGATAATACTTCAAAATTTTAATTTAAGCTCGTTATTAATAGGGAGAACATAAATTATGCAAAGACCGGGTAGAAGAAGCTCAAGTTTCTCTTGGTTTAAAAAACTCTTTGGGATAGAACAACCACAATCGCCAGATTTAGAACCATCCCCTCAACCGACCAAACCTTCTCACCCTGGAGAGGGACAAACCACGCTTGATATCAATAATCCAACAATGCTTAAACAACTGAACGAGGCAAAGAGATATCGAGCAATCATTGAGACAGCATCCCATCAATATGGTTTGCAACCATCAGTGATTTGTGGCATGGGATCACGCGAATCACACTGGGGCTTAGGATTGACACCACCTTCCCCTAATGGACGAGGTGATTTTGCCCGTCGTCGTCCGCGTGGTGATCGACGAACTCCTGAGCCACCTGATGGGCCAGGCTATGGACGAGGCTTGATGCAAATTGATTATGATTGGCATGAATTTGCTCGCACTGGCCGCTGGTACGCTCCAAAGGAAAATATCATGTATGCTTGCACGGTATTGAATAAGGCAAGAACATTTTTTCGGAACAAACGGGTCCGTTTGAGTGACCAACAAATGTTGCAGGCGATGATTGCGGCTTACAATGGCGGTGCCACTGCAACCTTGCGAGCGATTCAAGCCGGACAAGATATTGATGCCAATACAACTGGTAGAGATTATTCCAGAGATGTACTCAATCGGAGTGGTTGGTTTCGGTTACATGGTTGGCGATAATTTTTTGTTACTGAAGTTATCATCTAAAATCAATTTTGAACGAAATAATGAGCTTTGCTCGATCAAATTTATTTTGGATAAAAAATTTTTTTCCATTTGCTATTGGCTAAAAGCTTAAAATAGCGATCAAATTTTTAATATATAATTGTTCAAAAAAGTTTTGTCCGACAAAAAATGACGATTTCTTAAAAAATATAGTATTTTTGAGAAAACCAAAATTTATCGGGATAACTATAATAATCCTAGATTTACGGTAAAATATTTCCTAACCTTATACTCTGTCAATGGAGAGGCGGTGTCCCTTTCCCTCTGAGAGAGGGTTAAGGAAAGGGAGGATTTAAGAAGAAATTTTTAGAGAGAATTCTAATGCAATCAACTAGAACAATAGAAATTTGGGTTGGCATCTTTGTTGCCATTGGTTTTGCAGCCTTACTGATGTTATCAATGAAGGTAAGCCACTTAGGTGACTTATTTGCAGATAAAGGCTATGCCACCATCGCTAAATTTGATAATATCGGCGGTTTAAAAGTCAAATCGCCAATCAAAATGGCTGGTGTGCGTATTGGTAGAGTGGCTGAGATTCAATTTGATGATAGCTTTTATCAAGCCATTGTCACTATGCACATTGAAAACCAATATAGTAAAATACCCACAGATAGTTCTGTCAATATTTTTACGGCGGGTTTACTCGGTGAACAATATATTGGCTTAGAAGCAGGAGCTGAAGAAGACTATTTAGCTGATGGCGATGAATTCGATTCAGCACTTACCCAATCCGCAGTTATTTTGGAACAATTGATTGGACAATTTTTGTATAATACTGCTGCAAGTGGTGGTAAAAGCCAATCGGCTGAATAGTGCCAAAAACCAAAACTAAAGCTTTGGACTCCAAAATTTTAGCTTTGGAAATGGAGTCCAAAGCTTTAGCTTTGGCTTACGTCTAAAGCTTTAGCTTTGGATATATTTATCTTAACCATTAAAGGAACTTTGAATGAAAAAAGTCTTTTTTAAACCGGTTGCATTAGTTTGTTTATTGATGATAGCCACACTAAACGTGTGGGCTTCCAGTGGTGCAGAAACCTTGATTAGGAACACAACCAACAAAGTGTTGAATGCCTTGAAAGCCGATAAAAGTCAGGCTCACCGCTTAGTTGAGAACGCCGTGTTATCCCATTTTGATTTTGAACGCATGTCAAAATTGGTGCTGGCGAAAAATTGGAGGCGGATTACTGATGACCAAAAAATTAGTTTTGCTAATGAATTTCGTGGTTTGTTAATACGCACTTATTCCTCAGCTTTGGTAGAAGCTGCTGGTAAAGTTCGCACTATCGATTACTCCTCTGTCAACAAAGGTGGTAGTCCGCCAAGAGCTATGGTGTCTAGTAAAGTCTATCAAAGCGGCAAGGCAATGCCTATTGAAGTTGACTATGACATGTATAGTCACAAAGGTCAATGGAAAGTGTACAATGTGAAAGTGGGTGGGGTAAGTTTGGTCAACAATTATCGCACCGAATTTGCTAATGATATTAACCGAATGGGCATAGAAGGCCTGATCAACAAAATCAAAAACCAAAATCGGAAATGATCGTGAGCCAAATCACCGTAGAAGCTAACAATGCTTGGCGATTATCTGGTGAGTTGACTTTTACGACTGTAGGCGAATTACTCTCTGAATTCACAGAAAAAAAGTCCCTCTTAGACAATGGAGGGGCAAAAAAAATTCAGCCTGCGCCTCAAGTCATGGATTTATCAGATGTTACCCGAACTGACAGTGCCGGGCTCGCTTTTTTAATTGAGTTGCAAAAACAAACCAAAGACGCGCCCATTACATTTCGTAATATGCCCGCCCAAATGTTGAGTCTTGCCAGCGTCAGCGATGTGCAAGATTTGTTAACTCAAACCCATCTATCATCCTCAATGCCATTAAGTTAAGAATTTTAATTGGGGTAACCACAAGGGATTACCCCTACAAATCATGAACTTATGTAGGGGCAATCCTTTATGGTTGCCCTTAACTTAATGGCATTGACCAGTCATCCTAATTTTCCCAATTGTCCAAAGCTAAGGCTTTGGACTCCTAACAACTTGGAGTTCAAAGCGAAGCTTTCGTCTTTCGCGCAAAGCTTCGCCTTGAACTCCAACATACCCCATTATATTACCCTTATTCATTTTATTATTTATTTGAAACCCAAATTAAATTTTTGATTTCAAAATCATTATTTATTTAGAACTACCAATTTTTTCATGGTATTAAAAACAGCAGAATCTGTCCATTGACGAGGTCCTAATGCCATCCCCTCTAAATAACCAGTTCGCCCAATCAAATAAGTGGTTGGAAAAACATTAACATTATAAGGTCTCAACCCATCACCATATTGGTCAATCCAAACCGGCAAATTGAAACGATTGGCTCTAATATAGGCTTCAACCGACTTTCTACTATCCTCTGCTACCGCAATTACCACCAATCCCTCACTTTGCAACTTTTCCCACAAAATTTGTAATTCAGCTAATTCCGCCAGACAAGAACGACACCACGTTGCCCAAAAATGAAGCAATATCACTTTACCCCGATAATCGCGTAATTGCTGGTTTTGATTTTTCAAATCAAACAGAGATAAATCAGGGGCTATTGTCGTGGGAGAGAGTTTTTGAAAAATGGCTACATTATCATCTGCTGCAATGGCTAAAGAAGTCACCAAACTAAAAAGAATACAACTGACCCATAATGGATATTGAAATTTTTTGTTTTGCATAGATTTTTTTATCATTCAAAGCTAAAGCTTTGAACTCCAAAATCCTCGCTTTTCATCTTTGGAGCGGTGGAGTCCAAAGCTTTAGCTTTGGAGCGGTGGAGTCCAAAGCTTTAGCTTTGGGATTTTTAAAGTTTTAAGCCATCGTTATCAGCATTTTCTATGCCTTATAATTTTTATTAATGATTACTAAGATATAGGTTTTATTTACTCATTTTGTTAAAATCCTTAATTGTGTGATTTCACCTATTTTTGATTGATATGCCAGATCGTTAAGTTATATAATGAAAATTGCCAGAAATAAGAATTTCCATATTTAAATAATTGTTTTTTTTTAGCTATTTTTTTATGGACCACTCTATTGTATTGAGGTTGAAATTTATGATTGAGGTTGAAATTTATGATTGAGGTTGAAATTTATGATTGAGGTTGAAATTTATGATTGAGGTTGAAATTTATGATTGAGGTTGAAATTTATGACTGACTTTTTTGATAAATATTTATTAGGTAACTCTGGAGAATTTGCTACTGTCATTCGTGCGGCTCGCATCGTGGCGATGACCGATGTCACAGCACTGATCTTAGGGGAAAGTGGTACTGGAAAAGAATTGTTAGCACAAGCCATTCATCATCAGAGTAATCGAGCGCAAGGACCATTTATTGCTATTAATTGTGCGGCGTTACCAGAAAGCTTGGCAGAATCAGAATTATTTGGACATCGTAAAGGTGCCTTTACTGGGGCAATTGCTGATCAAAAAGGACGCATTCAAGCCGCCCAAGGCGGCACATTATTTTTAGATGAGGTAGGCGAATTACCACTTTCGATTCAAGCGAAATTGCTACGTTTTCTAGAAATGGGTGAATGTCAAGTCGTGGGTCAAACTAATGTGGATAAAGTGAATACACGCATTATTGCAGCGACACATCGCAATTTACAGAAACAAACTGAACAAGGCCAATTTCGGCAAGATTTATATTATCGTTTAAATATTGTACCTTTAGAATTACCACCATTACGCAAACGTTTAGATGATTTAGAAGATTTACTTTTTACTTTCACCAAACAATTAGCAGAACATCATCAATTATCAGCACCACATTATACTAAGGCCACACTTAAACAATTACTTCGTTATCAATGGCCTGGCAATATTCGAGAATTGCATAATTTTTGTGAACGTCTGTTAATTTTGAAAAGTGGAAAAACAATTGAACCAACCCATTTACCGCGTGAATTTCAAGCATCAAAAACGATTTCTCCTCACCCGACGGAAGAATTTCTCCTGCCTGATGCCGGTATTAATATGGAAAGTTTAGAAATTCAAATGATTCGCCAAGCACTCCAAAAAACCTATGGTAATCGTAGCCAAGCAGCACGATTATTGGGTTTAACGCGAGATACTTTATTATATCGGATAAAAAAGTATGCGATTGAATTTAATAATTAAAAACCAAAGCTTTAGCTTTGGCTTGGAGTCCAAAGCTTTAGCTTTGGCTTGGAGTCCAAAGCTTTAGCTTTGGGAATAAGATAACATGCTAACAGAATTCACTTTTGTATCAGCATTTTTGGCAGGATTATTGGGAACAACGCACTGTATCAGTATGTGTGGCAGCATTGCTGGCACATTAACCCTGTGTTTACCTGCCAATGTGCATCAATCTCCCCATCGTTTATGGTTATATTTACTGATTTATAATTTAGGACGAATCAGTAGCTATATCGTGGCTGGTATGTTGGTTGGTTTTTTAGGATCGCAATTTCTACACCTACTGCCCTTAGATAATCCTCATCTGGTTATCAAATGGATATCGGGATTATTTATGATTGCATTAGGACTCTATCTTGCTGAATGGTCGCAAACACTGGCGATTTTGGAAAAAGTTGGCGCACTGATGTGGCGCAGAATAGAGCCTTTAGGACGACGCTTTATGCCAGTGAAACGTCCTTTACAAGCATTGGGCTTTGGTTTAGTGTGGGGATGGTTGCCGTGTGGATTGGTTTATAGTACCTTAGCTTTTTCATTAATCTCTTGTAGTGCTTGGCAAGGAGGGTTATTAATGTTAGCTTTTGGACTTGGTACATTACCAATGGTCTTGACACTTGGAATGACAGTACCCTGGTTAAAACGTATTGCCCATCAACGGATAATTCGTAAAATGGTAGGTACTATCGTGATTGGATTTGGTATATTGGTTTTAATGAGATAGGAAACTGAAGTGAAACAAAAACTGTCGAGATTTTAAAAACCTCGAAGGTTTGAGTTAAAAAATACTAAGGAATGAGGATTAAATAAAACCCGAAATTAAACCTGCCAGGTTTTAAAAACCTGGCAGGTTTGGCTCAAAAGTTTTGGAAATTATTAAATCCTTATTCCTAAGCATCCATTTTGACACTTTGTATCTTTGCGCCTTTGCGCCTTTGCGTGAGACAAAGTTTTGATCTATTTCTAAATAAATTTGATCTTGCTACGCTCGTTCTATTATAGAATTTAACGGATTGTTTGGGACCTCAAAATATAGAATCCTTTAAAAAAAACCAGGACTCTTTATCATCCAAATTTTTAATCCGTTCAATTCCTGCTTTATTCAATCTTTATTCAATAATTACAAGGATTGCATATAAGCAAAGATAAAACCAAGAAATTAAATTCAAATTATCCTAAAAAACCAAGATTCGTTGACTCGTTTTTACATCTTTAAAGGAGCTATTTTTAATGTATAAAAAGGCAACCACTCATCATAAAATTCCCTTAACCATTGGGATTACTGGACATCGTTATTTACGCGAAGAAGAGCAAGATATCTTAAGAAATGCTGTCCGTAAGATTTTTCAATTACTCCATAAGCGTTACCCTAATTCACCGTTACAACTCTTTTCACCGTTGGCAGATGGTGCAGATCGTTTGGTAGCAGAAGTAGCACTAGCAGAAAATGTGCAATTACTAGTTCCTTTGCCCATGTCACAAGAGTTATACGAAATTGACTTTAAAACCGCCACTTCAAAGAAAGAATTTGAAGCCTTATTAGAACAAGCCACTGAAGTCTTTGAATTATCATTATTAGAAGGCAACACACCAGAAAATATTCGTCAATATGGAGCACGCAGTAAACAATATGCTTTGGTAGGTGCCTATATTGCTCGCCATAGTCATATTCTATTGGCTTTGTGGGATGGTATACCATTAGGTAAAAGTGGTGGCACTTCTGAAGTAGTGCAATTTAAACTCACCGGCCAGATGAAAGATTTACCCAAAGATTATAAACCTCAACATAATGAGCCTTTAGACACAGCCGATACTGGACCCGTTTTTCATGTAATGACCAGCCGAAAAAGTGGTAAACCATTAGATACAGTGGGTAATATAAGGATATTATTGCCAAATAATGAACAGAAAATAGATTTAGAAGAGTGGGATTCAAGCGATTTAGAAGCCATTAATCGTTTCAATCAAGACGTTGAAGCCTTATAGTCTCGAATAAATCTGACCATTTTTTTCAGAAAAATTTTTATACTATTCTGCATACGGCTATAAACTGAATTTTTCTATTGAGAAAGGTGGGCAAAAAAAAGACCTGACAGTCTGATAAAACTGAAAGAAAATGAATGTATATCTCTGTCATTAAATAATAATATTTATAAATAAAGGAGCTATGCTAATATTAAATTTTTTAGGGAGGAACTTCCTATTATTTTTATTATCAATAAGTTAAATTAAATATTTTAGCTACTTATCATGTAAATTATTGAAATGAAATATTTTTCTGGTTCCAACGCTCCGGCGTTGGAATCCATCCGTGACGCTCTGCGTCACTCCTTTTTTCAAAATGACAAAGTCTATAGCAATTCCCGATTAAATAAAATACAGTTAATATTATTTAAATTATTGATAATGATTTATTTAACGCTATAACGCAGTAACGCATTAAACGCAAAAAAGCTATATATAACGAATGAAGGATTGCTATAGTCAAGTGATATTTTGAATCAGATCAGGAATCATTTCGATGAAAAATCAGTTTGACCGAAACTACCCATCAGACATAAGTTTCAGGTATAAATTTGAAGCAAAATGAAAAAAATTGCGATTATTACTTTATCTCAACAAGGTGCTGAAATTGCAGTAATGCTAGCGATCCAATTCAGCGAGGCCAACCTTTATTTACACCATAATATTCAAACCACACAACCAGCCCAACGTTTTAGCCGAGTCATAGAACTTACTACACAAATTTTTAATGATTATCAAGGTCTTATTTATATTATGCCAACCGGAGTGGTAGTTCGCGCTCTGACCTCTCAAATCCACCATAAATTATACGATCCCGCAGTCGTCGTGGTCGATGTTGGGGCACGTTGGGCAATTAGTTTACTGAGTGGACATGAAGGAGGGGCCAATGATTTAGCAATGCAAGTAGCTAATATCATTGGTGTTGAACCCATCATCACCACAACCACCGAAGCAGTACGCAGATTAATTGTGGGCATTGGTTGTCGGCGTAATATCTCAACAGAACGTATCATTAGTGCGATTCAACAAGCTTTAACCATGATATCACGTTCTCTTGATGAAGTCCGTCTACTAGCAACGGCTGAACCTAAACAAGATGAAATCGGATTACTCGAAGCCGCAATCCAATTACAAAGACCGTTACGTGTCATTAAAGCCCAAGAAATTCGTACTTCTTATCGAGATTTCCCCGTTTCTCTCTTTGTCCAAGCACAAGTTAATTTACCCGCTGTCGCTGAACCGGCAGCCCTCTTAGCAGGGAGGAATACCCAATTAATACTCAACAAACAGACCTTCAACGGAATAACAATTGCCATCGCCGAGGAAAATTGTATGTGGTCGGTATAGGCCCTGGTGGACCATTAGATCGGACTTTTCGCGCTCAAGCGGCTATTCAAGCAAGCGAAGTGATTGCCGGTTATAAACGCTATGTGAAGGCAGTAGCAGACTTAATTAGCGATAAAAAAGTCATTACGACCGGCATGACGAAAGAAGTTGACCGCTGTCAGCAAGCTATCAAAGCAGCTTGTGAAGGCAAAGTGGTTGCCTTGATTTCTTCTGGTGATGCTGGTATTTATGGCATGGCTGGACTCGCCTTAGAAATGATTCATGCCGAACAGCATGATATTGAAATAGAAATTATTCCAGGCGTAACGGCTGCTAGTGCTACCGCTGCCAGTCTCGGGGCCCCTTTAATGCTAGATTTTGCTATTATTAGCCTCAGTGACTTACTGGTAAAATGGGAAATCATCCGCAATCGTCTCCAAGCGGTCGCTAAAGCCGATTTAGTAGTTGCACTTTACAACCCACGTAGCCGTAAACGCATCAAACAATTGGATGAAACGGTTGAGATTTTCCTTGAACACCGTCCACCCGAAACACCAGTGGGAATTGGAACCGATGTTGGCAGTGAAGAAGAACATTTAATCATAACCACGCTAGGTGAACTATTACAACATGACATTGGTATGCGTAGTCTGGTAATCATTGGTAATAGTGAAAGTCAGGTATTAGGAAAATGGTTAATTAATCCAAGAGGATATCAACTTCCCACCAGTATCTCTTGATGCCGATTTATCTCAGGTTTAGAAAATTTTCTTTACCTAAGTACTGAAGCACAAATTTTCAGGTATTTTATAGGGGGCCGGTAACGTCTTTTTGTTGCCCACCGAAATAGTCATCAAATCTACCCAAAATTCATCATACCTGAAAATTTATGGTTCAGTACTTATCAAACCAATAAAGCCGAACATACTGGCGCAAATGGTTGGCATCGGATAACCACCCCTGCTCTATTTATTTATGGGGAATGTTGTTATTGGTGCAGAATATCTCATATTAGACGATTTTGTTGGAATGGGTGGTACGTTGGCTAATGTCAAAAGCTTTATTGAAAACGCCAAGGCTAAAATTCTGGTTTTGAGGTATTGACTGGTAAACCCGAATCATCTCAACTTTATTTAAGAACTAAAACACTTAATCATTTAAGAGAAAAACATGGATTATTTGAAGCAGAATTTAAAGAAAGCCCCGCATATCATTAAATTTGTCCCATTGCTTCATCTTCTAATATTTACTATCATATGTCATCTTAACTCTCTCCTCAATTTATCTCACTTTATTAATGTGACGAACGTGATGTCTGCCCGCTCATGAGCCAAAAACGTCAGTATCCTGCCGCTAAGATTCCAGATGAAAGTAAAACGTTGTGTGGGCGTTTCTATCAGGTTCAGCACGCGGTTGGCAAGACTCGCAAAGAGTTTATTAGAGACCTGTACTTGGCCGGATATGATGTCAGCGAGAGGCAACTTGATCGTTGGGTAGCACGAATCAACGCAGGTGAAGTAGCCGTCTCTACCACCAAAGCTTCGGGTGCAACTTTGAGACTCACACGCGAGGAACGCAATGTGATTGGTGGTTGGGTCCTGATGCAAAATTTGCAGGGTGCTCCTGTTCACCTTGCCGATTACTCGGCCTTCTGCAAGAAACATTTCAACAAGCCGTTTTAAAGCAAACCGCGTTGCGCTATCTGCATGAGGATGGATTCTCATATCGCACGTTGAAACGCAGGGCGAAGGGGTTTTCCATTGATGTCGAATCACAGCGACTTCTGGCGTGGCAATGGGTACAGAAGCATCGCGCTGCAGGTCTCTTTGATGTCAGCCAAGATATTCTGGCCTCGGTTGACTTTACATTCACAGGGCATCGCACAGAACGGTATTGCAGTTTTGCCAGTCTTGGAAGCTCCCAACCAATGTATGCCGCACCCGTTTCAAGCTATACAAACTGCATCATGACATGTGTCTGGGCCGATGGCGTAAACAGGACATCTGCGATGCTTTTTACCTATAACGCAGCCTTTCGCTGCGACCGAAATCCGACATCGCTGCGAGCCGCCCAAGTCGAACACCTCAATGAGTGTCTCAAGAAGTATGATATTGTGCCGGAACGCATTGTCTATGTCGGCATCGATCCGAACGAAACTAGAAAGTATGTTACTGAGAGTCCTGAGCTACTTCGCCAATTTTTTCAGCACTACGGTGTATCTCAAGGTGCTGTGGTTTTGAGCGACAACGGCAAGTCGTTCTTTGAGCAAGGCGAGAGTGTGTTGCTCAACCTTGGCTTCCAGAAGCATGAATGCTATCCGGCTGCTGTACATCACTACCTATCGCCAAACGACAACCGCCTCCACGGTACAGCAGGCATGGCGCACCTCAGGCATCAGCTACAAAGATGATGTAGAAAGCTGCCTACACTTACTCCATCGACTAGATCGTGACACATGTGCTCATAGCAAGTTGTGGTTTGCTCAAAACATATTGGAACTGACGGAAACGAGCCTCGATATTACCATTGGTAAGGCAAGTAAAAAATACTCTAATTTGCACAAATCATGGCTACACATGTATCAGGCATGGATGAACTTGGAAGTAAAAGGAGAGCATATCCCAGTCGATAATAACATCATTGATGTTCTGGATTGTGATTAGTAGGAGACGAATCAATGGGACAAATTTAATGAGACACGGGGGTTTCATCATATTTTCTGGTTGATTTAGAAGTTTTGTTCATTAATGGGTATTCTTTATCGTGTCTATTAAAAATAATTATTTTATCAGAAATTGGTAGGATTTGATAATTTTCACATATTTTGAATAAGATTACACGGATTTAAAGAACTGATTAAAACCGGAATAAACTAAAGCCGGTTCTGTCAATTTTTGTTAAAATGATAAATATAATTTTCAATAACAGGAAATAAACATGTTTAATCATCATTTATTAACATCAGTTGTCCTGATGATGTCCCTGAATATTGCCATATTGATGATGGGGCCCTGTCATGCCCAAATCACTACCGATGGCACTTTGGGCCCAGCCCTGAATTTACCGGGGCCCGATTACCAAATCACGCCCGACTTGGGCCAACAACGTGGTGGTAATCTTTTCCATAGTTTTCAAGATTTTAACTTGCAACGCTTGGAAAGTGCTACTTTTTCTGGACCAAATAGTGTCCAAAATGTGATTAGCCGTGTTACTGGTAGTAATTCCTCATATCTTGATGGAACAATCCGCTCACTAATTCCCAGTGCCAATTTTTATTTTCTCAATCCTTACGGCATTATGCTTGGGCCCAATGCCAAATTAGCGGTAGATGGGGCCTTTCATTTGAGTAGTACGGATTCTTTAGTGTTTACTGATGGTTACGAATTTGATGCTTATGCAGCTGAGCCTTTATTAACGGTAGCCGCACCAGAGGGGTTTGGTTTTTTAAATCAGATGGGCGAGATCAGAATTGAGGGTAATCGATTAGAAAATGGCGAGAAAGATTTCTCGGTGACGGCTGGAAACTTAACCATCAATGGTAGTAATATTACTTCAACTACTGGTTCTATTGAAATTAAAAGCCAGACTGGAAACTTACAAATTATTAATAGTAATATCGGATCGGCTACGCAGGATGGACAATCGGGTAGTATCCTATTGCAAGCCGCTGGTTCCATTGAAATCAGAGGTATTAAAATTGAAATTACAAATCAGGCTGGAGAGAAAGTGTTAAGTACCATTGGTGATATCACTACAACTACGCGGGATGGACAAGCGGGTAATATTTTCTTGCAAGCTGCCGGTTCTATTGTAATAATTGGTAGTGGAATTGTTAGTGAAACAGAACAAGGTGGAAGTGGTCATGCAGGTAATGTCACGTTAGATAGTCCACAAATCTATTTGGATAGTTATGCTCAAATGGAAGATGGCTCCATTATTAAACTTGGAGGTGCTCAAGTAGGGACAAGAACACGAGGTTCAGGCAAGGGTGGCGATGTGCAAATTTCAGCCGAACAACTATTCTTAATAAATGACAGTGCGGTTTTTGCGGAAACTTGGGGTTCAAGTTTAGGTGGTGATCTTGTCCTCAATGTTGGTTTATTAGAACTTAGAAATAATGGCAGAATCAGTACGAGCAGTCAAGGTCAAGGACAGAGTGGTCAAATTAACATCACGGCAACCAATTCAGTGGCGATTATTGGCAATAAGGAACAAGAAAAATTATCCGCAGCGATAGATGCAGATGCCAGTGCCCAAGGCAAGGGTGGCGATATTATCTTATCAAGCCCGGTTTTGTCTATAGATGCCGGAATTCTTAGAGCAGTAACGCTTGAGAACAGCGAAGGCAATGCTGGCCACATTGAACTAAAAATAGATCGTTTGGTCCTAAAAAATGGTGGTAAAGTGAATGTAAGCAGTGTGGGCAAAGGAGATGCTGGTAACATAACTATTACTGGACTTTCCAATGAAAAAGTGGACACCATAGAAATCGTTGGATATTTGGGTGACAATCCCAGTGGTATAGCAAGTAGTGCTTTCTGTGAAGGAGATGGTGGCACCATTCGCATCTCTGCAAAAACGGTTAACCTCGATCAACGTGGCACACTTCAAACTTTAACCGAAGGTGAAGGTAAAGCTGGTGATATTATCTTGAATGTGCAAAAGTTAACCATTACGCAAGGTGCTGATATTGATGCCAGCAACGAAGGCACTAACCCAGAAAAAGGTGGGAATATTACCATACATGCTACCGGTACTGTATTCATTACGGCTGAACCCGGAGAGGAGGAAAACAAACCGGTCGCTAAAGAAGACTGTTTAGGGACCACGGTGGCTGACAAAAATGAAAACGATCCGATCGTTAAAGAAGGCTATTTAGGGGGGATTTACTCTGTTGCTGGCGAAAAAGCAGGCACTGGTGGTGACGTAACTTTATCGGCAAGAGAATTGATTATGCGTGAAGGTGGTGCCATTTCATTGGGAAGTCAAGGTTTAGGCAATGCCGGGCATTTAAAACTATCTATTACCGACAACTTACGCATGAACAATGCCGCAATAATTACTCGTGCTACCAAAGCCGGTGGCGGAAATATTGAGATTGGAACGCCCCATGAAATCCATCTCATTAACAGCAAAATCACGGCTGAAGCAGGAGGTAAAAGAAAGCAAGATCATGGTGGTAATTTAACCATTCGTAATTTGGGGCTTTTTACGCTGGACAATAGCCAATTAGTGACAAACGCTTATGCGGGCAATGGTGGTGATATTAATCTTGAAACGCCTCAGCCTCAATTCAAAGTACTTAATAATAGCCAAATCGAAGCTTCTTCAGAATTGGGCTTTCATGGTGAATTTATTCTGAATTCCATCAAATTGAAAGATGATTTTTTGAATTTACCACCTCCTCAGTTTCAAGGGCTCGACTTATCCTTAGATCGTTGTGCGGGATTGACTAGAGATACTATCAGTCAATTTGTGATCACAATCAGAGATGTTTTGCCGCCTTCCCCAACAGATTTGAAAACACATTATTTTTTTCCATGATATAGACAGACATTCAGAAAAATAATTTCCCTAAATAGGGCGAACACGCAGGTTCGCCCCTACAACACTTAACCTACCTAAATTGGGTTAATCAATTGCATTAACCCCAATGAGTCCAAGTCCTTTTGCAACAACAGAACTCAGTCTAACTGTGTAACCCCCAGCCGGTAACTCTAACAACAGGGCGGCATCGGTGGATTTGCTTAAGCTTTGGGGGAGCTTACTTATTTCTGCGGCTCTCGTACCATTTTGCCAATCATTGTTAAATGCCATGACTTTACCAGTTTGAGAATAGAGGGTAATCGAAGGATTAACACCCGCACCAAAACCCCAACCTCGGATCAACACTTTTTGGTTGCCCGTACCAGTGATGATAAAACCGGCTATTACATCATCAGCACCGCCTTGAATTGGAGCCCGTGTACTGATGTTGGTAAGTTTAATGGTGTTACTGGATTCCACTTCATTGACCCCAATCAGTCCGCGCCCTTTGTTACCAACTGAACTTAAAATAGCGGTGTAAGCCCCAGCGGGTAAATCCAACAACAAACCGGCATCGGTAGGATTGGTTAATCGTAAGTTTTCGGGTAACACTCTGATTTCATTGGCCCATGAACCACTGGCCCAATTATTATTACCTGCTATCGTCTTTCCTTCTGGATAGGTTTGTACCAGCAAATCTGGATCAACACCAGCTCCAATACCCCAACCCCGAATGATGACTTTTTGGGTACCAGTACCGGTAATGACAAATCCGGCAATCACGTTATTGACTCCGCCTAAAATAGGAGCGCGGGTACTAATGTTGATAAGACGAGTTGCTGACGTAGTCTGAGTATTTCCATCGCAGGATTCCACACAAAAGGTGTGATGTTCATCCTTAATAGAACCTTTATCATAGGCTTTGACCGTCAGTGTGTACTTGCCAGGTGTCATCAATTCATTTCCAGGTACTTGTCCCTGCCATCGTTCATTACTGTTCTTGCGACGTGTGTTGATTGGAAATGGATCAAAGGAAAATATTGGTAGTGGCTGTACTGGATAGCCAAAGTGATTGAAGGTGATTGTTGGCGTAAATAATGAAGCCGTCACACTTTGAAAATATCCAGAGGTATAGGCGGTTAAGTCAATGGGTTGTCCAAGAGGAATAATGTCCGGTAATGTATCTACTTTCAGTGTCAATATGCCCGGTAAACTACGAAAACAGCCATTTAAGCATAAGTTTTTAGCTAATAAACCATTGTTAAAGTCTTCTAACTGAGGATGTTGTTGATTAAGTGGCGGTAAATAGTCCAAGAGCTTTGTTTTCACAACTTCCAACGCTTCCCAAAAATTGACTCCATCCCTTAATTGATCCAAGTAGAATTTGAGAAAGGAAATTTCTCCTAATTCATCATAATAAGCAAGATTTTCATCAGTGCTACTGATGATGACACGATTCTCACCGGCTAGAGTAGACACTAAGGTGCCGGTATGACAAGCTTCAAGAATGACGACGACTTGATTATTGGTCGAATTTTGATAGTCATCAAGCATTTCTTTAAATTCTTGAGCAGAAAAACTTTCAGTATCGGAAAGGATAAGTTCATCAGGCGCACCATGATCCACAAAGATCACAACTAAAGGATAATTCAGTGCTCCTTTTTCTTTAGCCCAATAAAAAGCTTTATGAATATCACTCACCGTAATATCACGAGGAGGTATACCCTGTCTCAATTCATGTCCATTCACCGGCGCATCAACGATATTCACCCCTAAATCCGGTTTGTGAGACAACAAATAAATTTTCTCGCTATCATAATATCTTTCAAGTAAAGTTTGATAGGCATAATTCGCCATAAAACTAACGGCTTTTTCTTGATTGTTACCATTGCTTCCTTTAGGGTGGATAATAATAGCAGCACGCTTACCATCACGAAGTTCAAAAAGGGCTGTTACCTGTTGTTTCTGATTCATGGTAACTTGGCAAGTTTCGGTACCAAAACAAGCACCATTCCAACCCACAAAGGTAGAACCGGTATTGGGAGTTGCTGTTAAGCTCACTGGCGTGTTTTTAACGTATTCTTCGGAACAGTCACTACCACAATCAATACTTTGTCCAGTCACACGCCCGCTACCCATGCCGTTTTTGCTAACGGTTAGTGTGTGATTTTCGGTAGCTTTAAATTTGATTACCCAAAAATCATAATTCCCTGCCCCTTTTGATGTTGTATAACCGGCTACCGCAAATCCTCCGCTGGTTGTTTGAATAAGTGAATAAGCTATATTATTACCACCATTTTCTCCAAAAGTCTGATCCCATTGTAGATTTCCAGTATTATCCAATTTGATAATCCCACGGTAATAACCTACTACTAAGCCACCATCATTAGTTTGGATGATGGAGTGAGTAATACTACTAAACTGACTTGTTTTAAACTCCCATTGTTGATTTCCAGCACTATCTAATTTGATAATCATCCTCTCAATACCAGCTACAACAAGATATCCATCAGTAGTTTGAATAATTGAACGCCCAATATCAGAGCCAAAGGTTTTATCCCATTGCCAGTTTCCAGTGTTATCTAATTTGATAACCCAAACATCAAAATTAAGAGGGCTGCTGCTTATACTCTTCCAACCCACTACCGCAAAACCATTGTCAGTAGTTTGAATAATTGATTCAGCACCATCATCCTTTTGTCCCCTTCCAGCAAAGATTTTCTCCCATTGCTGATTTCCGACATTATCCAATTTAATGATCCAAAAATCCATGTCCACACTTTTTGATCTCGTACTGCCTGCGACGGCAAAACCTCCATCGGTGGTTTGGATAATTGAATTCGCAAGAGCATCATTCCCACCAAAAGTTCGATCCCATTGTTGATTTCCAACATTATCCAATTTGATGATCCAAACATCAGTAGAACCTGCACCCTTTGATAGCGTTCTTCCAGCCATAATAAAGCCGCCATCAGTAGTTTGAACAATTGAATTAGCATCGTCATTATTACTACCACCAAAGGTTCGTTCCCATTGTTGATTCCCAGCACTATCCAATTTAATTATCCAAACATCACTTCCGCCGGCTCCTTTTGATTCGGTATAACCAGCTATTGCAAAACCTCCATCATTGGTTTGAATAATTGAATTAGCCCAATCTCCGTCACTTCCCCCAAAAGTTTTCTCCCATTCAACCGTGATTTCAGTTTTGGCAAAAACCTCCACACTGGCTGTTACGCCAAGTAGTAAAGCAAATAAGGTGGGATAGAAAATGCCGGGGGATGCACGATGGCATTTTCTGGTGTATCTAAGAAGTTTTGATGACATGATATTTCTCCTTTTTAATTGAAGTATCGTTATTGAGATTGAGATTGAAATTGAGTACAACGAATTTGACAAGCAAACAACGAATCGCTTGAACACGTCTTTAGTTTTATTCGTTGTTTGCTTTTCCAATTCGTTGTACTCTATTTGTATTTTAATTAAGAATAGACTATTGAAGGCCCAAAATCAAGTCGATTAACGAATTGTTTGAATACGTCTTTAGTTTTATTCGTTGTTTGCTTTTCAAATGATCTCGCTTCGCTTCGGTACTGCGTTTCTGATTCAGACCAGAAAAAATTCCATTTATTTTCCTTCTTGTTGTATGATGTCGGGGCTCAAATCAGTCATGGTGGCTATCGTTTCTATATCTATGCCAGCCTTAAACATTTTTTGGGCTATTTTCCGCGCTTTGACATTTTCACCTTCTCGTAATCCTCCTTGCCAGCCTTCGTTATGTGCAGTTTCAATTTTATCTCGCTCATTTACCAGTGCCATGAGATAGAGATCATAACGATGGCGTTCTTCTGGACTCATTTTTAAGATGTCTAATTTTCCCCTCGCTTTGTCGAGGTTTTTCGCTTGACAATGCGGGGGTAAAGTGGCGTGCTTGAACAAATAAATCCATTCATCCAAGTCCGTTTTCATTTCATCAGCAAAACGTTCGACATTAATTAAGTAATATTCTGGAAAAATATCTTGGCTTTTGAACTTTTCAAGTGTTTTATCAAGCTCTCGCCGTTGAAAAATAGGGGATTGATTATCGTGCCAACCCCGAAATTCAGTATTACCGTAATAGATATAATCCTTACCCAGCCCCAAATTAAAATAGAGGATACTGATAGAAACGACTTTGCTGATTTCACTATAATCTTCACCCAATTTTACATTATCGACAATGACTTTAGAAGTGCCAAACAAAATGCGTTCCAAATAAAAATAAGCACTAATATGACAATTTTGGATTTCGATAATCACATATCGTTGCTGTTGATCTTGAATAAGAATATCAACCCGATTAAGTTTCAAATCAAAATCCGGCACATTGGATTCACTTTCGAGAATTTTGATAACAGAAACGTCTTGGCGAAGTATGGCACTTAAAAAGCCTTCCAATATATCAAAGTTGGCTTTGTCACGTAATAAGTTTTTCATGGCCCAATCAAAACGAATAAGTTTGGTTTCGGTTGTCATGTTGTTTGTTCTCTTTTGTACTTACGGGATTATTTTGGTCTGAATTAAAAAAACTGTCTGAATCAGAAAACCAATAAAAATCAAAGGGCTCATCCTGCAAATTCTTAATTGTTAAACTAAGCCACCTATGTCGCCATAGTGGCTTAGTTTAACAGTTTTGAATGAGGAAATTAATAACTCTTTGAACTGATTACTTATGTTACGCATTCTTCTTGAGGTATTTTTAGAATCACGATCTTTCCCTCCCCCTTCGACAAGCTCAGGGACCCCTTCGACAAGCTCAGGGACCCCTAAAAGTTTGAGCTTGTCGAA
>Ga0233403_10000062_pt1 | contig 43354 bp, 36 predicted proteins | sample Na_oxic_1_MG_FD_179866 | JGI IMG/M metagenome (GOLD analysis project Ga0233403, IMG submission 179866) | Seawater microbial communities from Saanich Inlet, British Columbia, Canada - Na_oxic_1_MG | ecosystem: Environmental > Aquatic > Marine > Inlet | place: Canada: British Columbia | collected...
GCTTGAATCAATGAGGTATGATAACATTATTCAGCAACTCTAGCATTAATTTGTTGTGTGATTTTATTTCTAAAACTGTTTATGTCGATTCACCCTAAGGTGGGTTTTCTCAGATAACACCCCATATAGTGTTTTTGAGTTTAATGCATTACAGTATTATAGTGTTAATAAATTAATTATCAATAATTTAAATAACATTCACTGTATTTTATTCAGTCGGGAATTTCTAGATCAAGTTTCGGTTTTTTAGGTTGGTGATTGATGAGTTTGTCGAACCATTAAATCCTGACTCCTTAGCGAAGTTACATCGTTTCGAGCAAAGCAATGAGCAATGACAAAAATGTAAATTGTAATAAAATCATATCAATAGGGCTACATAATGCTAAAACGACTTCTTTCTTATGAAATTTCAAATTTATGGTTTTTAAAATTGGAAATCACTGAAAACAATAGAGACGCTGTTGTGGAATGGTTGGAAGATCGAAGTAAATTCCATATTTGGCTTACTTCTATTGCAACGGGCAGTGTGGTTTTTTTGGCGGCTACTCAAGAACCACAGGTTCAAATAACTGAACTTCACAGTATAATAAAAATGGTCTCATTTCTATTAATGTTTTTTTCTATTTTAACCAATATGATATGTATTTTGTCAATTCCTACCTGGAAATACCATGTAAAAACCGGTCAAATCACTCAGGGAACAATAATGCGTTTGGAATTAGGAATTAGTACATGGATTAGCGTTTTATCATTTATTTTAGGGATGTTAGGTGCTATCATTTTTCTAATTATTCCTGTTTAAAAAATTTGACCTGCTAATGATTGATTTCCAAAGCTTGCGCTTTGAACTCTAGTTTTTTGGCTTTGGAGTTCAAAGCATAAGCTTTGGATAGCGAACCAAGGCGATTTCTAGAAATAAATATACAGAGAATCGTTACCTGAACTTGTCTAAGGCAACAGCAATAACTGCCTTCGACAAGCTCAGGCAGCGGTATAATCTTTTCTAGAAATTACCTAATAACCTAACGCAAATCCCGCTTTTCTTGGATCAGCCGCGCCATAATAAACTTCTCTTTCCTCATCAATTAAAATGCTTGAAGCTCCCCCCATCGAACTATTACGTACTACGTTATGCCCCAGAGTTTTTAACTGCTGTAACGTGTCCTTACTTAATCCTTGTTCAACTCTTAATTCATCTGGCAACCACTGATGATGAATTCTCGTCGCATTGACCGCTTCTTGAATATTCATTTTATGATCAATCACATTCATAATCACTTGTAATGTAACCGTAATAATCATTGAGCCACCAGGAGTACCGGTAACAATAAAGGGTTTACCCTCTTTAAGTACCATTGTTGGTGACATGCTACTTAACATGCGTTTTTGGGGTTCAATGATATTAGCGATGCTACCAATTAGTCCAAATCCATTTGGTTCACCTGGTTTAGAGGTAAAATCATCCATTTCGTTATTGAGCAAAAAGCCAGTTCCTGGCACAACGATTCCTGACCCGAAACTAAAATTAAGAGTATATGTGTTGGAAATGGCATTACCAGCTTTATCTACCACAGAAAAATGGGTGGTTTCATGACTTTCATAGCCTGGCGGTGGACCGGGCCAAATATCTTGACTGGCAATAGTTTTAGTCGGATCAATGGCCATTCTTAACAAATTGGCATAGTCTTTAGCAATCAATCCTTCAGTAGGAACTTGGATAAAATCGGGATCGGCTAAGTATTTTGAACGATCAGCAAAAGCACGCTTCATGGCTTCGGTCATGAGATGGATCGTGGCTGCTGAATTATGGCCCAAATCACCTATATTATATGGTTCTAAGAGATTTAACATTTGGACAATATGAACTCCCCCAGAACTTGGCGGAGACATGGAATAGATATCGTAACCTCGATAAATACCATGCACGGGGTGGCGAATAGCCGGTTGATAATTGGCTAAGTCAGTTCGATTGATTAAACCACCTTGCGCTTCCATTTCTTTCACAATAAGGTCAGCAATTTTACCTTGATAAAAAGCTTTAATGCCTTTTTCCGCTATCATTTTTAACGTGCTTGCCAAATCCTTTTGAAACAATCGCTCACCAGCTTCATAAAATTCACCATTTGGCTTTAAAAAAATCGCCCGGCTTGCCGGCCATAATTCAAAGATATGAGCGCGTGATTTTAGATCACGGCTTAATTGCGGTGTGATCACAAATCCTTCATCAGCCAATTGAATAGCAGGTGCTAACGCTTCTGCTAATGATAGCGTACCATATTTTTCTAAGGCCCATGCTAAACCGGCAACAGTGCCGGGTACGCCGGCTGAACGATGGCTAAATTGACTTACCTGAGTATCCAAATTACCTTCACTATCAAGAAACATTTTTTGATAGGCGCGTGCTGGGGCCATTTCTCGATAATCAATCGCAACCACTTGCCCTGTTTTAGCAGAATAGACAAGCATAAAGCCACCACCACCAATATTGCCGGCGCGTGGATAAGTGACTGCCATGACAAAACCAATGGTGACAGCCGCATCAATAGCATTACCGCCTCGCTTTAATACATCTATTCCAACTTGGGTGGCAATGGGTTCAGCCGTAGCAACCATACCATTTTTGGCTTCGACTGGTGAAAATCTATCAAGTTGACTAATAATGGATTGCGCCATGACCGAGGGAGCAAGCATAAATAAAAAAAGCTTTGTTACAATGAATTGTTTTAAAGTTTTCATAGGATTAATTTCCACAAAGTTTGAATCGGGCATCGGGAATCGGGAATCGGGAAACTACATTTGCGTCAAAGATGTTTTCCCTAATCCTTTCTCAAAGGGCGATGGAGCGTTCCCTTGCACGAAGGAGAAGATTAAGGAGAGGACCATTTTTGAAAACAAGTGTAGTATCATCATTCCCAATTCCCAATTCCCAATTCCCAATTCCCAATTCCCGATTCCCATCTGGTAGGAAAAGATAAGATGCCAAAAAATTATGAAGAATTAGAACAAAAACTCAAAAAATTAGAAAACCAACAAAACCATCTACTAGAAGAAGTTACTCATATCAATTCAGAAATCATTTCTATAGCAAAAAAGGCATCAACTCCAATTAAGGCTGTCCAAGATGGCTATATCATTGGTTTAGATTTTAGTTCTGATTTACAACACCATATATGTGAATGGTCAGATGAAACACATGGTTGGCGCAAAAGAGGTTTAGGTACCTGTTATGCTTCACAACAAGAAGCCATTCAAAGATTAGCAGTTCTTAAAGCCAAGTGGCCTAATTACCCATTAAAAATCATACATTAATAAAACTGAAATCATACCTTTTTCTCAATATACTGAAAACTCTGGAGAACTTTTTTGCGTATAGTATTTTCAAAGACTTATATGGATAAGCTCAACTAAAAATCAAAGACTTGCAGAGTTCTCCGGAGTTTTCAGGACTTACTGTAATTTCTTGACTCCTTTTTTTAATCAGGTTATTCTATTTATTACTATTTGAACTATACTCCGCACGGACATCAATTGCGCTTTTGTTATTAATCGTAGCAATAAGGAATGAGAATTTAATATACTCCAAATTAAAGGATTTCGGATAGTAAACCTGCCAGGTATGGCTACGTTATATAGCATTTTCGAGCAACAATATAGTATTTCTTAAAAAAAGACTATTTGTAGGAATCTCTATTTACAAAACACAGAGTTTATTATTGCATGAACCATTGATTATCAATTACTTAAAATAATATATTCACGGTATTTTATTCAATAGGGAATTGCCATAGTATCGTATAAATTTCAAGGAACAATTTTGTGAAAAGATTATTTAAAATTCAATTCTTAATGTTAGTTTTCTTCTTTCAAGCTTGTGGCATCCCAAATAACGAGACGCAGACAAGCGTTCCGATACAGAACACAGTCTGGGAAAATCCTTCCTCTTCTGTTATTAAGTCAAATGAATCTATTCTCCTCGCACAAAACGAGGCTTCCTCCCAACCCGCCGTATCGCTCAACAATGCCAAACAAACGATTAGTATTATTGGTGTTGGAGATATTATGCTAGGAACTAATTATCCTTCCGCTCAATATTTGCCTCGTAATAAGGGAAAAAATTTAATGGCAGCGGTCAATTCGATTCTGAATGATGCAGATATTACTTTTGGTAATTTAGAGGGGACAATCCTTAATAAGGGAACAACAATCAAGAATTGTCAAAAATGTTATGCTTTTCGGATGCCGGAATATTTGGCTGATAATCTTATTACTGCTGGTTTTGATGTGATGAGTATTGCCAATAATCATGTGAGGGATTTTGGACAAAATGGCATTAACAATACCATGAGAGTGCTTAACAAACTTGGTATCCATGCGGCAGGTATTGAGAATAAGCTTGAATCGGTTACTTTTGAAAAAGAGGGTGTGAAATACGGTTTTGCTGCCTTTGCTCCTAATATTGGGACAGTGCAAATTACTAATATCCCCCATGCAAAGGAAATAGTCCAAGCATTGAAAAAAACGAGTGATATTGTGATTGTGTCATTTCATGGTGGTGCTGAAGGCACGGCTCATCAACGTGTTAAAAGAAAGACGGAACATTTTTATGGTGAAAATCGAGGAAATGTTTATCAATTTGCCCATGCGGTTATTGATGCGGGGGCTGATATTGTGTTTGGACATGGGCCCCATGTGACGCGAGCGGTTGAAGTGTATAATGATCGTTTTATTGCCTATAGCTTAGGTAATTTTTGTACTTATGGTCGTTTTAGTTTGCGCGGTGAGACCAAAATTGCACCGATCATTAAGGTCAATGTGGATAGAAAGGGCCGTTTTATTGATGCCAAAATTACGCCGATTGTGCAAATCAAAAATGATCGGGTCAAAAAGGATACTTCAAAACGCGCTATTTCTACCATTCAAAGGCTAACGAGATTGGATAAGTTTGATCAAAATATCCGGATTAGTAATGATGGTTTGATCACTAAAAAATAAGTGCATAAACATAAATAAACGGGTATTTTCCAATGCTATCCTTTAACAAAGGGGGATAGTGGAGATTTAAAAAACCATTTTTTATCCAAAATAAATTTTGGACTCAAAATTTCCATTTCGGTAGGAACGATACGATTCAATTTGGAATCGTATCCTGAAATTCTCTTCACAAGTACCAGCTTGCGTATCCATTCTTGATTGCCTTCTCTATTTTATTTTTCAAGGTATTACTGTAACATAATGTTTTTTATTAAATAATAATACAGTGGAATATTTTTTGCCTAGGTTAAAATGTTTCCACATAAAAATTCATTGTTACTCAATGTTCAAGTTTTAGGTTCTTATTGGAATTTTTAAAGGCTTCATTTAGAGTTATTCTGTCTGAAACTTCGTTCTTCGCTATGCGGAGCAAATAAAAATTTTAGTGACTTATACGACTTTATTCTTTAAATTCTCTCACATCTTTTATACTGCACGCGGGCATAAACTGAACTTTCTCTTGAGGAAGGTGGGCAAGAAAAGACTTTGCCGGCCCCCTACCTAAAAGTTTAAGTTATGCCCGTGTGCAGTATATTTACAAAAAGAGAGAGTCCTTTGATAAAAGGGGTTTTAGGGGGAATTTTCGTTCTAAATCTTAATTTGATCTCGCATAGCAAAGAACGAAATTTCGGACAACTCTATGTATTGGTTCTTTAACAAAACACGGGTAACATCGGAAATATATTGGGATTACATGAACAACACATAAGGAAATCGTTTTTATTTTTTCATTATCAAATTTCATATAATAATAACTATAAAAAAAGTCAAGAAGGTAATTTTTTTTCACCGCTATAATTTCATCTTTGTTTTCCCAGATGAAAGCTAACGATTGTTTGATTACCTTTCAATTCCATTCAAAAAATATAAAGTTTTGCTGTAAGGACAATGAATTACATGCAATTAAACAAAAATGTGAATCCCCTCATCGGACTTAAACAACAAATTCGATGTATTTTGAAACCGCGTCGTTCTTTTAAAGAAGTGATGGCACGTAGATTGAGAAGCAACTACCGAAATCCCACAAGCCCTTTCAAAATTGAAGGGTATGGATTTAATGTTGAATATGGTATTCATTTGGAACCACGTTCTACCAATCATTGGTTAAGTTGGTTAAGTTCCAAAATTATAATAATAACCAGCATTTTCATGATGTTGCTATTACTATGGTGGATTAGTAATTCCAAAGCTTCAATTGAATCTTTACCAAGTCAATCTTCTATGCTTAAACAAGTCCCCAAATTGGACTTGTCGGTATCTACTCAGGTTTCTCCACCTTTATCAACAACATCTGGCATTATTCCAGAAATCAAACCAGCATCAACCGTTGAAAAAATTAAGGTACCCGTATTTACGTTTAAAGAGCCTTCCTTGCCTTGGTTACATCTTAGTATTAAATCAGGTGATAATTTATCACTTATTTTTCAAAAATATAATCTCAATAAAACACACTTACGCAAAATTCTTCGATTAGATGGATACGCTGAATCCTTACGTCAACTTCAGATTGATCAAGAATTGCATATTAAACAGGATTTTAATGGAGAAATTAAGGATATCATCTTAGTATTAAGTAATACTCAGGAACTACATATTTATCAAGAAGATGATAACTTTTATGGCGAAATTAGGCGTATAGGTATGCATACTGAGACAGTTGTTGTTTATGGGATAGTCGACAGTACCCTAAAAGTAGCAGCCACTCAGGTGGGATTATCTAGTGCTTTGCTTGATAAGTTCATCGAAATATTTAAATGGCAGATTGATTTTAAGCATGATATTCAAATCGGTAATAAATTCAGTCTGATTTATGAACAACATCAATTTGAAGGTGACATAGAAGAAGGCCATATTTTAGTCGCTCAATTGACTAACCAGGGTAAGGTTTATCGTGTTGTGCGTTATATTGACCAAAATGGTTATGCGGATTATTACACACCAATGGGTGACAGTTTACAAAAAGTTTCTTTACTTCGTGAACCGGTAGAGGAAATAACTCGAATCAGTTCTCCATTTGGAACACGCAGACATCCTATTTCTCGCCGTTATAAACTCCATACCGGCATAGATTATGCCGCACCCTGGGGCACGCCAGTATTTGCAGCTGGGAATGCAACGGTCAAATTTGTGGGTCGCAAAGGAGGTTATGGAAAAACCATTGTTTTGGAACACCATAAACGAGTGATAACTTTGTATGCCCATCTAGCTAAATACACTGAAGAACTCAGTGTTGGAGATGAGGTAAAACAAGGAGAAATTATTGCTTATGTTGGGCAAAGTGGACGAGCAACCGGTCCCCATTTGCATTTTGAAGTTCAACTGGATGAGATACCTCAAGACCCAGAACAAGTAGAGCTACCGCTTTCCATGCCCATTGGTGAGGAAAACCAAGTGCATTTTATGTTTAAAACGCAGAAGTGGATTGCTAAATTAGATAAGCTTGATATGTTTACCAAACCGACAAGGATCGTCCAAAAGACTCATGGACCATTAACACCTGCTATGGCAAGATTAGGTTCAAAAATGCCCGTAAAATCTCTATTGAGAGAATATTCCCTGGCTTCTGCTACCAGTAAATAATAAGTCGATTCCAAAATGGATTTGGGACACCATCCCAAATTTGTTTTGGAAGATATAGTGTTTTCGAGTTTATTGTGTTACAGAGTTATAGCGTTTAATATTTAATTATCAATGACTTAAATAACATTAACTGTGATTTATTCAATCAAAAAATGCTATAACAGAAAGTTCAAAAGAGTGTGACCTCAATTTGAGGTACTTGGAGTCCAAAGCTTTAGCTTTGGATACCCAGCCAAAGCTAAAGCTTTGGACTCCACAATCCCAATTAAAGGTAACACTCGTTCAAAATTTATGTCCATGAGAAATTCCATTTCTTTAATAAATGGGATTTCTTCGACGTTTTAAAAAAAAATCAATTATGTGTTTATTTATCGGATTAATGTCCGGCACCAGTGTCGATGCGATTGATGCCGTATTAGTTGAATTTGTTGGGCCAAAGGTACAAGTACATGCAGTGCATAGTCATCCTTGGCCCCCATCATTACGTGAAATGTTATTAACACTTAGTCAACAAACGCGAGAGCAAAGTACATTACATGACATAGCTACCCTTGATATCAAAGTCGGTGAATTATTGGCTGAAGCCAGTTTAGCATTGTTGGAAAAATCCCAAATAGCGCGTGATAAAATCTGTGCGATAGGAAATCCTGGTCAAACCTTATATCATCATCCACAGGGTACACCACCTTATACTTGGCAATTAGGCGATCCCAATGTCATTGCCCAAATAACTGGTATTCCGACCATCGCGGACTTTCGGCGGCGAGATGTTGCAGCCGGAGGACAAGGTGCCCCCTTAGCTCCCGGCTTTCATAATGCCCAATTTCGTACTCCACAAGAAAATAGAGTCATACTGAATATAGGGGGTATTGCCAATATCACCGTGCTACCAGCAGATGAAACTCAAGAAGTGGTAGGCTTTGATACTGGTCCAGGCAACGCACTTTTGGATGCTTATGCTTTAATCCAAAAACACTTGCCGATGGATGAACAAGGTGCTTTTGCAGCAACAGGACAAATTAAACAAACCTTGCTCGATGCTATGCTTGCCGATGCCTATTTTGCGAAATCAGCTCCCAAAAGTACCGGGCGGGATTATTTTAATCTGGATTGGTTAAATTGCCATACATTAGGCTTACGTTTACACCCAGAAGATATCCAAGCCACTTTATGCCAATTAACTATCACTAGCATTGCACAAGCTATTTTACCTTATGCTCCACAGCGTTTATTAGTTTGTGGTGGTGGTGTACATAATCCATTATTAATGGATGGATTAGCAAAACAATTACCCGATTGTTTGATTGAATCGACAGCAGCAGTTGGAGTCGATCCGGATTTAGTAGAAGCAATCAGTTTTGCCTGGTTAGCTCAACAACGCTTGAATAAACAACCGGGTAATTTGCCATCGGTAACCGGCGCTAGTCAAGCGGTTTTGTTGGGAAGCATTTATCTTTAGCCAAAGCTAAAGCTTTGGACTCCAACATCCCTCAAAGTTCAAAGCTTTAGCTTTGGTATTGGAGTCCAAAGCTTTAGCTTTGGTAGAAAAAATTCTTTGGTTGTCGCCGTTTAGCGATTAACTCATCTGCCGTATTACGCACAATCACTTCATATAAAATCGCTTCTGCATTGCCTTGTTTGCGTAAAACTCGCCCTAATCGTTGCACATATTCTCTATCATTAGCACTGCCACCTAAAATAACAGCTATTTTCGCTTCTGGCACATCAATACCTTCATTTAAAACTCTGGTTGTCACAATCGCACGATAAGTACCCTGGCAAAACTGTTCTAAAATCGCTTTACGTTCAGCCGCTTTCGTTTGATGGGTAATAACTGGAATCAAATGTTGACGAGAGATGCGATAAGCAAAACGATTATGCGCGGTGAAAATTAACATGGATTGTTGACTATGTTCACGCAACAATTTATCAAGTATATCCAGTTTAGCTTGTGCTTGTTGCACAATATTTTTCCACCTTAGCTCTGCCACTTTAGCCCGACGTGCTGCTACTTTAAAAGCACTACGACGAGTTAATTCGTGCCACCATCTGGACCCATGACTTTCTCGCAAACGATTATCTTGTACATAACCCATATAAGTAGCATAAGCCGCCTCATAAGTCCTTTTTTCAGGTTCATACAAATCAACGCGAATCCGTAAAGTCCGATATTCTGCCAATTGTTCACCGGTTAACTCATCAATATGCTTACTATAAAGCACCGGACCTACTAATTCATTAAGCAAAGCCACTGGTTCAAAAGAATTTAAGCGCTCAAAGAATTGTAATTGTTCATTCGTAGAAGCTTTTGGTTTAGCGTAGGAGGACTGAAAATGGTTTTGATGAGGATAAGTTGCCGTTAAACCAAGGCGATAGGGAGCAGCACAAATCACCGCAATTTCGTGCCATGAAGGAGCCGGTAAATGATGAATTTCATCAAAAATCAATAATTTAAATTGATTACCAAACGTTTCTGCATGTGCCCAAGCACTGGGATAAGTCGTTACAGTAATAGGTTGAATTTCCTTTTCTAAACCATACCAAGCCCCAATTTTTAGGCCAAAAGCATTTTCCAATCTCGCATACCATTGATGTAGCAAGTCGATGGTTGGCACCACGACCAGTGTATTCACACCAGTTTGCTGAATGGCGTGTAAAGCCAAAACCGTTTTACCAGCCCCAGTGGGTAACACCACACTTCCCCAACGCTCAGCCGCTACCCAGGCATTTAACGCTTCAATCTGGTAAGCATGAGGTTCCCAATTTTCTTGAAGTTGAAGAGATAAATTTTGCCAACGGGGTATCGTATTACGGATATTTTGTTCATCAAGCCAAGGACGCACTTGCCGATAGTCAACTGCCCGGCAACGCCATTTTCCTTGCAGCCAACGAAAGGGTTCTGGTGTATTGACACTTTGTGCCAGGTTATCAATAACAAGAGTGCCTCCATCAAAACGGGCGCGAGGGCTTTCATCTATTTCACCAGTGAAAGGAGGGCGTGACTTTTTTTGAGGTAATTGAGTGCTTGCTTCCATGACCGTATTTTTCCTTAAAAGCCCAAAGCTAAAGCATTCGAGGTTAAAGTTTCTCTGAAACTTTAACCTCGAATGGACTCCAAAATGCCCCAAATCAATTTTGGACTCTATATCAGGGTCTTTGGAGTCCAAAATGTATTAATATATATTTGGAATCAATTTGCTATGTCAAGCCGTTTTTCTACCAAAATTTATCAGTATAATTTTGAGTGATTTCTCATTTCGAGCAAAGCCAGAAATTTTATTGAAAGAGATTTACCGTTGCTTTGCGACGGTAAATGACATCCATGTTCGAAATGACATCATTACAATTTTTCAAGCACTTCTCGTCTTAACTGATTTAACGCCGGATGGTCAGGTTGTACTTGCAAACCTTTTTTAATCCACGTCATACTGTCTTTATATCGGGCCTGTCCTTTTTTTATGGTTGCTAACTTATAATACCGGTTAGCAATTTCATTAAGTCCATTTTGCGCTTCGACATGATTGGGAGAAATTTTTAATATCTGCCGGTAAGTATCAACCGCATTATCATCTTTTGGAGTGGTATACGACTGTTTACTCATTTGCCGATTAGCGCGAGTTAATAACCGCTGAAGAATTGATTCTAATATACCTTGCGCCTTCTCACTTTGGGGTATTACAGTGAGCATCTGTTGATAAATGGTATAAGCATTCTTGCCTTTGGGTGTCGTTACCTTGTCCTCTTGTAAATATTGCACAGCACGTTGTTCAAGTGTGCCACTCATCTCATTGAAAAGTGCTTGTGTACTGTTATGTTTAGGGGCAATATCAAGCAGTTTTTGATACATTGCATGAGCATTACCATACTTGGGTTGAGTAAACCGATCTCTGTTGATATATTTTTGACCGAGTTTAAAATACCAAGCAACGATACCATCTAACACTCGTTGGGCAGATTGAGGCTCAAGTTGAGATAATTCTTGATAAGTTTCATAAGCATTATCGCCTTTAGGCGAGGTAAAGCGTTCTCTGGCAATTTGTCTGTTTGCTTTGGTTAATAAACGTTCTACCTGATCGATTGGTTTGGGGCTAGATTCTGGCACCGTTGTCGGTTCAGCGGCTGGTACTGTTGTTGATTCTGTCGCTGTCAATTCAGTCGTAGCAACAATAGATTTTGTTGGTACTGTTGCTGGAATTTTTGTGTCAACCGGTTTAGATTTTTCGATTGGAACACTAATGTCGTCTGTTTTTGGCACCGAACGATTTGAAGTTTCTGTAATAGCAGGCACTATTTCAAGAGGAGTAGATGTAGTTTCTTTATCGGCAAAAGCTAACGATTGTGTTATTTCTGATGATTCATATTCATATCCAGCATAAACCTGAGTCGAATCGTCAACTTTCTGAAAGAGGTTGGGATAAAAGTAATAAATGGCCCCAACCAAGCTAACAACGCATAAGCCGCTAATAATAGTCCATTTGACTGGAGAAGTATCGCCAGTTATTGAGACTCTTTTTTTAATAACAGGATCAGAGGGTGGGTTAATATTCATATTTTAAATATCCAATTTTTGTAAATAGTATTACAATAATAAAATCACGTCGAGTTGTAAAGTTTATTCTTAACTTTTTGAATATAAAATATAATTATAAAAAATTCTCATTTTAAATTTTTAGTCTACAATAACAAGTGAGTTCATCAAAAAAGATAAAATCTGTATGATTTTGGAACCAAAAATACATAGCCTACCTTATTTTTGGATAAAAACCTTCAAGATTTTGAAATGTTCTATACTGTTCGCTTTTGAATTTTGTGAAAATCTAAAATGTCGAAGAAATCCGAGATCGAAAAGAAATCGGACTTTTCTTGATTCAAAATTTTCACTGATTTGAAGTACGCTCAGTATACCTACGGTTTTAGAAAAATTGGTCTGGTTCAAAAATGATCAATTAGGAATGGGTGTGACCTCCATTTGATGTAAATCATACTCACATAACTCACCATTTTAGGCACATGTAGGGTCAATTGCCATTAAGTTAAGCCGGGCTTTATGTACGCCGGTTTTGCCCCTACATCCCCAAAATACGTGAGGTTTTGTAGGGACATACCTGCGTGTCTGCCTTTAAGGAATTCCAGAAAAATAATCATCCCAAACGGAAATCTAAGAAATCCTATTTCTTAAAGAAATAGGATTTCTCATGCCCTCAAAATTTTTTTCCGGGATAATTTATTTTTTGGATATCTCTAACTTAATGGCATTTGTAGGGTCAATGCCATTAAGGGCAACCATAAAGGATTAAGTACTGAACCATAAATTTTCAGGTATGATGAATTTTGGGTAGATTTGATGACTATTTCGGTGGGCAACAAAAAGACGTTACCCACCCTACAAAATACCTGAAAATTTGTGCTTCAGTACTTACCCCTACATAAGATCATGATTTGTAGGGGTAATCCCACGCGCAAACCCCAATTAAAATCCTTAACTTAATGGCATTGACATATGTAGGGTGGGCAACGTCTTTTTGTTGCCCACCATTTGATGCTGGAGTTCAAAGCGAAGCTTTGCACTTAAAAAAACTCCAAAGCCAAAAACAAAGCTTCGCTTTGAACGCCAACTGATTCCCTTAGCCTTATTTGTATTCGCTATTTTTATAGTTTTTCAGCGAATAAATATCAATTCCCGACAAAATTTAGGAATTATAAATGCCATTAATTCGTCCCTTTACCGCCTTACGTCCTTTACCCTCTCATGTTGCTGATGTAATTGCCCCTCCTTATGATGTCCTCAATAGCGAGGAAGCGCGTCTACGTGTTGAAGATCGTCCCTGGAGTTTTCTACATATTAGTAAGCCAGAAATTGATTTGCCGCTTGATACCGATCCTTATAGCAAGGCGGTTTATGCGAAAGGGGCCGAAAATTTGCAGAAAATGCTAAAAGCCGGCATTCTCAAACAAGATGCGAAACCCTGCTATTATCTTTATGGTTTAAAAATGGGCCATCATCAACAAATCGGTTTAGTAGCGGTTGCTAATATTGCTGATTATAACAAAAATCGCATTCGTAAACATGAATTAACTCGTCCCGATAAAGAAGATGATAGAGTACGTCAAATTGATGCCCTGAATGCTCAAACTGGGCCGGTTTTTCTTACCTATAAACATCATCCTACCATAGACAAATTAGTCAATACCGTCACCACAACCCAATCGCCGGTTTTTAATCTCACCGCAGAGGACGGCATTGTTCATACACTTTGGATAGTGGACGATTCTGCTCATATTGACACAATAACAACGACTTATGATGCAATGGATTGTCTCTATATTGCCGATGGACATCATCGTTCTGCTGCTGCCGCACGGGTAGCCGAACAACGCCAACAAAGTAATCCAGGGCATACTGGCGAAGAAGCCTATCATTATTTTTTGACAGTGATTTTTCCCGATAATCAAATGCAAATACTTGACTATAATCGTGTGGTTAAGGATTTAAATGGCTTGACACCAGAAGCGTTTTTAGAACGTGTGGCCCAACACTTTGAGGTAATACCGAGTAACACTGCCGTTAAACCACAGCAACAAAGTCAATTTGGCCTATTTCTCAACCAACAATGGTATCAACTCAATCTCCATTCTGACAAAATTCCTAAAGACGATCCGGTAGCCAGTCTTGATGTCAGTTTATTAACCCAACATATTCTAACTCCCATATTGGGTATTACGGATTTACGGCGGGATAAACGTATTGATTTTGTTGGCGGCATTCGGGGTTTAGGCGAATTAGAAAAACGGGTCAATAGCGGTGAAATGGCGGTGGCTTTTGCTCTTTATCCCACTCACCTATCACAACTCATGGCAGTCGCTGACAGTGAACAAGTAATGCCACCTAAATCGACTTGGTTTGAACCGAAATTAGCTGATGGACTGGTATCGCATTTATTGTAGATTTTGAAATATACTGCACACGGGTACAAATTAAACTTTTTTAGGATGAGCTTTTGTAAGGGGGCCGGCAAAGTTTTTTCTTGCCCACCTTCCTCAATAGAAAAGTTCAGTTTATGCCCGCGTGCAGTAAATCACTACTTTTACAACACGACATAAGGACTCAGGATTTTATAACTTCCAAAATTTGAACGCTCAAATCTGACCGATTTTAAAAACCGGTCAGATTTAGTTTCGTCTGTGATTAAATCCTGAGTCCTAACTGTCTTTTGACAAAAATCTTGCTCGGCAAAACTCAAATGGCTATTATTTTTCATATTTTTATCATAATTAAAACCTTGATTACAAAATAATTGATAATTGATAATTGATTTGCCAATTTTGTCAAATGATAAAATATAATAGATTGATATTTAAAGTTTTAGCGTCGTTTTAACACGACTGCATCTTTATGCCATCCAGTTAACATTGCTCGCAAATTGCTAAAAATGGTTTCGCCGGTGGTGATGATGTAGATATGGCTTAGCATGAATAGGACGAGCAAGTAAGCGACTACTAAATGCGTCATGGCAACGATCCATACACTGCCGATACCAAACAGTTGATCGGGCAAATAGCCTGAAAATAAAAACAACCAGCCGCTGATAATCAGAATTGGCATTAAACCATACATAACTCCCAGATAGGTTAGTTGTTGCAGCGTATTGAATTTCATGTCGCTTGAAACATGAAAAGGATGGGCATCACCTCTAAAAATACCAATGGCATAATAAAGCGATTGCTGAATTAAACGGCTTATAATACCTTTCAACCTGATTCGATAATGCTTGCCATTGTCAGTAACAAAATTGCCGATAAAAAAAACGCACCATAAGAAAGTCAATAGAATGCCAGCGATATTATGGATTAACATCGCTGTTTCAAACGTTAATAATCCGTTATGGCTGGCAAAATGTAAACTCGCGCCGGAAATAATCAAAATAACAAATAGCACAGCATTCGTCCAATGCCAAAGACGTACCCAGAGTGGATATAAATAAAGTGATTTCATTTTTGGTGTCTCATGTTTAAGCGTTTTTGCGTTTTTGCGTTATAGCGTTATAGCGTTAAATGCGTTACAGCACCAACTATCAATGGTTTTGATTTTGACTTTAATTCTGTAAATTCTAAAATTTTGAAAATTCTGATTCAGACAAAAAAAATCCTGATTCAGACAATTAATATGGCGACGCACCAAGGGCCCTTATTTTCTGGGCCATCGTTTCGTTTTGTTGTTGCAATTCCTTAATGGCTTCAATCAACATCGCTATTAATTTGCCTTATACAATGGATTGATAAGCTTTAAACTAATAAACTTCATCATGCGTTCCAATATCAAGCAAAAAAATATCATCTTCATTTTGTTCTTCACTTTCGACAAATTCAAAAATAACTCTCATATCATAACCAACACTGCATGCCCACAAACCGGATAATTCGCCTTTAAGTTTATGTGTGGCGAGTTGAGAAGCAAACGGTTCTTCACTCAACAACCATAAGGTTGCTTCAATCTCATCACGTAGCATCGGATGTTTTTTGATAACTCGTTTAAAAGCTTTAATAAATGTTTTACCCCAAATCAAGAGCCTCATTAGGTAATCTCCTTCATCAAATCGGCAACGTTACCTTTTTTGACTTCACTGCTGACATATTCTTGTTTGGCTGCTTTAATGCGTTCTATCAATAATTTTCGTTTATGTTCATTTAATCGGTGTCGGATAATATCTACTAAAGTTTCTTGTTGAGATTCTGGTAAAGATTCAACCATTTCTAAAGTATCTTGGAATGTGATTATTGCTTTTGACATCAAGAGAATTTCCTTATTGAAAAGAATTAACAATTGAAATAGAGTACAACGAATTAAGAAATAAACGAAACGCAGTAACGAGCGGAGCGAGATCATTGCTCATTGAAACCCATTCGTTTATTTATCAATTCATTGTATTCAATTCAATTGGTTGAAATCAATCCGCGACGCACCAAGGGCCTTGATTTGCTGGGCCATCGTTTCGTTTTGCTGTTGCAATTCTTTAATGGCTTCAATCAACACGGCAGTCAATTTGCCATAAGCAATGGATTTATAATCCTGCTCACAGTAGAAACTCATTTAGATTTGTCCGTTTTTTTATAAGGAAGTTTTAATTGCTTAATCTCATTTTCCAGTTGTTCAAATTCAGGGTCTTTGTGAACAAGAGTCGCTTTTTTATATTTTGACAATCCGGCAATACAACTATCCGCAAACGACATTCGTTGAGTGGCTTTAATTTCTCCAATCACTTGGATAAGTTCATTATCTAACGCGATTTGATACAGTGGCAAATCGTTAAGTAGTTGTAGACGTTCCATTGCCACGTTCATACCTTGTTCTTGCCATGAAATATAAAATATTTCAATGCTACTGATGACAGAAATAAAAAGATGGATTTTTTCTTCTAAGGCTTGGTTAAGTAATTGTTCTATTTCAAGGCTACCCGCTTCAGATTCTATATAAGCTAATAAAGCGGAAGTATCTAAGACGTATTCATCCATTTTGGAGCCTTTCTTTTTGTCGTTCATTTAATAATGCCGCCATCAATTGTCCATTCCCTGAACCTTTGAGTTTTTTCATGGCTTCTAAGGCCCGTAATTTATCGCTATTTTTTTTAGCTTCGTTGATACCAGTTTGGGTCCGAAATTTTAAAAAAGTAGCATATTCAAAAATTTGTTCAATTCCTTTCTCATTGAGATCGTTGATGAGTTGTACAATCTGTTCTTTCATAAACGGATTTTGATTTTCAAGCGTTTGATTCATCATGAATACCTTACTTTTATGAGCCAAAATAGAGTACAACGAATTCACGAAATAAACGAATTGAAAACCAAGTACCTATTCGTTTATTTCGTGAATTCGTTGTACTTTTTTGTCTGAATCAGGATTTTCTGAATTTTAGAATTTCCAGAATGAAAACCAAACCAACTATCAATGGTTTTGATTTTGACTTTAATTCTGTAAATTCTAAAATTTTGAAAATTCTGATTCAGACAATTAATCTGCCGACGCACCAAGGGCCCTTATTTACTATACCATTGTTTCGTTTTGCTGTTGCAGGCTTATCACGCTATTTTTGAGTGGTAAAAATTTCTGCTAAATCTTTTAACAAAAAAGGATTGATAAATTTAACCCCTTCAAGTAGTTGTCCATTTTGAAAGTCTTCGGTTAACAGTAAGGTAACATTTGCGTCGTGAGCAGTTGCCCATAACATGGCATCCCAAAATGATAATTGATGATTTTTAACGGCTTTTACTGCCTTTGCTAAGGTAGTCGGTGTTGCGAAAATTGTTGGAAAAATCGCTTGCCAATCATTAAGTTGTGCAATAGCTTCTTCAAGAGGCATTTTGTTTTTGCGGGTAGCCACAGTAAAGAATTCACTTAAAGCTTGTAGTGTCAAAACACAATCCAGAAAACGTACTTGTTCGATAATATCAATCGCTCGTTCATGACGTTCACCGGCATCAATATCAATGGCATAAACAAGAATATTGGTATCTAATGTGATGATTTTATCGTTCATGTAATGATTCCCGATTTGGTATTTGTCCACCTAAATGATAACCTTGTTTCATACGGGCTAATGAATTTTGCCATGCGATTTCGGCTTGTGTGCGGCTCACAGAAGGAATTTGTGTGGTTGGACGTGCTAGGGATTCAACGAGATATAACACTATCAATTGTTTTTCTGAAGATAATGTGTGTAGATGAGTTAAAATTCTTTGTTCAATACTCATGTTATCAAACCTATTATTGATTGAGTACAACGAAATGTAGTACAACGAATAGAGTACAACGAATTTGAAAAGCAAACAACGAATCAAACCCAAGGGCCCATTCGTTTATTTCGTTAATTCGTTGTACTTTTTTGTCTGAATCAGGATTTTCAGGATTCACAGGATTTTCAGGATGAAAACCGGATGATTTTGACTTATCCGGTAAATCCGGTAAATCTTGCAAATCCTGATTCAGACAATTAATGCTGACAACTTTGCTGTTGCAATTCTTTAATGGCTTCAATCAACACGGCTGTCAATTTGCCATAAGCGATGGATTTATAGCCCTCGCTATCGGTGGATACTAATTCGGGAAAGATTTTATTCTACTTCTTGGGCGACTAAAAGTTTAAATTTCTAAAATCAGTTCTTTACCATGAATAAAACTGACCTTAAATCGATCCAGAGCATTTTTCCGTCCTAAAATTGGTGGAATGGTCGATGAGGTAGAAATGGCGATTGGCATATCAAAATGGTAATCGTCTATTTTAGCTTGTATTTGATGTACAAATCCATTGACAATTAAATTGGATGATAAAATACCCCCTAATTGAATCGGTTGCCCTAATTCGACTTCTGTTACTAAAATTTGTCCAAGTGGTAAAGGCACAACGGATATATCGGCCCCGGTATCCGCTAAAACTTTCTTAACACTGAGCCATTCTCCAAAACGTGTGGAATAAAGTGCGAATTTTAGTAATGGGCGTGTAATTTGACCAAAAATAGGGTGTTCTTGTTCGGTGTAGGAAAAAGTGAATTGAGTCATATCCAAACCACTGGCGAAGAACGCCAACTGATAGTTAATTCTTGATGAGGATATTGTTGGCGAATTTGAGTATATTGGTAGGCTAAATCTAAACCAGTCCAAACAATTTGTTCGTCGATTTCAATAACAAATTCAAAACGAGGCAGTGTGGGTTGAAATTGTAATCGGGTATTAATGAATTGGACTTGTTTTTCAAGCGTTTGAAGTCGATGAGCCATGTTTGGTAAGGCATTAGGTTCTTTAACGAAAGATTCTGTTATCATAATGAATTATTTTTCAAAATAATAGAGTACAACGAATTAACGAAAATAACGAATTAAAACCAAGGGCCTATTCGTTTATTTCGTCAATTCGTTGTACTTTTATTGACCAAGGTCCTTGATTTGCTGGGCCATTGTTTGATTTTGCTGTTGCAATTCCTTAATGGCTTCAATCAACACCGCAGTTAGTTTGCCATAAGCAATGGATTTATACCCCTCGCTATCGGTGGACACCAATTCAGGAAAGATTTTTTCCACTTCTTGAGCGACTAAACCAATTTGCTCCTCTTTCGGGTTGTCTTTCCAGTTGAAGCGAACACCACGTACTTGGGCAATTTTGGAAAGAGAACTCCCAAGAGTGTGGATGTTTTGTTTGAAACGTTCATCGGAAGGACTGACGTTGTTTCCTCGAATGGTGCCGTTAACATCCAATTTGTATTGAGGGCTTTCGGTACCAATGCCAACATTGCCATTAGTAAAAATCGTAAATAAGACCGGATCATTAGATATATCGCCGTCCCAACTCTTGCTGATGACTTGAAGTGCATTTCTATCCCCATATTCATACATCCATATAATAGGAGAAACGACATGAGGAGCCTCTAAGAAACCAAATCCAGCACCAGATGTGCCATTTTTTGTGGGGTAAGGAGACACTAAAACTTCTCTTATAATTCCTTCATCACCTGCTCCAATGGTTTTTTTACCAACATTTCGTCCACCGATGATACCTCCTTTGACATCCAACTTACCGTTAATAACGGTTTTCGGTCCTTGAATCTGAACCCCGCTTTCAAAATCACCAGCATAATTGATAACTAAATTATCCTTACCTATTCCCCAATCAGTATGGACTAAGGCACGGTTAGAAAGCTTTTCTCCCTGAATACGTCCATCAGACATACCTAATCCAAAATCGGAACCACCTTGTACAATGCTACCTTCTACTTTTAAGATTTTTGGATGAGTTTTTGTACCAACTTTAACAAATTTTCCATCCTCAGAAACACTCACCGCATCCGTCAGCTTTGCCGCTTTTTTCAGTGTTTCAAGCATGGAAGGCATGTCATTTTTGGAATGGGTGGAAATCTTGGCATCCGTCATAAACGACTTAGCTTCGGTCATTGGTTGCACAAAAACAAAACTCGCCATTGAGTTGATGTTTTGCTCAAATTGCGATTTTTCGATGACATTCAAACCCCGTCCCACAATTTTGACAGTTGGACGTTTCTGTTCGGTGGTTTTGGCTTGATAGGCTTTCAACGCCTCGGCATTTTCAAAATAGCCTTTGTTGATTTTGTCTTCTTTGCTACTACGTTGCTTGGAAGATTCTGTATTTTGATAATCATGCTCATAATACGCATTCCCTTCACCGGATAAACCGGTTAGGCTGATATTGTAATCAAAACCGGCTTTAGCATTCAAACTATTTTGAGAAGCCTTATCTGATTGTTGATAAGCCTGTTGACTCCGTTGATAAGCATCCTGAATCACCTTATTAGCCGTTGTGTAATCATCAACCGTTTCCAGTTTTTCGTAAACATCCCACATCAACGTCAACGGTTTAAATTCAGCCGCCGATAAGCCCGTGCCTTCGAGTAATTTTGCTTCCAATTCAGCCGCTTGTTGGCGATTTTGCACAGTAAGTTCTTGCATGTCACCACGCATTTGATCAAACAACGACAGGGCTTTTTCGGCTATTTTATCATCAATCGCCGGGTCCTGATAATAATAGACATTGCGTTTTTCAGCCACTTGGCGAGTCATATTGTGGACTTGCTCGGCAGTGACATAATGGGCCCCACCCGATTTTATCTGTTTATAGGTATTGGTTTTGCGAATATCATTAACCGACCAGGACATATTTAACCGGCTAATATTCATCACGTTGAAATAGACGATAAACTTAAACTTCATCCCACTATTCAAGCGCGTTTGAAAATCTTTATCCATATCCAGCGGCACATCAACGGTAAATTCTTCCACCGCATCCAGCATCACCGTACTATTGGCCACATCCGTTTCAATCACCACCGGATTAACCTTGACCCAATCGGGCAAATTAGCCGCTTTAATCACCACCTTACCATGACGCATGTGATGGACTTGTTCTTCGGTAAATACATACTCATCTTCGGTTTTAGAGTAGTATTTATTGACTTTTTCCAACGCTTGTTCATTAATGCGCGGATGAAAGCATTCGACAAAAAAGGTGTATTGCACGATGCCACGATGGGAATACGGCGTTTTCTGATAAACGGCTTGCGTTTCTGGATCCGGAATCAACCGAAATAAGGGGGCCACATAAAACGTCATCTTCGAGAATTGTTTCTCATTTTCATAGCCCTCATTCTTCACCGATTCAAAGACCATGAATTCTTTGCCGGTAAAAGTATCCGTATCTCGAATCGCGGATTCTTTGAGAGCTTCTTTACTACCGCTATCCGGCGGCGCGTTGGCACTCAAGGTGGGCGGGGATAATAATCCCAGCATCAATAAGGCGAATAGCCAATGACAATTTTTTGACATAAAAATCGTGTCTCCAGTATGGTTGGTTTAAAAAAACAAAGCTAAAGCTTTGGATTCCAGCCCTGGTTTTGGAGTCCAAAGCTTTAGCTTTGGTTCTTTTTATGAAAAAATAAAGAGTCTCTATTATATGCCATTTTTCAAAAAAATCAAAAAAAGGCCATTCGGTCTGCTAAAAATTATTAAGTTTTTATTATCATTATCAAAAAATATTTTATGATAGGTCAATTGGACTTTTCATAGTAAAATACATAATTCAACATATACTCCAGACATTCAAGTTTTTGGATGATGAGAAATCAATGTAGGGGGGCAAAATCTTTTTATGGCACACAACGAAAAATAATGGAGCCGACAAAAAAACTGCCCACCCTACCTTAAAATCAATGTCTAAAATCTGAAAACTTGAACGTTTGGAGTATAGCTAAGACGATAAGCATAAAAAAAGCATCTCATTCTGAAAAAAATACTAAGTACCGAAACATAAGTTTTCAGGGATTTTTACCTCAAAAATCCCTGAAAAAATTTGATGCGTAACATTATGAATTAAAAACTTTGAGTCAAATGGCTCCATGCTGTTAATTTTTCACGAGCAGCACCGGCTTTTAAAATAGCTTGTGCTTGTTTGATGCCATTTGGAAGTGTATCAGTTAACCCAGCCGCATAAATAGCAGCACCAGCATTTAACACAACGATATCTTTGGCGGGTACCTCTTCATTATCCAACACAGCACGCACCATTGTGACACTTTCGTTAACTGAATTGACTTGGATCGTATTTAAGGCGTTGCGGTTAATACCAAATTCTTCTGGTGTGATAGTATAAGTTGTGATGGTTCCATGGTGTAATTCAGCAATATTAGTTGGTGTTGCAATACTGATTTCATCTAAACCATCTTGAGAGTGAACCACTAGCACATGTTCGCTGCCCAACCGTTTTAATACTTGTGCAATTGGTTCAACCCAATCTTGACTAAAAACACCAAGGAGTTGGTTAGGGGCCCCGGCAGGATTGGTTAAGGGCCCTAATAAATTAAATATGGTACGCACTCCCATTTCACGACGTGGGCCAATGGCGTGTTTCATGGCACTATGATGCAATGGCGCAAACATAAAGCCAATACCTAGTTTATTAACACATTCAGTGACTTGAGAAGGGGTAAGATTGATGTTAACACCTAAAGCTTCCAACACATCAGCACTGCCAGATTGGCTGGACACGGAACGATTACCATGTTTCGCTACTTTTCCGCCCGCTGCTGCCACCACTAACGCACTGGTGGTAGAAATATTAAACGTTTTCATACCATCGCCACCGGTTCCAACGATATCAACGATATGTTGACCTTCGACAGAAACGGGTGTCACGAGTTCACGCATAATTTGGGCAGCAGCAGCAATTTCTTCAACCGTTTCGCCTTTCATGCGTAAACCAATTAAGAAGCCACCAATTTGAGCGGGAGTTGTTTCACCAGTCATAATGCTCCGCATCACAGAAGACATTTCTGCCATCGTTAAATCACGATTTTCAGTCACTGCTTTTAATGCTAATTTAATATCCATCTTTTAGAATTAACCTCACTATGATTTGCCTTCGGACAAAAATTTTGGCGGTCTTAAAAATGCTATTTCTTTAAGAAATAGTATTTTTTGCTGGAGAAAAATCTCACTTGACGCATCTCGCTTCAAAATGGTGATTAAGTCGTGTCATCGTTTGTTGCACAGCCATGTTCAATAACAAGTTCTGTGCGATTTTTTGAAGCATTGTGCGTAACATGAGTTAAAATATTAACTATGAATCATTTTGGAAAACTTAAAGAAAATTCAGAAGCAGAACTTTTAACTTACATTCAAGAACAACGGCAAAATGCTGAAAAAAACAAACAACTTTTTTTAGACAGATTAGGGCTGTTGTTTGATGAGATTAAAACATGGAACACCGATGAAAATCTACAAATAGAACAACAACAAATTGAAATTACAGAAGAAATTTTTGGTACTTATGCTGCACCTAAATTATTCATCAATAATACAAAAACAAGCAAACCGTTAGTTGATATTTCTCCGGTTTATGGTTTTTCCATTGTTGCCGAGGGATTGATTAGTGTTACTGGAGAATTAGGTAAAGAATATATTGCCTATCTACGCTGGGGTGAACAAACGCTTTATAATGTGAGTGGAGATACTTGGTATTGGATGGCCAGCTTCAGCGGTAGTCGTGTTTATCGAATGAATAAAACGAGATTGCTTCAATTGATTACTAAAGTTAGTGGTTACTCATTTATCCAAAGCTAAAGCTTTGGACTCCAAAAAAATCCAAAGCTAAAGCTTTGGACTCCAAAAATCACGCATGGAATCCAAAGTTTTAGCTTTGGAGCAATCAAAAAATGAAATTTGCTTTTTTATACCTATTTATTATTTTTAGTTTATCACCTTTAGCTTTTGCAGTAGATATAAACACAGCAACAGCGGAGGAATTGGCACGTGAATTATGGGGTATCGGTAAAGTTAAGGCACAAAGTATTATTGAATACCGTGAAAAAATCGGTGGATTTCGTTCTATTGAGCAGTTGACAGAAGTTTATGGGATTGGTCCAAAAACCTTGGAGCGTAATAGGGATAAGATTGAAATTAAAGGAGTTCCTGAAAAAACGACATCTCCTCTCTTCTCCCCATTTCAAAAGCAAGAGCAGTTAAGTGCAGAAAAACAAAAATTCTTTGAAAATAAAAAATCTTCCCAAACACCCCATGTTCAAAAAGAGGGATCTTATCTAGACCTTTCTCCTGAAATTGAAAAAATTCCTCGGCCATTGCCCAATTTTCTTTGGGATGCTTTGATAATTATTCCATTGTTTATCATTTGTCTATTGATTTTCGTTACAGCATGGTTGAAAAACGGGAGAAAGGATCAGCCAATGCTGAGAGAACATCTAGTGAATACCACTTTTACTTGCTCAGGATGTGGTAAAAATAGCCATTTTCAAAACATTTTTTATGAAGGACATTTAAGCGAACAAAATATTGATAGTGATTTACCACCCGGTTGGGTATGTATTCCAAATTGGCTTGGTAAATCTTGTGATTATTGTTTTGATTGCTCACAAAAAATTCATCCAAATCCTATCATAAAATCCAAAACCGCATAAGTATTATCAAGCATGCATGGTAGTAAATAGCGTTGGTTCACAAAAATGCTGATAATTATTGATTGTTATTCTCGTTCCCAACGTCTTCGTTGGGAATGCATACCATGACGCTCCTGCGTCATTCCAAATTAATGACTTAATATTCCCGTTAAGATAGAAAAAATATCCGATAAATCTTCTGGAAATCTGAAAGTATGAATATCTTTTACTAAACGTTTAATTTCTCTTTCTAAAAGTGCAAATCGCCACACTTCCCCGATACTAATTGCGCCATAGATAATAGTTGGAAAATCATTGTCTTCATATTTATCAACGGCAATCATCTCGGCGGCTAATTGATTAAATCCTTGTTCTAAATCCCCTTTTTTTGCTTCAATGACTATAAATTCGTGTTTAGCGTGAAACCAATAATCAATGATTCCACTTAATTTGTCATCGACTTCAAGTGCATATTCTATATTTAATTTAGCTTCTACAGTTCTTATGACGCTATGCAATATGGGCGCAATCATGATTTCCCGCTTAGCAGCTTCTGAATTGACAGAAATTTTGGGGATAATGGCATAATAGGAAGCGCGTAAGTTTTCAAGTAATACTTCATCTATATTCTCACTTCTGGGTAGTGTAAGATTTTTCGTTAAAAAAGAATATCCAAGTTCAGCAACGATTTCTGCTGTAGGATTTCTCATTTCAAAATAATCACTGAAGGTGTATTTTTTTCCGTCTTTAAATATTTTTTTAGGCATAAGTTTATTCTTTGTTTTTTTGTGACGTGCCGACGCGCTAGCGTCACCACCAAAAGGAGTGACGCTAGCACGTTACTTATGAGTTTCCACGCTGGCGCGTCAATGCCATTAAGGGCAACCATAAAGGATTGCCCCTACATAAGATCATGATTTGTAGGGGTAATCCCTTGTGGTTACCCCAATTAAAATCCTTAACTTAATGGCATTGACGCTGGCGCGTAGGAACTATAAAAAATTTCTTCCTATTAGAAACAATAACCATTAATAACTCATGATTACGCACTCCGTTTCTTTAAAAATTGAAAATACCAATCATTTCAAGCTTAGTTTAGAAAGGGACAAGGCAGTCAATAAAATAGAGATTCCTACAAATAGTATTTCTTAAAGAAATGCTATTTGTTTGACATGCGTAAGTGATTTTCTGTGGTACCCCCAAATCGTTTTTTTGAGATTTTTCAGCGAAGCCCTAGTTCGGTATTAATTTTTGAAGCATTGTGCGTAACATGAGTTAATAATTAATTACTCTTCCGTTTCTGTTGGCTTGTAAGCCGATAGCAGTTGTTGTTGAATGTTGCCTGGAACGGGTTCATAATGACTAAATTCCATCGTGAAAAAGCCATTGCCACCGGTGGCTGATTTGAGTTCAGTTTGATAGTTAGTTAATTCGGAGAGTGGTACTTCAGCTTTGACGCATACCATGTTAGGTGGACGCACTTCACTGCCTTGAATACGTCCTCGTTTGCCCGAAATGTCGCCGGTAATCGCACCCATATTATCGTCTGGCACGGTGATTTCTGCTTTAACAATGGGTTCGAGTATCAACGGTTTAGCTTTGTTGATGGCATCTAAAAAGGCTTTTTTACCGGCTGAGATAAATGCAATTTCTTTCGAGTCGACTGGATGATATTTACCATCAGTGACTGTCACTTTGATATCTTGCATCTGATAACCAGCAATAGCACCCGTATCTAAAACTTGTTGGATGCCTTTTAATACCGCTTGATCATAGACAGATGGAATCGCACCACCAACAATCGCCCAAGCATATTCAAAACCAGCCCCCCGTTCTAAAGCCTCAATGCGTAGAAAAACTTCCCCAAATTGCCCCGCACCACCACTTTGTTTTTTATGGCGATGATGTCCGGTAGCTGATTGACTAATGGTTTCTCGATAAGAAATTTTGGGGGTGGTCGTGTCTACTTCAACATGGTATTGTTTTTCCATCCTTTCCAAAATGACTCGCAAATGCAATTCACCCAATCCATGCAACACAGTTTGATTAAGCGTGGCATCATGTTCCAATTGCAAACAAGGGTCTTCGGCTTCTAGCTTGTGCAAAGTCAGGCTAATTTTTTGCTCATCACCCTGTTGTTTTGCTGAAATCGCTTTGCCGAACATGGGGGCTGGAAAAGTCAACGGTTTGATGTGAATATGATCTTCTTCATGGGAATCGTGTAACACGGCATCAAAATGAATGGCATCGACTTTAGCGACCGCACAAATATCGCCTGGAATCCCTTGGTCAATTTCATTTTGCTGTTTGCCTTGCAATTTTAACAAATGACTGACTTTGAAGGGTTTACGAGCATCACCGACATAAAGTTGGGTATCTTTGCTTATTGTGCCTTGATGGATGCGGAATACGCCGAGTTTTCCAATAAACGGATCAGCGGTGACTTTAAAGACATGTGCGATAACATGTTGATTGGGGTCCGGTTCAGCCATAAAGGATTTTGCGCTTGAACCTTCACCTTTTAGGAAGGGACGTGGATTGCCTTCAAGCGGATTTGGCATCCAACGGGTAAAAATATCTAGTAATTCGGGGACACCAACACCAGTATGCCCTGATACAAAACAAATTGGGATTAAGTGTCCTTCCCGTAAAGCAGTTTCAAACGGTTCATGGAGTTGTTCTGGATTGATTTCTTCCCCTTGTTCCAAATAAATTTCCATTAATTCTTCATCAACTTCAACGACTTGGTCAACGATTTTGGTATGTGCGTCGGCAACAGGACCCAAATCAGAATCGCTGGTGGCATCAGAAAAGCAATCAATCACTTTAGTCCCATTTTCTGCTGGGAGATTAATTGGTAAACATTCATCACCAAAATTGGCTTGAATGTTTTCAACCAAAGCAGATAAATCAATATCTGGCGTATCAATTTTGTTGATAATAATCATCCGACACAGTTTTTGTTCGGCGGCCTGTTCTAGCATCCGACGAGTCATCATTTCAATACCCGTTGGCGCATTGACCACAACAGCGACCGTTTCGACGGCAGAAAATGCGCTGATAGAATGGCCCATCAAATCAGGATATCCAGGGGTGTCAAGAAGATTAATGTGTTTGTCATTCTGATCAATACTCACCAGGCTGGTTGACAGTGAGTGTTTATGTTCTTTTTCTAACGGATCGAAATCGCAGACGGTACTCCCACTTTCAACATTACCGGGGGTACTAATAGTGCCCGCTTGATGGAGTAACGCTTCTACAAGCGTTGTTTTGCCAGCACCGTTTTGACCAACAAGGGCAATATTGCAAATATTTTCAGTCGTATATTTAGGCATATTCTTAATTATCTTTATTTTTGCTTAGCCATAATTTTTAACAGCGATAAAAATCAAAATCTGATTTTTTTGCACTTTTATATATCATATTGATATATATCAAGGTAAAATTATTATATGGTAAGAAAAGAAAAAGCCATTTTAAGTCATTTTCAAAATTATAGCGTTTCCCGATTTAGCGAAGGACAACCACCCCTCGTTCCCCTCCTTTCATAAGGAGTGGATGGGGGAGGTATGCAAACGGGAAACGCTATAACTCATCATATAACGTTTTAAGCTTAACCTATTATCATGTGGTAGCATTTAATAGCTTAATTATCAATCAATTAAATAATATTGACAATATTTAATTTAATGTGCTTTAGTGTTTTGATTAAAGTAATTTTGTTTTGAAAATGACTTAGACAATTTCAGAAAAAGAAATACTATTTCATCCAAACTAAAGTTTGGAAATACGTTTTTGGTATATTTTTTTGAAAAAATTGCTTTAGTAAAGGTAACGATTAGAATTTAGCACAAACTCAAAAAAAAGACTATTATTAAATACGGTATAAGGAATGTGGAATAGAGGGGGTATCACTGCTATTATATTCCAAACGTTCAAGATTTCGGATTTTATACCTGCCAGGTTTTTAAAACCTGGCAGGTAGAAAGGCGATTTAATCTATTTTCATCATCCGAAAACTTGAACGTTTGGAGTATATCTTTAAATAAGGTGATTTCTAAGAAAAATTATACCACTGCTTGAGCTTGTCGAAGGCAGTGGTTGCCTCAATGCCACCTTCGTTAAGGGCAACCATAAAGGATTGCCCCTACATAAGGTCATGATTTGTAGGGGTAATTCCTTGTGGTTACCCCAATTAAAATCCTTAACTTAATGGCATTGAGTGGTTGCCTTCGACAAGCTCAGGCAACGACTCCTCGCGGTATATTCATTTCTGGAAATCGCCTAAAGCGTTTTTAATCGCCCTCGCCCTCTGGGAGAGGGCATATTTGAACGCAAGATTAGTATCACCGTTCACCATTCATTATTCAACATTATTCAATATTTGCTATTACTTATGATCATTGAACTCGGTCTTCTGTTAACAGCTTATACAGGAAGCAGACTATTTGACTATTCTCGCAACAAACAAGCAACACAAAAAAATAACAGTGTCAAAGTCGCACCTAAAAAATCCCTAAAATCTAGCTCACAATCCATTATTGATGCCCCTGAGAAAGTCTATGATCGTTATTTTAAAGTGAGTATTGTCTCTATGGGCTTATTTGTTGTGGCATCCTTGAATCCTTGGTTATATTTTTTAAGTTTAGCGACCATTATTTATACTTCTGTCCCAATTCTTAAATTGGGAGAAAAACAGCTTTTTAAGCGACGAAAAATAGGGCATGATGTACTTTTTACGCTTTATGTCCTCTTATGCTTTGCGACTCATCAAGAAGCCCTGTTAAGCATCAGTATCTTTTTTTATCATGCTGGTTTAAAACTGTTCGCCAAAAACCAAGCAGAATCAGAACCACTTATTACCAATATCTTTAAGCAACAACCTGGTAAAGTATGGATTTTAAAAGAGGGTGTTGAACTCGAAGTACCTCTTTGTGAAGTTAAGGTCAATGATATTGTTTCCGTGAAAACGGGTGAAGTGGTTGCTATTGATGGTCGTGTCATAGAAGGCATGGCTAGCATTGACCAACATGCGTTGACTGGTGAATCTCAACCAGTAGAAAAAGGGGTGGGTGATCAAGTTTTTGCTTCTACGTTGATCGTGACCGGTCAAATCCAGATACAAGTGGAAAAAGCGGGTAATGAAACAACCATCCATCAGATCGGTAACATTTTGAATAATACCGCTGCCTATACCACATTCATTCAATTAAAAGGAGAACGATGGTCTAATCTCATTGCTATTCCAATATTTGGTCTGACTGTTTTAGCAGTGCCCACATTGGGATTATTGGGGGCTGCAACGGTTGCTCATAGTGGTTTTGGCAATCGAATTAGAGTGCTTGCACCGCTTGGCACCTTGAACTATCTTCATTTAGCGTTTAGTAAAGGGTTGCTCATCAAAGATGGACGGGCGATGGAAGAGCTGAAAAAGATAGATACGGTGGTGTTTGATAAAACGGGGACGCTGACTAAAGAACAGCCTGAAGTTGGACAAATCATAGTTTTTAATGACGACTATACACAAAATGATATCCTAACTTATGCGGCTGCTGCGGAATGTCGATTGTCCCATCCCTTGGCTTATGCGATTGTTAACAAAGCGGAAGAATCGAATATTGTGTTGCCACACATTGAAGATTCCAAGTACGAAATCGGTTATGGCATCACGGTCAATATGACAGACAACATGATTCGTGTAGGTAGTGTTCGCTTTATGAAAATGGAAGGCATCCCACTTTCCAAAGAAGTCGAAATGGCGATGCAAGATTCTAACGCCAAAGGACACTCGTTGGTCATGGTCGCTGTCAATCATAAAATGGCCGGTGCCATTGAAATACAATCTGCGGTGCGTTCCGAAGTCAAAGGCATTATCAGTGGTTTACGTGAACGTGGTATCAAACATATTTCCATTGTTTCCGGCGATCATCAACACACGACTCAGATTGTGGCAGAATCTCTTGGCATGGATAGTTACTTTTATGAAGTACTTCCTCAACAAAAGGCGGACATTGTTGAGCAATTGCAACAAGAAGGTAAAATTGTCTGTTTTGTCGGCGATGGTATTAATGATGCGATTGCGATGAAAACGGCGAATGTATCCGTTTCCTTACGGGGAGCGACTTCCATTGCTACCGATACGGCACAAGTGGTTTTAATGGATGGCAGTTTGTCGCATTTGTGTGAGTTATTTGATATTGCACGTCATTTGAATAGCAATTTACTTCGTAGCTTGGCGATTATTGTCATACCTTCTATCATTAATTTGACGGGTGCTTTTCTGTTAGGTTTTCGGATGGTTGCTTCTACCATTATTACCAATACCGGTTTTACCATTGCTTTGGGAAATGCCTTACATCCATTGCTGTTACGAAAACAATCCGAAAGCAAGTCTTCTAAAAAGGACTAAAGCTAAAAAAACTACAAGGATTGCTTATAAGAAGGGATTAAAGTCAAAATCAAAACCTTCCGTGCGTGTACATGTATACTTTGTACCAGAAATAACAAAAAAATTTTAACGGTGTTCAGTAGAGTCGCTTTTAACTTTGATTTAAATCCTTTCTTATAAGCAATCCTTGTAGTTCTTAGACTTTGATTTTAATCCTTTCTTATATACAATCCTTGTAGTTCGCTTATGACACAATTAACTACTTCAATTCAAAAACATCCCAAAGGTTTATATTTACTTTTTTTTACAGAAATGTGGGAAAGATTTAGCTATTACGGGATGCGAGCATTGTTAATTTTATTTTTAGTCTCAGAAGTCTCAAAAGGCGGTTTAGGCTGGAGTTCGGTACAGGCGGGACAATTGTATGGTTTATATACCGGCTTTGTCTATGTCACGCCATTGATTGGTGGCTATTTAGCCGATAAATTTTTAGGTTTTCGTTATGCGGTGATGATTGGGGCTGCCTTGATGGCACTTGGACATGGTTCATTAGCTTTTGATTCTATGTTCGCCTTCTATTTAGGCTTGCTTTTGTTAGTGCTTGGCAATGGATTTTTTAAGCCAAATATTTCATCAATGGTGGGGCAACTTTATCCGGAAGGCAGTCCGTTAAAAGATTCCGGCTACACTATTTTTTATATGGGCATCAATATCGGTGCTTTTTTAGGCATTCTAATTTGTGGCTATTTAGGCGAAAGGGTGGGATGGCACTATGGATTTGGTGCTGCTGGTATTGGTATGACTTTGGGATTAATCTTATTTGCGTCGCTTCAATTTATGCTTGGTGATGTGGGTTTAAAACCGGTTAAAGTGAAAACGGTTGTGGAAACTAAGCCATTGACATCTGCTGAGAAAAAACGTTTATATGTCGTTGGCATTCTTGCTTTTTTTTCCATGCTATTCTGGTTAGCGTTTGAACAAGCCGGTTCTTCGATGAACATTTTTGCGTTGAAATATACTGATAGACAACTTAACTGGCTGAATTTTGAAGTGCCGGCTTCTTGGTTTCAAACCATCAATCCGCTGTTTATCTTTATTTTAGCCCCATTTTTTTCTATGTTATGGATAGAACTGGCTAAAATCAATAAAAATCCGAATGGCCCACTGAAATTTGTGGCAGGATTATTTCTGTTAGGTTTAGGTTTTTTGGTGTTAGTCGTTGGGGCCGCCAATATTCCTCCAGGGGCCCAATCTGCTTCTGTTAGTATGATGTGGCTCATTTTCGCGTTTTTGTTACATACGATGGGCGAATTATGTCTGTCACCGATGGGGCTGTCTTATGTGAATAAACTCTCTCCCAAACACTTAATGGGCGTTATGTTTGGTGCCTGGTTTTTAGCCGCAGCCGTCGGCAATTATATTGGTGGTATCCTATTCGGCATGATTGATGAGATTGTTAAAACACAATCCATTTCAACTTTCTTTTTAATTTTTGTCTTTGTCGCTTGGGGAGGCGTAGTTGTATTATTTGTTTTGTCTTTCAAATTGAGAGACTGGATGCACGGTGTTAAGTAATTCAAGTTACGCACTATATTCAGAAAAATTTCTGAAACTAAACCGAGGACTTAACATGAGTGAACTGTTAGAATTAGAAGTCGAAGAAGATCAACAAAATGAGGATAAGGATATTGAAATGGGATCATTAAATCATGGGATTGCACAAGCCAATGTGACGACATTACTTAGTCATGATAATCGGTTTAGAGCCATTACTGAATTGAGTTTAGATGCTAGCCAAATTGATTTGAGCCAATTTGGGCTCAAGATAAAAGATGAGTTGATTCCTGATGTGTGTTTGTATCCTAAACAAGAAAAACAACGTCCAATGCGCGGAGATGATATCCAAAAAATGTTGGCTATGCCTTTATTAGCGATAGAAGTCCTTTCACTTCGACAATCTATTGGTGATATTCTCGCTAAATTTAAGGCTTATTTTGCGCTTGGAATTAAATCCTGTTGGTTAATTATCCCAGCCAATGAATCTATTACGATTTATTCTAAACCCAATGAGTTTGTGGCTTTTAGTTCTAAAGATACTGAACTTGTTGATGAAGTCATTGATATTCATTTGCCGATTCAAAAGATTTTTGAATGGTAGTCAAATTGAGATAAGGAATGAAAATTTAATCACTTCCAAAACTGGAGTATTCAAACCTGACAGGTTTTAAAAACCTGTCAGGTTTAGCTTCGGGTATTATGTCGTACACATTCCTTAACGAAGATTGTCCATAACGTTTTTAAAAGCTACCAAATCTTCAGATTGAACTGCGGCTGTCAACAAGGTTTTCAATTTCCTCTCGTTGTTGATGGTTGATAAACTATCTTCTATATCATGGTAAACCGAGAGAGAAGGTTCAAAACGTAACATGAATACATCTAAAAGCGCACGACGAAGGGCAATAACTGAGCCTTCAGTACGACCTCTTTTAAAACCGGTTTCAAGCCCTTCTTCAAGCCCTTCTTTAAACCCTTCTTCACGCCAACGGCGAATATAAGGCGTATCCAATAACAAATTGTCTCTGGCTATCATTCTTTCGATCATATCTATCATCTCCTTCTCATTCATTAACGCGAGGAGTGCGGTGAATAGTCGCCCTCGCATTTCATCATCTTCTACGGTGCGTAATCGCTTAACCACTTGGGGCAACACTTTTTTAGGATTGTCAATCTGTGTTTGTCCAATCAGTGCCAATAAAGCGGGACGATTTAATTTCAGTAACTTTTCGGCTTTCATTTTCCACAAGTGGATGACTCGATAACGCCAAGAGAGTATCACTTTACCATCAGAACATTTAATTTGATGTCGTCCCTTATCATCGCTTCCTGTACCCTTTCCCACATAAATCACCACACTACACACATCTCGGCGATAGGTTTCCGCAATACGACTGATGTAATCCAATACACGCCAAGACATGGGGCGGTGACTACTAATTCCTTGAAAATCAATATGTAAGTTTACAATCCGTCCGTCGGTTAAAGTCACATCAAATACTTCATCAGCACGGATTTCGTCCTCACTGGGCAACAATGCAATATTGGTTGGACGCACTGATGCAACTTGATCTCCCAACAACCAAATGGCAAAGTCGGTACTAAAGTCACTAAAAAGTCTTTTAAGCGGGTTATCGGTTTCGGCCATTATTTTACCCTAAAAATTTTGAACGGTATTTAACTTGATGTTCAAGTTTTTTCTTAATTCTTTTTGTCATTGATTGGAACGAAATGACGAACAATGACAAATTATATACCTGTGCGAAGTCTCATTCGATTTTGACTATTTCACTTTTACAAAAAATAAAAGTGTTTGTCTTTGATTTATTGGCCATTTTTGAAATGATATTCGCTTTAGAAAAAGAGAATTTTAGCTAAATCCTAATTCAAATTTTTCTGAATGGCAAGCATTGTCTATTGGTCCATTATATTTTTAAATATTTGATTTATAGTTATTTTATAACTTAATTTTCCGACTTATTTACTCAGTGATTCAAAATAAAATTTTGTGACCAAATGGCCTTTTTTCTGGTATGTTATGATGGCATCCGTTGAAATTGACACAGAGTTGAATGAAACATCTTTTTTATCAATTCGGTAGATTTTTTACATAAGATACGGATAATATTAAATATTAGGTATATTTGATAGGATAATTATAGCAGTTCCCGATTGAATGATGTGCAGTATATTTATTGTTTATCAATCATTTAACTTATATTTTTGTATACTACTTAATCGAGAACCACTATACTAAACAGGGCAAATTTGCCTGAATTGTTGGATAATATCTAGGATATATGAGGGCAAATTTTCTTTATAACAAATAGTTATCCTAGTGAAACGTTCCACCCTTCTGCGCTTAGTCCAAGTCGTTACGGGCGATTGTCGCTCAGGATAAAAGCGTTGGAGCGGACAATTTACATCCATGGAAAGTGCCGCTCAACAGTGTGCATTAGGCTTTACTATAATAAGGAAATGAATGGAATGACTTATGATGTAATTGCTCTTGCTTGCGAACAACTCAGTTATAGAGATAAGTTTCGTCTTGCACAGTTCTTGATACAAACCGCTAGAAAAGAAGAGGAGAATGAAAACCCTCAAAATCGAGTAGAACCAAAAGCTGCGGCAAAGAAACCTAAAGTTAAAGAAGCACCACCTTCAGAAGAAATTGATACTATCAAATATGTTGTGGAAAGACTGTTAAAGTTAAAGCCTACGAAACAGAAATCATTAACTAATTCAATAAAATCTATGTTTCAATTTCAAGGCGGTATTGCAGATTCTGATATAAATCATATTATTTCTGAGTTACAGAAACGTAGGCATATAAAAATAGAGAAGAATACTGTTAGCTATTTGTAGCAAGCTTAGGGTGCGTCCCACGCACCTATTATCTGAATTAAATTAAAGTACAACGAATTTAAAAACATCACCACGAATAGCTTTAACATGCTTTTGACTTTATTCGTTGTTTGCTTTTCAAATTCGTTGTACTCTATTTATATTGTCCTCATCAAAAGACAATTAAAAAGCCCCAAGGCATTCTTGCCAAGGGGCTTTTTTTATGGCTGATTGATTTTTGAAAAATGGGCACTATTTATTTTTGATCTAATATTTGTCAAGAGCCCTACTCAATCTATTAGTGCCATTGAATCTTAAGTTTAATAGTTTAGTCTTTCCTATAACGTCCGTTGTTCTAACTCTAAATCTGGTAAACTGGCTAATGTTTTGGCATCACTTAATACGGCAATATTCGCTCGGTCTGGTTGAAGGTAAGTGGTTGCTACTCGTTGCAAGTCTTCCATTTTGACGTGTAATACCCGTTGGCGAAATTCACGTCGCTGTTCTGGAGTGCGTCCTTGTAACTGATTGAAAAAAGCTGTTTTTGCTTCTCCAGCGGGGGAACCAGGGCGATCAAGACGACTAATGATACCAAGAATGGCTTCTTCTAAAGCGCGTGGTTCATGTGGTGTGTCTTGTAACCAGTTTAAAGCGTGATCAAAATCCGCTAAAGTATCTACTAAACGCGGATCACGATAAGAGTAAAAACGAAAGGCACCGGTATTACCATCGTAACCAGCTCCTCCCCCATAAGCACCGCCTTGTTCACGTAAGGCAGTGTGCAAATAGCCATTTTGAAGAACGTTGCCCAAGACGACTAAAGCGGCAGCATCAGGATGCCCAGCCGGTACGGTGAAATAGGCTTTCGCACAAAAGTTGACTTGTGTTTGAGTACGCCATGCTTCTTTAATCATACTATGAACGGGAGATGGATTAAAGCCTTGATGAACGGTTTCCTGGTTAATGGGTACGTTTTGCCAACCGGTTGCTAATGTAGTCGCCAAAGTTTCCTGTTGTTCCTCTTCACTGACTATGAGTAGCTGGCGCGGTGCTGCCAGTAATTTATCACGGATACGTTCTAATTGAGCGGCAAACGTTTTAACGTTCTTTTCATCGGCTTCAAAACTGTCATCCAAGGCTCGTAACCTTTGTAATCCGATCAAACCATACCAGTGATGCTGTAAATAACCAGAGGGATTCATACCACTACTACAAGCAGTCATCACAAAATGATGCCCACGTCCGGTAATACTATGATCACTTTCAGCGCGATATTGGGCGATTAATTCTCGTAATCGTTGCCATTCATCAAAACGGACTGTTTCTAATGTTTCTCGTAATAAGTTGGTGAGTGGTGCTTGATTACGCACCAAGGCTTTACTTGATAAACTAAAGATACTTTGCAGGGTTTGTACGTCAGATATGCTACCGCGTAACGAGATTCGGGCACCGATACCGCCAGTAACGGCTGCCTGTTGTGCTGCCATTTCACGATAATCTTTATTGCCACAACCCACTTCTGTGATGCAATCACAAAATAAGGGGAGCATTTCCAATAATTCTGGTTCTAAGTCTGGCAAGTCGATGATGATGTTTTGATATACCATGCCGTTGGTACCACGTGCATACCAGGTTGCTGGCAATCCGTTGACCGGTTTTTCGGTGCCAACTGGAATTTTCAAGTCATTAGCGATATCTTCCAAACCGACTTTCGGCAACATTTCAGGATCATCGTTGGTTTGTTGTCGGGCTTCTAAGGCGATGGTTTGTTCAATAATTTTGGTTTTATCAGCAGCAGTCAAGGTAGCTTCAAGGGCCTTTAATCTGGCCCTTTCCTCAGCGATTTCTTGGGCAGCGAGTTTGGTATCTGGTGCCATGATAAGGCGAACACGATGCGGATTATCTAATAATAAGCTTTGTACTAAGTCCGGTATGAATTTTGGATTTTTACATTCCTCGCGTAATGCCGTTAAGGCGGAATCAATATCTAAAAAGGCAACCGGATCACCACCATGTATCATGGCAGATAATGGATTGATTAATAAATGTAATCCGTAAGGAAAACTATCTCCAGTGATTTCGCGTTGACTGAGTTCTATTTGATGAAGTACCGATTCAACAAATTCTGGTGGTACACCTTTGTCAGCGATTTCGGTTAGCACTTGTAAAATGAAGGCTTCTACTGCCTCTGCTTGTTCTTGATTGGAGCCTTCTAAACCACACATGAAGTTAGTTTCTCGACTACTATCATCTAAGCCGCATAAAGGCGAGGGGGCTATACCTAAATTTGTAGTTTCTAAGGCATGACGTAGTGGTGATGCACTGTTACTTAATAATACGCCAGTGAGTAGGTTGGCTTTCATGACTTCATGAATATCGGTGCTTTTGCCGAGTAGCCAAGCGAGGACAATATGGGTTTTATTTTGTGTATTTTCTGCTTCATCCAGTGAATAGTGAGCTATCGCTTGTTGTGGCGTATCATAGCGTTGTTCATCTGGAATGGATAGGTTCAAGTTGATGGCTTGAAAATTTTGTAAGGCACAATCTTGAAAAAAGCGTTGATGACTTTCTGCTGGACGATCCCCATAGGTCATAAAAATTGCATTCGAGGGGTGGTAATGGGTGGCATGAAAGGCTTTGAGTTGTTCATGTGTTAAGTTGGGAATTTCCTTGGGTTCGCCACCGCTATTGTGGTGATAGGTGATGGTAGGAAATAAGTGATAATGGACGGTTTGTAATAAACGTTGTACTGGCGAACTTAACGCACCTTTCATTTCATTGAAGACGATACCTTTATAAACCAATGGCGTATTGGGATTAGTTGGCGTTTCAAATTCAACTCGATGCCCTTCTTGAGCAAAATCTAGTGCGTTTAGGTTAGGAAAAAAGACGGCATCTAAATAGACTTGCAATAAGTTGTCAAAATCTTTGGTATTTTGACTGGCAAAGGGGTAGGCTGTCCAATCGCTGCCGGTAAAGGCATTCATGAAGGTATTTAGGGAACGACGCAACATTAAGAAGAAGGGATCGCGTACGGGATAGCGTTGACTACCACATAAACTGGTATGTTCAAGGATATGGGCTACGCCAGTTGAGTCGGTTGGTACGGTTAAAAAAGCGACTAAAAAGGCGTTGTTATTATCATCGGCGGACAGGTGTAAATGCTGTGCTCCGGTTGCCAAATGGCGATATTCTTCAATATCGATCTTTAAACTGTGAAGTTTGGTTTGACGAACAAGTGTAAAAGCGGGATGAGACATTTAATTTCCTAATGGTGACGAATGGATTTTCAATTTTTAGGTTTTACCTGGTACTCATAGTGCAAAAGAACTGATTATTAAAGATAGGTATGAAGTGATATAGATTAAAGAGTCATTAATGAAAATTATAAAAATAATTTTTGAAATTGAGCAATCACAAGGGATTATCCCTACGTTTCAATTTGCTGGTAATCCTTTAAAAAATACTATTTCTTAAAGAAATAGCATTTTTGATTCATTAAGAAATAGCATTTTTGATTCATTAAGAAATAGCATTTTTGATTCATTAAGAAATAGCATTTTTGATTCATTTAGGGAACAAACTTTCAGGCAAAAATTTCGCTCCGCGAAACTTTTGCCTGAAAAACTTTTCTAATGAGGTTGGTGGGCAAGAAAAGACTTTGCCGGCCCCTTACATAAAAGTTTAAGTTGTACCCGCGTACAGTGTATCTATAGCGTAAGGATTCAGAAGGCAAAAAAAAACCCCATAGATTTTAAGCTATGAGGCAAAGTTTGGCAGAACACACCAGACAAAAATCAGGTCAGTTACCAGGTATCAGGTATCAGTTATCAGTTACCAGGTATCAGTTATCAGTTATCAGTTATCAGTTATCAGTTATCAGGCAGTATGTATTCTGAAAAAAAGTTTGAGCTTCAGATTCCAAAACCATTACTTTCTGAATATTTACTATTACATTAAACATTATACCAATTCAATCTAAGACATATCAATCTAAGACATAATATTTTACTTTAAAAATGGGTAAGAATTATGCCTTCCTTCGACAAGTTCACCAAGCACTCAGGCAACATATTGTTAGCTGAGCTTGTCGAAGCTAACTATCACACCTATTGTTGAACCAAAATAAATGAGATTTAATTGGTATAAAGTCTAATATTAACATTAATAAGCGTTATTTATGGTCTGAATGCTAATTAAATGGCAGGATAGTTTGTATGAAAAAATCCATCTCCCCTTTTTTGATTGTGGGGAGAGGAATAGAATAAAACTACATAAAAAAAAGCACAATAATAATTAGAAACTATGTCTTAAACCTAATATAACAACATTTTCATCACGGTAGTCATTATCACTATCGGTTTGACGATAACCCAGATAAACTTGAGCACGCTTGCTGAAGTGGTATTTAGCACCAACAGCCCAACTTAAAGCATCTTCTCCAATCAATTCGCCGTTAGTATCTATCAGTTTGTACTCATCATCAATGTCAGAAAGGTAACCTGAAACCCAGCCAGCTAGTGTGATATTATTCATATTGACAGCCAGTGATCCGAGGATATATTTACCGCCATCAGGATTGACATCCCAATCAAAAGTCCCCATTTCAGCCTGTTCATACTGTAAACCCAATTCTACCATGGGTCCCAGATTGAACTTGCCACCAATTTTCCAGTTACTGTAATTTCCAGCATCTGCTTCTATTGAGCTAGACCTGGCCTCTGCCGCTGCATCTCTGGCCTCTGTTGCCGAGTCTTCCCTACCAATGGTTTCATTAATATCACCCAAAGCATCATTTAAATCAGCCGTGGCTTCATCTTTTATTTCTTTGATCCCTTCTTCTAAGTCAGTGAAAGAACCGGCAAGCCACATAGCAAAATTGGGGGCTGTATATCTCAATTCAAGCAAACCGGCACCGTTCATATCAGAACGATCATCAACAACCCCTTGTATCCGAGCGGTAAAACCACCAAATTTGACACCCAATTCAAGTGCCCCATCTACGAAGCCTTCATTCGATAGTCCAAGTGCCGCATAAGGATCAATAGCCGCTGGATCGATAACTGCGACAGGAGTTCTTTTTGCCCGTATAAATGCAGGATCATTTAATACCTGCTCGAACCGCTGTGAATCGGCTAATACTTCAGGCGGTAACCACCGACTTATATCCCTTTGGGCTTCTGTGAATACATGGTGGTGAGCAACACCACTCATACCACCACCGGTACCAGTGGCTTGTAAAGAAGTAAACGCCCATGGATCAAGGAGATCACGGGAAGATTTGTAGGCACCAGTAATGGTCCCATATTTAAAGTAAAAATTACGGGTTTTCAAACCCAGCCATGCATCAGACTGACCGGATAATCCTCTATTACCAGAAGTATCAAAAGGAACGGTATACAGTGCAAAAGCACTAACTCCTGACCCTAATTTTTCGTCAATATGAAAACCAATGTAGTTAGGACCTTCATTGAAAATGACACCACCCACATCATTGGTCAACGTTTGACGGTCATTATTATCAAATCCTGCTATATTAGCATCTTTAATATCAGGAGCGGCTTCCCAACTAGCGGCTTCTGCTTGGATTGTACCCGACACCTTTACATCAGCATAAACTGCCATCGGGGCAGCTAGTGTTGCGGCTACGGCAAGTGTCAGTATCTGTCGATTCATGAAGTTTCTCCATTACAATTACTTTAGAAATTGATATTTCTCTGTATGATTTTTACCACAGAGATATTAGTGTTCGTCATAAGTTATGGCTTAAATAATTCCGGTACAAACACTCAGTCTCATGAGGATAACTGATTGCCCATCTGGTGTATATACCTTAACGCAACCGAAATAAAAATGCAACACTCTGTCGATAAAAAACAACATGACCATTTTTGTGGTAAAAAAAACACAAAAAATAATCCACTAAAAAAATAAAATTAAACGATTTCAATGAATGTCTAAGAAAATAATTTGCATTTTTGTATTTTTTATCATTACAGTTAATTTGAGTGTGATCTTTAAATTTCGGTGAAATTAATTCTAAAACCCTATTGGTAGAATGCGAACCTTAACGCAACATGAATAAAAATGCAACACTTTGTCGAAAAAAAACAACACTTGGGTTTGGCGAATAGTGAATAGTGAATAGTGAATAGTGAATAGCGAATAGCGAATAGTGGAAATTTCACAGATATTCTAAATGAATGAGAATTTAATCACTTCTAAAACTTTGAATATCTAAACCTGCTAGGTTTTAAAAACCTGGCAAGTTTTATTATTAAATTCTCATTCCTAAATGATTTGCATACTTGATGCGGTTACAAATTGTGCTTTGTTATTGTTATCCGAGTCTCTTCTTACCTTTTTCGTTGCCATCGCCCTTTGTTATCTTGATACCACCATCCTCGCTGGGCCCTTTCTATCCACTGTTTTGCAAAGATAGCGCGAATTTGGTCTTTCCATTCCTGATGACCATTTGCTGTTGCAATTTGATAATACAAATTAAGACGATCTTGATTTTCTTCGTTTACCCAACTTTTGACTTTAGTACGCAATCTGAGTGGGACATCAGCAAGGCTACGCAGGGTAATTAAGGCATTATCAGTCAATCCTATTGCACCATTATCGTAAAAATGTTTTAGTTCTTGATGCCGATTTGCCATCTGTTTTTGCAAGGCTTGAATAGTGGGTGTGGAAATATCTAAATTGACACCGGCTTGTGCATTGGTGATAAAAAAATTCAACGAATTAGTTAACCAATATGATATTGGTTTGTGTATTTTTGATTCATTTTTGGGTTCTGATTTTTTATCTTCTTCTGTGGGTTTTGTTGAATCTGAGTCAGTTTCCTTTTGCTCTTTACCCCATACGTTGTCAATAATTTGATCAGCGGCTTTTTCAGCGGCAGCGGCTGGAAAATAAACATTAATTGTTACACAAGCTGTTAATAAAAAGCTAAATGCGAACAATAAAGAATATCTTATATTTAACATAAAAAAATTCCTTTGCCAAAATTTATTTTGGACTTCAAAACCGACATTCCGCACACCCTATGCAACTTATAGCGTTTTTGCGTTTAACGCGTTACAGCGTTATAGAATTTTTTATTTAATTATGAATAACTTAAACTAGATAAATTGTACTTTATTTAATCGGGAATTGCTATAAATTGATATTTAGATCATAAAATTTTTATTAATTATGTATATAAATTAAATATATACTTTTTTATTATACTTAAATAACGGCATGTGCGGAATGTCGGTTAACATAAATCATTAAAATATTTTATGGATATTTTTAGGGTAGATTTTAAAAACAATTGCATTAGAATAGCAAAAACTCAGGAGAACTTTTTGGTAATGCTAGGAAAGTAGTGATTAGAGGTTTTAAGAATCAAGCCCAAATTAAAGTGTAGACTCCAAAATCACTACTTTCCTAGCACTATCTAAAAATTAGTTACATCATCTGGAGGTATTTTTGAGTTAAAATATTT
>Ga0233403_10000063_pt1 | contig 43037 bp, 45 predicted proteins | sample Na_oxic_1_MG_FD_179866 | JGI IMG/M metagenome (GOLD analysis project Ga0233403, IMG submission 179866) | Seawater microbial communities from Saanich Inlet, British Columbia, Canada - Na_oxic_1_MG | ecosystem: Environmental > Aquatic > Marine > Inlet | place: Canada: British Columbia | collected...
CAAACATGATCTCTGTGTGCACCACGTTTTGTTCGGCACATTTACTTAGATATGCCCACATTAGTTGGTAAAAATCATCCTCATCTAGCAGTACATTCGCGCCTTGATAATACAAATCTAAAAAACTTTGTAAGTTATCAAACTCATACGCGGCAGTAATCGCCTCAACATTCGCAAACGGTAAGGGTATGTGATGTTTTTGCGCTAAATCCCACATTAATTGCGGCTCTAGTGTCCCTTCAATATGGACATGTAATTCTGCTTTTGGCAGTGCTTGGATCAATTCTTTTAGACTTTCACTCAACGGTTCACTTCCTTACAAATATTGCGCTAGCCACTGCTTAAATTGCGGTTTGGGTAAGGCACCAGACATGCGCGCGACTTCTTTACCGTGCTGAAAAATCATCAACGTCGGTATCGAACGAATTGTATAGCGACTAGCCGTTTGCTGCTGCTGTTCGGTATCTAACTTTATAAAGCACGCTTTAGTCGACATCTCGGCAGCAACGTCTTGGAAAGTAGGTGTAAATTGCTTACAAGGACCACACCAAGGCGCCCAAAAGTCAACAACCACCGGCAAACCATTGTCCGTCAGATAACGATTAAAGTTATAATCAGTCCCTTCGATTGGACGAATTGAGAGTACCATTTCACCGCACTTACCACATCGAGGCTCATCATTGAGCTTTTCTCTAGGTAAACGGTTTTTGGTACCGCAATGGGCACACACTATTTGTATTGGCATATCTGTCATAAAAAATCCTCAGAAAAATCGCCGCTGAATATCAACAATACCACAATGATGTGTGTTGTTATAAATCTAACGCCGCAAACTGACTCAAAGCTTGCATCGCCTCTATACCATACACCACTGAGGGCCCGCCCCCCATCAAAATTGCAACAGCAACCGTTTCGGCGACTTCTTCTTTACTCGCGCCTGCTTGCATCGCATCATGCACATGAAAAGAAATACACCCATCACACCTCACAGTAATGGCGATACCTAATGCAATGAGCTCTTTGGTTTTGCTATTTAACGCGCCTTCTCTCAGGCTAGATTCATGCAGAGCACCAAAGCCATGCATAACGTCGGGCATTGCTAGCCCAAGCTTATCCATCCAAGAATTAAGTTCTTGGTAATGATCTGGGAAATTTTTCATGAATACCTCACAAGAATAATCAATAAAATGTTGATAAATTGGCAATCGCAGATGTGCCGTATATAACAGACTTCATTATTAAAATTAGGTGCTATTGAGAGTTATTGAAAGTAGATCGTCACAAAGCTTGCGCTAGATCATGTTTATTTGCGGCTATCAATAACAAATAACAACAAACACTTGATAATGATAATCGTTATTATTTAGAATGAAGGCGCTTAATTCTGTCTTATCACTTATAGAGTAGTCACTAATGAAAAATACGTTTATCAACCAGACCTGCGCTTCGGTCGCTTTATTTTTTAGTGTTATCGGTATGAGCCAAGCGCTCAGTGATGGTAATGCTAGTGCCAATCATTTTCCATCTGTTGCATCAGCATCTGTTGCACAAGCACAATGTAACCTTGCCAAATATAACGCATCATTACAGGATATTATCAACCAACCTAAACTGACTGTCACAGATATGCTAAGTGTCCATGAGTTAACGTACACACTTGAGCAAGCCATACAACGACTTCAAGTGTCACTCGCTGACGTGGCAGAAGAATTAGAAAAAGTTCACAAAGCCTCAGAGCATTTAGACCCGAACGTCATCGTCAGTTCAGGACAAATCTATCAAGAAAAACTACAGGCTATTTTACAAAATGCTCAATGCCCGATAGACACAGTAAGTGCTAATTAAGTTGTCATTGCGACATAATTAGGCTGAGCTTGAATGCGAGCGAACCAGGCGTGAAGTGCAGGGTATCGCTCCAGACTCAGTTCAAAATGCCATCACTATCTTCATCGAGTGTCATATAAATACTAGGAGAATCCGGGGATGCATTATAAAACTTAATATACGTTTCCGTATCCGTTTCATCACTGCCACCACATGCTGATAATAAAACGATTGAACATAAGGCACTGATACTTTTTATGGTATTTATTATTGATTTTTTGCTGTCACTAGTGGAAATACTCTTGCTGGTAATTGAATACTGGGAACACACATGAGCGGTGTTGGTCATGTTGTTACATCTCCTAAATGCTATTGAAATCTCATTATGAGTGAATGATAGATCGATAACAGGCTAGAGAGTTCATAGCTTTACAATTCTTTACACTGCCCCCACAGGTTCTGCACAATTGCTCGATAAAAAGTCTACCTACAACTTTCCTTGGAGCGTTAAAGGTTAGGATTTGGGCTTCATCGAACGCCCAGGACTAGCTAATAACGGCTCTTCTGGCCAACGATGTTTCGGGTAACGTCCTTTCATATCCTTGCGTACATCAAAATACGAATTACGCCAAAAATGCGCTAAATCACTGGTGGTTTGCAGCGGTCTGCGTGCAGGAGATAACAACGTAAAGCACAACGGTACCTGTCCTTGCGCAAGCAAAGGAGAACTCAGTTGACCGAACATTTCTTGTAAAATTACGTGTACCGATGGCGCTTGATGCGCAGTGTAAGTAATCGTAACGTGTTGTCCGTTCGGCGTTGTATAATGAGTCGGTGCGTGAGATTCGAGGAATTGTTGTTGCTGATAATCTAAGATCGCCTTTAACAACGGTTTAAGTGCAAATGCTTGTAACTGACCTATCGATTTGATGTTGGCACAATAAGGAAACAACCACTCATCTAACGTATCGAGTAATGTCTGGTGTGAAAGCAACGGGATAGCGTCAGGACATAACTGAGCTAACCAATTGACTCTTTGTAGCCAGTTTTCACAGTGTTTATCCCATGCTAAAAAACCTAAACCTTGAGCTTGGATCACTTCTGCAAAACACGCTAAACGGTCTGCTTCGGGGATCGTAGTGATGGGTGTTTCTTGGATCACTATCTGTCCAATACAGGTTTGTTTACGCGCAATCAACTTGTTACTTTCAGGCGCGTAACGATAAGTATTGCGACTAATCACTTGCGGTAACGCTTGGATAACTGACAAGGTAATACTGACCGCCAAATACACGCGACCATCAGTGTTTTGCCCATCACAATCCACAACCACACACCAAGGCGATTGCGCTAAAGGTTCATCATTAAACATACTGACACCCCGACCATTGGCCAACGTAAACCCAATATGAGTACCCGAAATTGGATTGTTACCGTGTTTTTGACCTTGGCTATTGCGCCGTTTTGCAATGCGATCAGCAAAAGCCACAGCGCACAAACGTGAGACTTGATGGTCAATATCGACGAGCTGGGCAAGACTAGAGGGCAGCGACACAGCTGACTGATTAACATTATCACTGACTTGTACAGCCCGATACCACCGCTGCGCTAATTGCAGCACTTGAAACATGATTCCTCGGGTGGGCTTTTGCTGACTTTTTCCTGCTTGTCCTGATTCAATACAGCTCAACACTAAGCGGACTCGCGCAAGTAAATCGACACCGAACGAATAACGCGCAAAGGCAGGATCACGGCCAATATCTCGCTCTGATAATAGCGCGGCAATGACGCAAGCAAGTGCCTGAATACTAGGCGTTTTATCGTGTAATAACATCGCACCTAAACGAGGTTCAATGCCTAATGCCAATACTTGTTTTCCTTGTAGACTGATCTGTCCATTCGCTAACTGGGCACCTAAAGCTAGGTTTAGCGCATGCGCTTGCTCCACATGCGTGACAGGAGGCGCATCTAACCAATTTGCTTGTGTTGCGTCCAAAATACCCCACGCACTTAAATCCAATACCAAAGAGGACAAATCAGTTTGCATCACCGCTAACGGCGCAAAATCAGATAATGCATTATGCTGAGGCTCAGACCACAACCGTAAGCAATACCCTGCCTGCACACGACCGGCTCGCCCGGCACGTTGATCAGCTGATGACTTGGCAATGCGTTGGGAGACTAATTTTGATAAGCCGCTTTTCACATCAAACACTGAGACCTTTTCTAACCCCGTATCAATGACACAAGTGACATTCGGGATCGTCACACTGGTTTCTGCAATATTAGTGGCTAATATAATACGTTGACCTGTCGTACTAAGATCTGGGCGAATAATCGCTTCTTGTTGTGCTAATGGCATAGCCCCATACAATCCATGCAATGTAATCGATTGTGCATGTTGCTTAATGACAGGGGGTAACGCAGATAAACATTGTTGAATTGCCCCTTGGCTAGGTAAAAATACCAGTACATCACCACCCATGTCAGATAACACATTTGAATCGAACAGCACATGTGTCACAGCCTGAGTCACTTGTGCTGCAATATCACGATTAGACCAATGCTGAATGCCGCCACTATTACCGATACTATGATTTCTGCCCTTGGTTAATTGCAATTGCGGGGTAAAATACGCTATATCGACAGGATAACTACGACCGGGACATTCAAGTATTGGGGCAGCATCAAGATAAAGAGACACCGCTTGCGTATCCATTGTTGCCGACATGACCAACACCCGCAGATCATCACGTAAGCCTTGTTGCACCTCTTGGCAAAGTAATAATGCTAAATCCGCATGTAATGCCCGTTCATGAAATTCATCAAAGATCACCAGACCCACACCAGATAGTTCAGGATCAGCTTGTAAGCGACGAGTGAGTATTCCTTCAGTGATAACTTCTATACGAGTATGACGAGAACGCTTGCGCTCATTCCGGATCTGATAACCGACGGTTTGCCCTATAGACTCGCCGAGTTGCCGCGCTAAGTATTGTGCGATTGCTTTTACCGCGACCCGACGCGGTTCGAGGATCAATATCGTATCTGATTGATTCAACCACGGGGCGTTTAATAATGCCAACGGCACTTGGGTGGATTTGCCTGCGCCCGGTTGCGCAGCTAATATCACTGATGGGTATTCAGTTAGCAACGCATGCAGCTTAGGTAGTACAGAATGAATGGGTAACGTATCAATGCTCATACTCACAATGATACAGGAAATTACCGAACGTCCAATGTTAAAATATGGTGACGCTAAAGGCAGCCGAATTTTTGCGTAAAAATATGCCATTCAACATAGGGTAGTTTAAGCAGTATCTTTTCAAACAAATCGTTAACTTCCTTAAAAGGCAATGCTGTTTTGTTATCCCAAACAGGCAAAGACACACAACTCAATCCCAAACGATCCACCTCTACAACCAAGGCTTCAAGGCTTGCAGAGAGATTTTCTAATGTTAGTTCATCGTCCCAATGTTGTTTAACCACTGCATTGATAATGAAGTAAGGCCCCTGAGACGCCCCCTCGGTATTCTTAACCGACAAAATGTCTCCAATGTGCATAGAATGATTTGCACATGCCGCTTGATAAATTTGCTGGTTATACGAAAAATTAGCATTTACTTCAGCGAGTAAGCCAAATCTGGCCTCTCCATCACAATTAGTAGGAATGACGAGCGCACAAGACTTTTTGTTTTGAAATTCGCCAATTTGATAATGGATTTTGGCAGGTGAGTGCTCAGACTCTATCGACAATGGAAAGTTAAAAATATCTTGTTTCATGATAGTGCTCCATTTTTGCTGGTTAACTAACGTCATCTAAATTTAACGTTATATCTTGATCAACATTCATAGGAAACAAATGAGTGGCAACAACGACACAATGTTCAGCGGCGTAATCACTAATTAATGCATATATACACATTTGATTTTGACTATCTAATCCTTCAAAAGGTTCATCAATTAATAATACATCTGGTTGACGCAATAAAGCTCGAGCAAGGGCAAAACGTTTTATTTCACCACCCGATAACTGCCGAGCATTTCCACCAATCCAACTACTTAATTGATCGGTCAAGTTTGTCAAACCGACCGCACATAACACCTGCTGTAATTGCTCATTGGTAAGGGTTACATCCCCCATTCTTAAGTTATCTTCGATACTTGTAAATAATATTGTAGGATGCTGCTGGACTAATTGCCAATTATCATGAAAGCCGAATCGAGGGTAACGATCATTTAATTGACATAGCGCATGTTTAGGATACATTCCTTGCATAATCTCTAATAAACTTGACTTACCCGAGCCTGAAGAGCCGGTGATCCAAAGAGGAACACCCTTTCTTATTTGGATGTCTGGATATGTTTTTTGTCTATATGGCAAGCTAACTTTAGACCAGCGAATGGTTTGTATTCCATCCGCTAAGATTCCTGTGTCCTCAAACTTTCCATTGTCACTATCTGGCTTGAGTTGTACACCAGAGATATGTGTTAGGCGCTGTTGGCTTTGTTGAAAAGTTAATAACTCAGGTTGTGCTTGAAACCACACTAGCGCCCAATCTTGAGCGGCTAAAAACACAATAGAAGGAACGACCAATAAGGCATTGCCCAACATATTATCGGGTATGTGTGTTAGCGTATAAACTAACCCTGCACTTGTTAACACCAATAAAAACACAATCCCACGCTGAACCTGCCCTTGTACCTGAAAATAAACCTGCCAATATTGAACGGGATTAATCGTCGGTGTTTGAGCGTATAAATGCCATAAACTAGTGCTATTTAAGGTATGGTTGATATTATCTCGCAGGGCGGTTTGAGCGCTAACCAATGCCCTAACCACGCTATATGATTGCCATAATAGCATCGCCCATACTAGCGCTAGAGTGACCGCGAATCCGCCCCAAATTAGCGCGTCATGCGGGGTTAATACAATAATAATAATCTGACATAAAATCAGCCCTATCACCACAGAAGCATGCTGAACTAACCAATTCACCCACGCACCCGCTATGGATAACGTATCTTGTTCTAATTGGGTTTCGAGCTCTGCATTTCCGGTTAAAATGGTGTTTTTTAAGCGTGCAAACAATGCCGCTCGAGTTTGCCGTAGGCGCACAAATAAACGTTGATGTCCCCACCATAAGTGGCCATAACCAGAAGCAATACGGGTCAACGCTAACGCCCTAATAGCCACCGCAGGCAACATATAGTTGAACCCAACCGTTGCCGTTGCACAAGCAGCCAAAAACCAAGTTGCAAAAATAACCAATAGCAGGCCTGCGATCTGATGAATCACCCCAATACCAAAACTAAACCAAGGCTTGGTTAAACGCTTTGTCATAGGATTAATTCTCCACTTTCAGAAACCCGCCACTGCTCAGTGAACCATGTCGGCGGTAACCCTTTATGTGATACCCAGATGACATGTTTATGTGCAAACACGGTATGCATCAGCCCGCTTATCTCATTGTGTAGTTGTGCTGTTAAAAATGCCGTCGGCTCATCTAACAAGACAATATCTACATCCAACAACATAATGCGTGCCAATGCAATGCGCCGTGCCTCGCCTCCAGATAGTGGCGGATAGTCCCCCATTTCCGTCGCTAGCCCTTGTGGTTGTTGTAATAACCATTCTGCTAATCCGACTTGAGTCAGGACGTGAATAATCTCTGCAGTTGGGTATTCTCGATCAAGACAGACATTTTCACGAATTGATCCCGGTAAAATAACCGACTCTTGAGTGAGCATTGCCACTTTCAACTGCAAAGACGAAGGATCTCGTAACAGCAGCTCAAATATACCTTGTAATAAACGCGTCTTGCCTGCTCCAGATGGACCCGTCAACGCGATCCAATGTGGCTTAGGAGGTGTGCTTGTGGAGCTAACGAGTTCATCTAATCGCGCAATGGCTTGGTTGGCCACCTCAGTTGGAGCATACGTTAAATCAACTTCTAGCGCAGCACTCGCTGCGATTGCCGCTTCTTTTTGATGATATAACTGGCCAAGACGTTTGAGTTCGGCAAACAACAGCGGAACCACTAACAAAATGAACATCCCATCGACAAACTGAATACTGATCCCAAAATCGATTTCACCCAATAACGAAAAACCAATATAAACCGCGATAATTGCAATCGACAGGGTACTAAAAAAATCGAGCAATGAACTTGATACAAACGCTAGTGTCAGCACGTGCATCGTTTTAATATTATATGCTGTACTGGCTTGATCTAATATTTTGGCCTGCGCATCATGGTGCTTAAACTGAGCTAACAATTTACTATTTCGTAAGCGATCAGCAAACAATGTCCCCAGATCAGCCAACGCCTGGAAGTGAGCTTGATGGCGATGTGCCGTGCCTTTGCCAACCAATATCATAAACACAGGTAGTAGAGGAAGAGTAACGAGTAGCGCGATACCAATCAACCAATTAATCGCAGTAATAATTCCAATTACTAGTAATGGAATTAACGCTGAAAGCCATTTTTGCACGACAAAATCAAAGAGGTAATTAGCTACCGTAGGGATATGCTGTAACCATATTTGCTGCCAAGCATACATACTTTGGCTGCGGATCTGATGCTGGCTCGCTTGGGCGAGATCTTGACTGAGTTGTTGATGAATCGACTGTTGATAAGTCATCTTTAACTGAGTCCGTACCTGCGCCAATACAGCATAGGCGATGCACATACCAATACTGCTGACTAACAAGATTTTGAGAGTCTCAACACTCACAGGCTGACGCTGAATTAACAAGGCGGCAAAACTTTGAGCTAGCGCCCACAGCGCGCCTATTTTACATGCGATGTAAGCACATTGTAATAGCAAAACAATAAGCAAAGCGGGTCGTTGTTCCACGCTTTGCTTAACTAACCAGTCTTGAGACAACTTCATCAGGAGTTATTCTTTATCCATATTATCATTGGCTTCTAACCACATCGCATTAATAATACCAAATGAACATGCTAACAACACACCTAATATCCAAGCAAAATACCACATAATAACTCCTAATAAATTGTATGAGACTGATTGAGATCTTGAGTACTAATTCGACCTCGCATTACCCAAAAACCATATAATGTATAGCCCAATACAATCGGGACAAAAATACACGCAACAACAAACATAGTCTGCAACGTTAGCTCACTGGAGCTGGCATCCCACAATGTAAGACTGGCATTAGGCATATTGGCACTGGGTAAAATAAATGGAAATAATGAAAATCCAGCAGTCAATATTACCCCAGTGATCTGACTTGCGCTGCCCACAAACGCTAGCCATGCGTTACCTTGACGAGAGGCAAACCAGCACAGTAGACCACCGGCAAAGGCGATAATTGGTGCGCTGATCATCCAAGGGTACAGACTATAATTGTTTAGCCAAGCGCCACTTTCTATCACAACTGTTTTGTTAACAGGGTTAGACGTAGCACTACTATCAATGACAGAAGTAATCACCATACCATCAACACCCAATGCTAAATATACACCACTAATAGCAAATAACCCCATAGTTACCAAGGATAATTTTGCACTCACTGAACGCGCTTTGAGTTGTAAGTTATCTGTGGTTTTCATTTGTAACCACGCTGCACCATGAGTCAAGATCATACCAACAGACACTAAACCACTGAGCAAAGCAAACGGTGTTAATAATCCAAAAAATGAGCCGTGATACGTTGAACGCAATGTCTCATCCACCGAATATGGTACACCTAAAAACAAGTTGCCAAACGCGACTCCAAAAATAAGCGCGGGAATAAAACCACCGGCAAACAATGCCCAGTCCCATGATTTTCTCCAAGTCGGATTGCTTAATTTTCCGCGGTAATCAAAGCCTAACGGTCTCATCCACAACGCAATTAAGGTTATCGCTAAGGCAAGGTAAAAACCGGAAAATGCGGTGGCATATACCATTGGCCATGCAGCAAAAATAGCCCCTCCTGCAGTAATAAACCACACTTGATTACCATCCCAATGTGGCCCGATAGTGTTTATCATGACACGTCGCTCAGCATCGTCTTTGCCGACTAAGGTTAATAATGCGCCCACCCCTAAATCAAAGCCATCAGTTACCGCAAATCCGATTAAAAGCACACCGACTAACACCCACCATACGAGGCGTAAAAATTCATAATCAATCATTATTTAACTCCTTGAGGATCTAATGTAGGTGTCAACACGGGGGCTAACATTGCGGCTTCTTCGGCTTGTTGCTTGGCATAAGCTGAAGGACCCATTCGTGCAAATTTTTGCATGAGATAAAACGCGATAATAAACATCACTAAATAAAATGTTGAATAGCCAACTAATGTAAACACAACATCACCCACAGATAAATTCGATACTGATGCATGAACCGGCAAGATCTCAGCAATAGACCAAGGTTGACGCCCAAACTCAGCCACGAACCAACCCGCTTCTGAAGCGACCCAAGGCAGAGGTAATGCAAACAGAGCCGTTTTTAATAACCAACGAGGTTTAGGCGTTTGCTGTTTGGCACTGTAATAAAATGCTAAACCGAAAATCACGAGCATAGCAAACCCAGCTCCGACCATGATTCGGAAACTCCAAAACAGTGGTGCAACAGGCGGGATACTATAATCCACAGCTTGTTCTATATTTTCGGGTGATATGTTTTGTAACTTATCGGTAAATGGCTCCAATAACATGCCATACCCTAAGTATTCTTTGGTTTGCTCAAAGATCGCTTGCTCAGCTTCCGTGGCCGTACCGCTACGGATCTCATCTAGCAAGACATACGCTTTCGCGCCTTCGATGATTTTTTCGCGGTGAGTGTCGCGGATCTGATCGAGTCCTTTTACTTCTTCGTCCAAAGAACGAGTTGCAATCAAGCCTAACATCCACGGAATTTTCACCGCATAATCTACATGTTGTGTCTCGTCATTGGGTAACCCTACTAACGTAAAAGGAGCTGGTGCAGGTAATGTCTGATATTCGGCTTCAATTGCAGCGAGTTTCACTTTTTGTACGTCACCCATTTCATAGCCGCTTTCATCGCCTAATACGATAACGGATAAGGTGGCAGCTAAACCAAAGCTGGCAGCAATGGCAAACGAGCGTTTGGCAAATGCCACGTCAATATTTTTGAGTAAGTAATAACTCGAAATCGCCAATACAAACATCGCTCCTGTCACATAACCTGCGGAAACAGTATGGACAAATTTGACTTGCGCAACAGGGTTCATCACCACTTCCGCAAAACTAGTCATTTCCATACGCATGGATTCGTAGTTAAACTGTGAACCGACTGGATTTTGCATCCAACCGTTTGCAATCAAAATCCACAATGCAGAAAAATTAGATCCGATGGCCACTAACCATGTCGCCATTAAATGTTTTACTTTAGACATCCGATCCCAACCAAAGAAAAACAATCCGACAAAGGTAGACTCAAGGAAAAATGCCATTAAACCTTCAATAGCCAAAGGCGCACCAAAAATATCACCCACGTAATGTGAATAATAAGACCAGTTCATGCCAAATTGAAACTCCATGGTTAACCCAGTGGCGACACCGATAGCAAAGTTTATCCCAAACAACTTACCCCAAAACTTGGTCATTTGTTTGTAGACTTCTTTGCCTGTCATCACATATACCGATTCCATTATCGCGAGCATAAAGCTCAACCCTAACGTCAAAGGTACAAAAATAAAATGGAACATTGCAGTCATTGCAAACTGCCAACGCGATAGCTCTATCAGGGTTTCATTCATGGGATACTCTCTTGCTTGTGACTAAATTATAAAATTTGGTTCGCTATTGTTAGTTTAACTGCAACCTTTATGCCATCAAGCTAAACCCCTGTGTTTGTTGACCTGCATCAATTTAATCTTGTCTTTTAATTCATTTGGCGAAGCCTTTTATGTCATTCCTGACAAACTTCTTGCCATAAATGACAGGTGGAGTATGCTATGAGTATTATTTTCTTAGGTATGTCCCAATATGAATATTCCATTAGTTCAATCAATGATCAAAGCCATTGATAAACCAGCTATTTTTATTGATTTAAACTATTCGATACTCGCTGTTAATCAAGCGTATAGAGACACCTACAGTCAAGTAGTACAAACCGGTAAAAGTAAATGCTATGAAGTATCACATGGGCAATCAGTACCTTGCGATCAAGCCGGCGAGGAATGCCCTTTACAACAATGTAAAACAACCGGCAAGGTCAGCTCAGTCGTTCATATACATCAACTGCCCAAAGGGAAAAGTTATTGTGATATCGTGATGCGTCCCGTTGTTGATGATGACGGTATGACGATTGGGTATATTGAAATACTCGATAAAGTAGAATTTGCCAGTCATCAAGCATCGCCTAATGTCGATCCGAATACCATGATCGGACACTCTCCTGCTTTTAAGCAGCTGATTAATCAAATCAATCGCGTCGCACCGACTCAAGCCAATACCTTATTACTTGGCGAAACAGGTACGGGTAAAGAGCTAGTGGCACAAGCTATTCATCAATACAGTCAAACCAAAGATAAACCTATGGTGATAATCGAGTGCACGGGGATCACGGATAACTTATTTGAATCAGAGTTATTTGGACATGAAAAAGGGGCGTTTACTGGCGCGACGAGTGCAAAGAAAGGGCTGGTTGATTTGGCTGATGGCGGTACCTTGTTCTTTGACGAGATTGGTGATGTGCCTTTGAATATTCAAGTTAAATTATTACGCTTAATTGAAACCGGTACCTATCGTAGTGTCGGGGGGGTAAAACAAAAACACGCTAAATTTAGACTTATCTGCGCTACTCACAAACAGCTTCCTGAAATGGTTCAGGCGCAAACATTTAGAGCTGATTTATATTACCGTATCGCAACTTTCCCAATCCAGTTACCTCAACTACAATCGCGGGCAGAAGATATCCCTGAGCTAGCGAGATTGTTTTTGCAACAGATCGGCTTTAAACATAAATCATTTACCACAGCAGCAATGGCACAGTTAATCCAGTATTCCTTTCCAGGGAATATCCGTGAGTTAAAAAACATGGTGGAATACGCAGCGATCATGAGCCATGACCTGCTTATTGACACTGAACATTTGCCTTTATCGATGAAAAGTACTGGAGCGGATCTTGATAATACTGAACAACCAGTGATCCCTTTAGCCCAATTAGAGCCTAATTATTTGGCAAACGTCATCGCGCAATATCCTGGTAATATGAAGCAGCTCGCCCATGATCTGCAGATCAGTGAACGAACGCTATATCGAAAATGCAGTCAATATGAACTCAAATTAGAAAACTAAAAACTATCCGTAATAACACAAATACGCACATGGTTGTGCAATTTTGACATTAAACTCTACATTAGCAACCACATTAAACTCTGCCCCTTGAGCGATAGTCTGCCATGCATCAGAACCGGGTAACTGTACCGTCATTTTTCCGTGTACAACCACCATGCGCTCAGCTTGTGATGTACCAAACGTATATTCACCTGGAGCCATTACACCAGAACTGACCGGACCTTGCTCTGACTCAAAGCCAATAGACACAACATTGTTGTCAAAATAATGATTAATTTCCATGGGATTTCCTTAATAAATAAAAATGAATTGAAAAAATTGAGAATACATCACGTAGTTATTCAATTAAACGTGATTGAATTTGTTGCATAAATAGCGACTTAGCGGATTCTGGTAACGCTATATTTAATATGGAGTGCGAACTATATGCACACTCTTCTACGAGTCCATGATACTGCTCCACACAATGCCGAATATACTGTTCGTCTTTGAATGCTACAGCAACGCTAATATGGGAGAGTGGAATATAAGGTGTTGTCGCCAAGTTTTCAAGCACTAAGCCCGTCGCTTTACTATAAGCGCGCACTAATCCACCCGCGCCGAGTTTAACACCACCAAAATACCGGCTGATCACCACCATGACGTTACCTATTTCACCATGTTGTAATACGTTTAACATGGGCTTGCCAGCGGTACCACTTGGCTCACCATCATCATTGCACGCTAAGGTGATTGGTTGGCGCGGATCACCAATCAAATATGCCCAACAATGGTGACGAGCATCAGGGTAGATAGCTTGTTGCTGTGCCAAAACTTGCATGGCTTGTTCACGGGAGTTCGCTGTATCTGCGAAAGCGTGAAATAAACTCTTTTTTTCTTCGTAGGTATGAGCATGGCCTGAACTAGGGAAATGGTAGGTCATGTTAGATTCACTTATTGGTTTAGCTTGATTCCTGTTATCCTAGTATATATGAATAAATCCTCGCGACGCTACTGTACTCAATGCCATTATCCTCAAACGACTTGCATCTGTGAGCACATCACGGTGCTTAACTGTCCAGTTCAGATCACTGTGTTACAAGATAGCAGCGAGGTCAATCATGCTAAAAACACAGTGCGCTTATTACAACTTGCGATCCCGACAACACAGGTTATCGTTATCAATGAAGGTATGATATTAAGCGAAGCGATGCTTGACGATGCCGTGATCATTTATCCTTGTGATCACGCCTCGCCGCTCGAGCTACGTACTAGCCAGGCTTCAGATAAACTACCTCAATTACCTAAGCATATTATCTTGCTAGACGGGAGTTGGCGTAAAACACATAAAATTTGGATGCAATACCCACAATTACATGCAATCCCAGCATTAACATTTACGCAAGCTGCGGCGACACAATATCGCATTCGCAAGGCTAATAAACCTAATAGTATGTCGACCTTAGAAGCCTGTGCATATACGTTGGAACAGTTATATGACATGGATTGTAACGCATTACATCAGCTACTCGCTGCGATGCAAGGTCACTGGGAAAGGTTTGCCTTACCGATAGCAGATGATTAAACAGATATAATCAATCGACAGCCGTGACTTTATATCCTTTATCACGTAATAGCTGAACGACAGAATCACTTCCAACAAGATGCCCTGCACCTACTGCAAAAAAATCCGTACCTGATTTGGCTAGTTCTTGCTCTATAATCGCTACCCACTTTAGATTTCGTTGCGTGAATATCAAATCATAAATCTGTGGATAAAGGGTTTTAGTTTCTTGAATCAACAAGCTATCTAATTGCGATAAGTCACCTTTGCTCCAAGCATTAGCAATATCCCTTAGTAATTCAGCGCCATCTTGCGTATCGTCCAAAGTACTTTCTAAAAACATTGCTTGCTGGGCATCACTCATAGTACTAAACAAGGTAATTTGAAAACTTGCCGTTTCTAACCCTTTCACTGTCTTGTTTTGGGTCATAGGGCGTAAAACCGCTTCCACCCCATTTTCAGCGGACCAACCATTGCGTTGTAATTCAATATTCATAATGGTCAATGCCAATAACCAAGGTTGCATTGTTTGTACTTGTGTTAACGCAATATTGTTCACAGCCAGATATGCCGTCAATTTTTTGAGTAATCCAGGGGCAAGAGAATCACCCAACGAACCAGCTTGATAACCATGTTTGGCTAGCAATGTACTCATATTTTGTTGATCAAGCTCATCAGGGATCACCTCGAACCAGACTTCTTGGGCATTATTGATAACGCGCTTGAGCTCGGGAGTTTGCCATTGCATTTTTTCCGGGAGTAAATGCACCGTAGGATAAAGTGTAACGGTACTGTCATTATCAGTGATTTGCCACATCTTAGGAGCAGCTTGAGTGAGTGCTGAAAACAAGACTCCACAAGTTAAAAACGGCAGTATGAGAAAGGTTGCTAGGATCTGACGCGTGTTATTATTCATGATTAATACTATCCATAGTTATTGCTTTTCATATTGATTACTTATTATAGCTGGATGCTGCGACATTCATTAATAAATGCACGATAAAAATTAATGGCGCTTGGCGGCGGCGTTAAGTCGTAGGTGCGTATGACTCGAAAAAAACGCGCCACATATGCACATTGATTTTTAGGAGGCAGCCATTGCTCTGGGCCTTTTGCGCCTTTTTGTCGATTTAAACTCGCTTCTACAGACAACAAGTTTACCGGATCATTAGCAAAAACGATGCGTTGTTCACGCGTCCATTGTGCTGCCCCATTGAACCACGCCCATTTGAGAGGAACAAGATGATCAATATCAATACTGGTAGGATCTTGAATGACTTTATTAGTAAATACAGAGATCCAACGACCTGCAGTTATATGACACTGCTTGTTTGAGCGAAAACGGACAGGGGCAGTCGATTGTGCATTCAAGACTTCCATACGTGTATTCTGACAATCTTTATCACTATCAATCCAGCCAGCCCCAAATTCACTGCGAGCATAGACAGATTGTGCATACGCACTATCAATTGATGCGGAGATGACACAGCCTACTAAGATTATGCTAAATAAAATGAATACGAATGAAGTCTTTTTGATTATTGACACAATGTGTTTAAGCTAGTGAATTATCACCAGATAATAGCATGGTTATCGATAACTATGGCATACTTGCATGAGTGTTATCACTGTCTGTAAGATCAGAAAGCACAAACATATCACTTAAATTAAGACGTCAAAAATCACTCAGTCGGATATACACTTTCCTATGAATAATCAGTTCGTAAACGATATATTATTTCGCCACTTTACGACGCAGGCGATACATAAAACGCATACAATCCAACGTTTGTGGAGTGGTTACGGAGAAATTGCTAAATATCAGGTTGGTAAGCAATCACTAATTGTTAAGCATATTGATTTAGGCTATGCCAATAAGCACAATATCCAACATCCAAGAGGTTGGCATAGTGATTTTGGCCATAAACGTAAATTATCTTCGTATCGCAATGAAATGCGTTTTTATCAACAATTAGCGCCGCTTACCTCGTCAGAATGCAGAGTGCCAAAGCTATATGTCAGCCAAGATGAATCTCAACAACTGGTACTAGTAATGGAAGATTTAGATGCACAAGGATTTCCCCTACGCTATGAAGATGCGCCGATATTGACTAATATAGAAGAGACAAGCATCACCTTAGCCAGACTCAGTCCCGTCGCTGCAAGTGTGATTAAATGGTTAGCGAATTTTCATGCTCAATTTATGCAAGCGCCGTCGAGTAAACCGATTGATATCTCCGGGCAATGGCCGCAAGGCTCTTATTGGCATTTAGCAACTCGGCCAGATGAATATGCCAAAATGCCTGACTCGCCACTAAAAAAAGCTGCTAATAATCTCGATCAACAATTACGCAGTGCCTCATTTCAGACGTTAATTCATGGTGATGCAAAGATTGCTAATTTTTGTTTTAGCAAAAAAAATGGGGAAATTGCAGCCGTTGATTTTCAATATTGTGGACAAGGTGTCGGTATTGTCGATGTGGTGTATTTTCTCGGAAGTGCGTTTTCTTCACCAGTACTCACTAAATTTGCTCCATTGATGTTAGAAAATTATTTCGCTCATATCCGACATTCCTTAAATGACCGATTTGAGCAAGTTCAGTTAATGCGTCTAGAGCAAGAGTGGCGTGCCTTGTACCCCGTTGCATGGGCTGATTTTGAGCGGTTTTTAAGTGGTTGGTCACCTAATCATTACAAACTTCACACGTATTCTCGTACACAAACCACTTTAGCTATTCCGCCATATTGAGTTATAATTGAACAGTGTGTTAGATAATGCTGTACAAGGATTAAATAGTTATGGCGAGTAATAATGTGTATTTCAAGTTTTTGCATTTGGCGCAAGCTGTGCAAAAGCTCCCATCGTTTCCGGAGTTAGATTCGGTCGAAGAGCGCTTAATAAATGTGTGCGCCAGCGTGTGGTACAGTGACATGAAAGTTTCTGTAACGGAAATTGCCAATATGTTACCAGGTACCTCTGAGCGAACCAGTCATCGACGGATAAAGTCGTTACTGGCTAAAAATATGATCGTACTGAAAAACGACGACAAAGATAAACGCGTCAAGTACATCATGCCGACCCAGCTTGCTGATAAATACTTTAAGAAAATGGAAGATTGTTTGCAATTAGCGTGTCGCTAAACAATGCATATCGATTTATCACAACTAAGTAGCAGTGGCGTTTATCATTTAATGACGCAAACGATTATTCCTCGGCCTATCGCATGGGTGCTTAGCCGCAACGAGGATGATTCTCACAACCTTGCTCCTTTTTCCTATTTCAATGCGGTTTGTAGCGATCCACCCTTGATGATGTTATCTATGGGTAAAAAGCCTGACGGTTCAGCCAAAGATACGGTAACCAACTTACAGGTTGGAACTGAATGTATTGTCCATATAGCTAATGCAGCACAAGCTGAAACAGTCACTCAAACCGCCGCGAGCATGGCTTACGGCGAAAGTGAAATCACTGCAAATAACATTGAGTTAATAGACCATCAAGGCTGGCCACTCCCGCGTATCAAAGAGTGCCCGATAGCTTATCATTGCAAAGTCCATAGCACGCAAGAGATCGGTAATACGCCACAACAGCTCGTATTTGTCGAAGCGTTATCTTTGTATGTCGATGATAGGGCTGTAGTGTCTAGTGAAATAGAAGTACAAAAGGGGCGTGTAACCATAAATGCCCTTGCAATTAACCCTCTGGCGCGACTAGGCGCGGCGCAATATGCTGATTTGGGATCGGTGTTTAGTAAGGTGAGGCCGGAATAGTAATTCAGGTTATGTATTAGCTTGAGGCCAATTGATAATCCATGATTAAGCTCTCTAGTGGAATATTTAATTGAGCATGTAAATTGCGGATCATACTCATACTTAATTTTCGTTTACGATTCAACACTTCAGATACTCGACTACGTTGCCCAAAAATTGGGACTAAATCTGCAGCGGCTAAACCTTGTTGTTCCATGCGAAATTTAATCGCCTCGATAGGGTCAGGTGAGTCGAATAGCCTGCGACTTTTAGTATTTGACATAAATTTTAGTACAACAGCCTATTTGCCAATGCTTTTTGCAGTGATTGCTTTTCATGTAAGATCATCACAATAATAATAGTCTTTTGTTTTGCGTCGTTTATTTGAATTTTGTAAATCAGTTTGAAAGGTTTACAGATATGCTGTCTATAAATATTGCCTAAGTATGGACCTATCAATGGATGATTTTTTCCAATTTCTGGTTGGGCAGATATTAATGCAAAGGCACTCTGTAAATCGTTAAGGGTTTTATCAATTGAAGCTTTATTTACCACGGATAAATAAAAATCACTAATTTGCTGAATATCTTTTACCGCAGAATCAGTCAAACGTACTTCGCACATTGTCATCATTATTTTGCTAAACGTTTTTTAATATCATTAATAACATCCTCTGCATTGACTGTTGCATCTTTAACGATGTCTTGCTCGCTCTGCGCAATCATCTTCAACATAGCCAACATATCTTGAGTTTGCTCATATTCATGAACCGACTGAACCACCATAGCTGGTTCACCGTTTTGTGTGATCACGTAATGCTCGCCTTCTTCTCTCAACTCATTAGCAATACTAGATGCATGTGATTTTAAATAGCTGATCGGCTTGGTGTTTGTCAGTAAACTCATAAGTAACTATCTTTAATAAATGTTAAACTAAATATAGACTAAATTCAGTCTTATGCAAATGTACATTTAACTCATCACACTAATTACCAGATTACGCGACCCACCATGATCACGATGCTCACCTAGGTAAATCCCTTGCCACGTACCTAATGCTAAGCGACCGTTCATAATAGGTATCGTCACACTCGAGCCATATAACGAGGCTTTTATGTGTGCCGGCATGTCGTCATCGCCTTCATAGGTATGAATAAAATATGGTTCGCGCTCAGGAGCAAGTTTGTTGCTATAGGATTCTAAATCAACACGCACACTTGGGTCTGCATTTTCATTAATCGTCAACGATGCACTAGTGTGTTGTATAAATACTTGCAACATACCATCTAGCGGTAACCTTCCTAGATTTTCCTCACAAGCACGTTCAATCTCATCAGTAATAATGTGAAAACCTCGATTAAATCTAGGTAACGTAAGTTGGATGTGAGTAATCATAAATATCTTCCAAATCAATGTATTATGAGCTTACAATATCAGTCTTTGTGTTCCTGTGACAATATACTCTGTCATTATTTTATAAGTACTAGAGAGCTTGCGACAACATGCTTAATTCAACCACAGACCCTTCACCTTCCATCAATCCGACTTTTATTGGCGTGCTCGCGATCGCCATGTGGGCTGCCTTAGCATTACTAAGTGTATTAACGGAGTCACTTTCGCCATTTTTATTATTGGCGTTATGTTTTTTTATATCTGGATTACTTGTTTTAATTAAGCGCGCTTGCAATCGCGAACCCTTACTCTCCCTCCCTGCACTAACTAAAATGCAATGGCTAGTCGGCGTGGGTGGGTTATTTGGGTTTCATTTTTTTTACTTTATGGCTATCCGTCACGCCCCGCCCATACAAGTTAGTTTAGTATGTTACTTATGGCCGTTATTGCTGGCGTTATATGTCTCAGCAAAGGGTAATCGCTGGCTTACTTTACTGGGTGCAAGCCTCGGATTTATGGGTGCCGGAGTAGTCATTACTGATGGCGCTTTATTTAACGTTGCTAATAGCTTTGCCAGTAACGATGCCGTTGGGTATGGCTATGCATTAGTTGCTGCGCTAATTTGGTCAAGTTATTCGTGGTACATGGGTAAAAGTAACAATAATGTCGAAGATATTGGTTGGATGAGTATGGCTGTCGCCATTTTAGCGTTTATCTGTCATTTACTTTTAGAGCCTAGCTCCTTATCAACACTAACGCAATTAGATGGCATAACCCTTTTAGCCATTCTATTACTTGGTTTAGGCCCCGTCGGTGGGGCTTTTTATCTATGGGACATTGGCATGAAGTTTGGCAAGCAATCTTGGCTAGCCTCATTGAGTTTTGCTACACCCGTTTTATCGACAATGCTACTTGCGTTGTTTGGTATCGGGACACTCAGTATCAATGTATTGATTGCACTAGCCTTGATTATGGTAGGCGCAGGTATATGTAACATTAAGCGTGATTAGTTTTACTTCACGGCAAATCAAACCACAAGGCTTCTATGTTTGTCTTTGCTAACAACGCTACTTTTTCATGTTGCCCTAACGCAAACGCATCACCCGCTGTAAACACTTCGCCTGCAGCTGACAACTCTCCTTTCACTATATGTAAATAGCCATGACGTTCGGCGTTAGCTAGTGTTAACTCTTCATCTTTCACCATGCGCAGTTGATATAAACTTGCATCTTGGTTCATCGTTAAACTGCCTTCGTGTCCATCTGGGGTCACTAAAGGCGTAAATGTTCCTTTGGACTGTATTGTCATTTGTCCATAAGCAGGAACCACACCTTTTTTATTTGGTTGGATCCATATTTGTAAAAAATTAGTTTCAATAGCATTCGAAGGATTAAATTCTGAATGGCGTATACCGCGTCCGGCACTCATTATTTGTACATCCCCTGCAGGTATAATTGCTTCGTTTCCTTCACTGTCTTTATGTGCAACAGCACCACTGACTACATACGAAATAATCTCCATATCCTTGTGACCATGAGTAGCAAAACCTTTCCCCGGTTGTACAATATCGTCATTAATGACTCGTAATGCTGATATCCCCATATATTCTGGATCATGGTATTCGCCAAACGAAAATGTATGATGGCTGTGTAACCAACCTAAATCAACTACTCCGCGATCGTGTGATTTTCTAATAAATTGCATATCATTTACCTTGTTAAACATTGCTTTAAACGATGAGTAAAATGATAGACAACAACTTAATAGAATTAAATATCTTAAAATCGGCGATAACAATATAATTAATCGAACGTTTTTTTTAATGATGTGTGTTCAAGCGTGTATGTATATTAATACTGCTTCAACCTCTCCACCAATACATAGTTTACTGGCACTAACAGCAGTGTAATAAACGTTGCAAACAGGATCCCAAAGCCTAACGATACCGCCATAGGAATTAAAAACTGTGCCTGTGTTGATTTTTCAAATAACAACGGCATTAACCCTATAAACGTAGTCAACGATGTCAACATAACAGGTCTAAAACGCTTTGCGCCTGCAGTCGTCGCCGCTTCATATAGAGGTATACCTTGAGCGCGTTTTTGATTGATATAATCAACTAAAACCAGTGAATCATTGACTACCACACCTATTAAAGCAAGCATTCCAAGCAAGCTAAATATTGTTAAATTCATGCCCATTAACCAGTGACCGACAACGGCACCAATCATACCAAACGGGATTACACTCATCACAATCAATGGCTGAATGTAAGATTTAAAGGGAATAGCCAGTAAACAATAAATAATAAAGAACACAAAAATCAACGCCCAACCTAACGAACCAAACGATTCACGTTGCTCTCGCGCCTCCCCTTCTAAACTATATTTAACATTCGGGTATTGTTGTAACAATTCATCCAAGTAACCATTAATATCGTCTTGTAATACGGTCATATTGGTATTGGTTTTATCTACATCAGCAGTGATACTGACGGTTCTAAAACGATTCACACGGTAAATAGTAGACGGACTTTGACCCGGTATTAATGTTGCCACATGGGATAAAGGTACTTTAGCACCGTTTGGTGTCTCGATTAAAATGGCTTGTAATGTCGCAATTGTACTACGCTCAGATAACGGTAGACGAACCATTACTCTGACATCATCACTCCCTCTTTGAACCCGTTGTACTTGAGAGCCATAAAAGGCATTACGGATCTGTGACGATACCGAAGTACGGCTCAAACCTAAGACTTTTCCCGCCTCTGTCAGTTCAATCTGCAATTCTTCTTTTCCATCGGACAAACTATCAGCTATTTCAAACACGGTTGGGTAAGTAGCCAAGCGCGCCTTTACTTTATCCGCCACGTTATTCAAGGTGCTAAGCGATTTTGCACTGAGTTGAATATCTATGGGATCGGACGAACGGCCAATCTCAGCACGAAACGTCAACAGCTCAGCCCCAGGGATCACACCGATCATTTGTCGCCACTCTTTCACCAAATCGGTTGAGGTAACAGAAGATGCGCGTTGTTCTGGAGGAATAATTTCAAACCTAACATCACCAACATTCGTTGTGCCACCACGCCCTCCGGTTGATGCCAAAATATTCGTAATCACCCTTTCACCGGTTATTTCATCAACGTACTTTTCTTGCAACGCCAACGCTTTATCCGTCATATTAGTGATTAGCACATTGGTTACTTCGAAAGGTGTGCCCGTGGGCATTGTTAAATTTGCTCGGACGGTTTCGCTCGGGATCCTCGGGAAAAACACAAACTTGGTCCATCCGCTTGAAATCAAAGCAATGATAATTACAAAGACACCAATAAACATGCTCAATGTTGCAAACTTATTACGCAATGCTTTTGCTAAAAGAGGCTGATAATAGGTCAATATGCTGCGTTCAAACCCATCAGCAAAGCCCTGCTGAAACTTTTCAAATCGGTTCATTGATGTTTTTTGATTGCGCAGTTTGATATTTTTAAGATGCGCCGGTAATACAAATTTAGATTCAATCAAAGAGAGTAACAGTACGGGGATCACCACGTAGGGTATTTGCGCAAATATCGGACCTCGATTACCCTCGATAAAGGCCAGCGGTAAAAACGCAGCGACCGTCGTTAATATCCCGAACGTAACTGGTGTAGCAACCTCTTGTGTCCCTTTTATCGCTGCCTCTTCGCCACTAGTTGCATCTTTGAGGTGAGTATAAATGTTTTCTCCAGTAACAATCGCATCATCTACAACAATACCCAGTACTAATATAAATCCGAAAAGACTCATAATGTTAATCGTTACACCCATAAATGGCATAAAAATAAACGCACCCAAAAAGCACACAGGGATCCCCAAAAAGACCCAGAAGGCGATAGACGGACGTAAAAATAATGTCAATAACAACAGTACTAACGCCCCTCCTTGCATTGCATTAGTGGTCAACGTTGAAATACGGTTTTTTACAATTTCAGAATCATCATCCCAATAAGACAGGACAAAACCTTGAGGTAGCGTTGCTTGTTTATTTTCGATATACGCTTTAACTTTATCAGCAACATCAATCGCGCTTTGTTGGCCAATGCGATACACCTCTAGAAAGGCCGCCTTTTGACCATTAAAACGAGTACGCACTGGACTTTCTTCAAATCCATCAGTGATATTAGCTATATCTTTTAAGCGTACCACAGACCCATCCGTATTGGTGATAATAGGGATATTGTTAAACTCGTCTTTGTGATAAGCCTGACCTTTAGTGCGCAATAATACATCACCACCGGATGTTTTAAGATTACCGGCCGACACATCCGCACTAAAAGTATTGATAATTTGTGACACTTCACTAATAGTGAGGTTGAACTGTTGTAACTTTGCTTGTGAGATTTCTATCGCAATTTCGTAGTCCCTGACACCATCCATGTCGACTTGTGTTATCCCATTGATAAGTAACAACTCATCACGGATCTGTTCAGCGTATTCTTTAATTTCAATTTCACTGTACGGCGCAGCGATCGACACGGCAATAACTTCTCTACGGCGCTGTGCTAAAGCAATAACCGGTTTTTCCGCATCGACTGGAAAGGTATTAATAGCATCGACTCGACTTTTTACATCGGCTAATATTTCTCTTGCGTCATAACCACTTTCAACCTCAATACTAACACTAGCGTAACCTTCGGCTGAGCGGCTGGTGATTTCTTTGATTCCTTCGAGATCCTGTATAGATTCTTCTATACGAATAGTTACTCCCTGTTCTACATCTTCTGGCGCACCGCCTCGTAAACTCACACTAACCGAGATAGTTTCAGATTCAAATGTTGGAAACACTTCTAATGGTATTTGCGTCGATAAGCTAAAAAGACCGCTGATTAAAATGGTGATCATTAGCAAATTAGCCGCTACTGCATTACGAGTAAACCATGCAATCATTAGTTTTGTCCTAAAATTTGTACGCGAGTCCCGGAGCTAACTTGACCAAGCGGAGTCGTGACCAATAAATCATTTTCTGATAACCCTGCACTGATAACGGCATCTTGACCGTTTTGCCAGCGTATCGTAATCGATTTACGTTGAAGGACTTCATCTTGCACAATAAATACATAACTACCTTGATATATCGCATTATTAGGTATCACGATAACATCACTAAGGGTCTTACCTTTCAGTTGCGCTGTAACGTATTGTCCAATCTTTATAGGCATATCTGGGTTGGTTTGTAGGCTGAACGGATCGTCTATCTGTGCAACGACATAAAGTTGCTGAGTACTTGAATCAATCGAGCCTTCAGTTCTAACGATTTTAGCTTGCCATTGTTGTTGACCTAATAGATCAGAGTATAGTAGTACTGGTGTATTGGTAATGACTGCCGTATTTTTACGGTATTCTTTGGGTAGTTCGATCAATGCTAAGTCATTGTTATTTATGGGTAATCGCACTTCAACAACATCACTTGCATAGATACTAGCGATAGCTGAATTTGTACTAACTACTTGTCCTAAATCAGCTTCAGTAGACAATATACGTCCATCAAATGGTGCGATGACACTGGTGCGTTCGAGACTTAGATTGGCTATTTGTAATTGTGCTTGAGCAGACAACAATGCAGCTTTAGCTGCTTTTAATTGTGGCTCCCGTAATACTAATGAACTTGGTTGAGACCCATCACCTAATCTTTCCCAGTTGCGCTTAGCAAGCGCTGATTGTGCTTGCTCTTCCATTAAACTTTGTTCCGCTAATAACACATTGGCCGTTGCGATATTGGCTTGAGCTTTATAATCACGCTCATCAATTTTTACTAATACGTCGCCTTTTTCAAAAAAACCACCATCGCGAAATTGTTCATTAACCGAAACGATTTGACCTGCTGATTGCGCGACTAATGTACTTTGAACTTGAGGAGTGACCGTACCAAAGCTTTCAAGTAATACACCATAATCCTGTATTACCAATTGTTGGACTTCAACTACAACCGGTGACGCCTTAGTTGGCGCTCCGCGTTTGGTCTGTGGCGGGTTTGCAGTTATTGCGAATACTACCACTACACAAACAACTATAATGGAAATCGGAAGGATGAGTTTTTTATATCTGTTCATTGATCATATCACTTGTATAAGTCTCGCCGTTAAAACTGCTACCCAGGGCGAAATGGAGTTGGATTCGATTGATAAATAATTGGCTTTGTATTGTTATCAAGGAACTTTGTGCATCAACCGATCGAGTTTGAGCATCTAACACAGTCGTGTAAGTTACTAAGCCTTTTAGGTATTGTTCAAAGGCGAGTGATTCTGCAATTAATGCATTTTCTTTCGCATTTGCGACACTTGTATATTGTTGTACTAAGGTTTGTTCTTTGAATAACGCCCGCTCTACATCTGCAAAACTGTCATACACCGCTTGGATGTAATCTAATTCCGCTTGTTGTTTTGTATACAGAGCAATATCCTCATTAGCCTTTAAAGTCCCAGCATCAAACAATGGTGCACTGATACCTGCTATGAGTGACCACACTAAATCAGTCGAAAGGATATCTTTGAATGTATCTGAATTTTTACCCACATTTGCATTTAGGGTAAAACTAGGAAAACGTTGTTTATGTGCTACAGCTAAATTAGCATCGGCACTCAGTAAATCTAACCAAGCAGATTGTAAAGTCGGTTTTTGCAATATCACCTCAGAAGGTAATACTGAGACATCTTTTCGATTGATATCTGGTAAAGAAGTATCTAAATTTAATACTTCAGATGCTACGTTACCACTTGGATATTGGCCAAGTAAGCGCTGCAACTCACTCAATAGCGTTACTTTAGTTGCGCGTTGCGCTGCTATTTTAGCAAGATTGGAATTATGCTCATTACGTGCAAGATAGACATCTAATGCTTCATTTAATCCACTTTTGTAACCTATCTCTATAATATTGAGATTTTCTTTAGAAGTTGCACTACGTTGTTCATAAAGTTGTAATAATTGATGTGCTTGAATAGCATTTGCATATTGGCTCATTACTTCAACAACGAGGAGTTGTCGCGCCTCTTCAAATTGCGCACTTGTTGACAGTACACGATACAAATTGGATTGTTGCTGAGCGTTGAGTTTACCCCAAAGGTCAATTTCATATTGACTAGATAACTCAATACTAGCGCTGTTATTGATACTCGTTGCGGAGCGGTCACGACGCGCATCAATTCCTAACGTTATCATCGGAAATAATGCTGCTTCAGCGATTGATAGTCGTCTTTTTTGGATTTGAACTGATAATCCGAGTTGTTGCAAAGACTGATTATTACTTATTGCTGTGTCAATTAGTGTGACTAATTGCGCGTTTGCATATTGTTGATACCAGCCTTTGTATCCAGTATCACTATTTCCATTATCTTTATTGGATTTAACTGGTAATTGTTGCCAAGAACCTTGATCTAATGACAAACGGCTATCAGGATTAATATTTGATGTTTGCGCACAAGCAGTAATGCCAGTAACGAGCAAAAGGATTGAGATTATTCGCACTAATGCCTCCATTTCATCCTTGAATTTTACTGTTATGTAGTAAAAGTTGCTAGTAGCTTTACAGATCCTTTACAGAGGGAATGTATTTATTGATTATTTAATACAAAAAAACCCAGCAAAAGCTGGGTTTTTAATAACTGACTATAACTAGAAAATTAGCCGCGTAATTGCTTAATTAAGCGTAATTGCGCTAATGCTTCTTCAAGTTGTAATGTTGCAGCACTATGGTCAAAATCAGCACTTGGATTCGCAATCATCTCTTCAGCATGACGTTTAGCTTCTTCAGCACCACTTTCATCCAAATCATCAGCACGGATAGCCGTATCTGCTAACACAGTCACTGTGTTAGGTTGAATTTCAAGGGTACCACCAGCAATGTAGATAAACTCTTCTTTGCCGTTTTGGACCAAACGTACCATACCAGGACGAATGTTAGTTAGTAATGGGGCATGACCAGGATGAATACCTAGCTCACCTTCACTACCAGTAACCTGAATCGCTTCAACATCACCAGAAAAAATCGCTTCTTCTGCACTTACCACGTCAAGACGTACGGTAACTTCTGCCATGTGACCTCCTATATTAGGGTATTGTGTAGCATGGAGCTAAAGCCTTAGGCTTTAGCTTTTTCCAATGCTTCGTCAATAGAACCAACCATATAGAACGCTTGCTCTGGCATGTCATCGTAATCACCTGCAAGAATGCCTTTAAAGCCACTAATAGTATCTTTAAGAGACACGTACTTACCTGGAGAACCAGTAAATACTTCAGCAACGAAGAACGGCTGTGATAAGAAACGCTGGATCTTACGTGCGCGTGTTACCACTTGCTTATCTTCTTCAGATAATTCGTCCATACCAAGGATGGCGATGATATCTTTAAGCTCTTTATAACGTTGTAGTACTGATTGAACACCACGAGCAGTATCATAATGCTCTTGACCAATTACTAATGGGTCAAGTTGACGTGACGTTGAATCTAGTGGATCAACCGCTGGGTAGATACCCAATGACGCGATATCACGAGACAATACAACAGTTGCATCTAAGTGAGCAAAGGTTGTTGCAGGCGATGGATCGGTCAAATCATCCGCAGGTACATATACCGCTTGGATTGAGGTGATTGAACCCGCTTTAGTTGACGTAATACGCTCTTGTAATACACCCATTTCTTCAGCTAGTGTAGGCTGATAACCTACCGCTGATGGCATACGACCAAGTAGTGCAGATACTTCGGTTCCCGCTAGGGTATAACGATAAATATTATCAACGAAGAATAATACATCACGACCTTCATCACGGAATTTCTCCGCCATGGTTAGGCCTGTTAATGCTACACGTAAACGGTTTCCAGGAGGCTCATTCATCTGACCGTATACTAACGATACTTTATCAAGTACGTTAGAATCGTTCATTTCGTGATAGAAATCGTTACCTTCACGAGTACGCTCACCTACACCAGCAAATACTGAGTAACCGCTGTGCTCGATCGCGATGTTACGAATTAATTCCATCATGTTTACAGTTTTACCAACACCAGCACCACCGAACAATCCAACTTTACCACCTTTAGCAAACGGGCATACCAAGTCGATAACTTTGATACCTGTTTCTAGTAGTTCAACTGAACTTGATTGTTCTTCGTAGCTTGGCGCTTCACGGTGAATAGACATACGCTCTTCTTCACCGATTGGACCTGCTTCGTCGATTGGATTACCTAATACATCCATGATACGACCTAAGGTCTTAGTACCTACTGGTACTTGGATTGGTGCATTGGTATTCATCACTGCTAAACCACGGCATAAACCATCTGTAGTACCTAGTGCGATACTACGGACAACTCCGCCACCTAATTGCTGTTGCACTTCAAGGGTTAACCCTTCTAAGCCACCTTCGGTCACTTTTAGTGCGTCATAAACACGTGGTACTGAATCTTGTGGAAATTCGATATCCACAACAGCACCAATGATTTGGACGACCTTACCTTGACTCATAATTTGTCCTCTATATACCTTATTAAACCTTTGCCTACACCGCTGCCGCGCCGCCAACAATCTCACTAATTTCTTGTGTGATCGCCGCTTGACGTGCTTTGTTGTATACCAGTTGCAATTCGTCGATTAAGTTACCGGCATTATCTGTTGCCGCCTTCATCGCTACCATTCTCGCTGCTTGCTCAGAAGCTACGTTTTCAACAACGCCTTGATATACCTGTGATTCGATATAACGCACCATTAATGTTTCCAAAATTTCTCTTGGATCCGGCTCGTATATATAATCCCAGCGGTGTTGTACGCTTTCGTTTTCTGATTTAGGCAAAGGTAACAATTGATTGATCACCGGCTCTTGAACCATAGTGCTCGCAAAATGGTTGAATACCAAGTTAACCTGATCAAGCTCGCCCTTGTCGTATGCATCAAGCATGACTCGAACAACCCCAACCACATCACTTACCGATGGTTTATCACCTAGTCCTGATTCTGCAGCTAGTACAGAACCACCAAAACGTGAGAAGAACCCAACCGCTTTTGAACCTAATGCTGCAAATGCAACCTCAACTCCATTATCGCGTTGTGCCTTTACATCTTTTGCTACTTTCTTGAATAAGTTGGAGTTAAGACCCCCACATAATCCACGATCCGTAGAAATAACGATATAACCTACACGTTTGACCTCGCGCGCTTCCATATATGGATGGCGATATTCGAGGTTACCATTGGCAATGTGACCAATCACTTTTAGCATGTTTTGTGCATATGGACGGCCAGAAGCCATTCGGTTTTGCGCCTTTCTAATTTTAGACGCAGCCATCATTTCCATCGCACTGGTAATCTTTTGAGTATTTTTAATACTCCCAATCTTACCTTTAATTTCTTTACCGCTAGCCATGACTATTTCTCCGATTACCTAACGAAACGCTCTAGTAAGTTACCCTACTAGAGCTCATTGATTACCATGATTGTGTATTTACAAACTTGGTTAAAGCATCGTTAAGCTGCTTTTCAATGTCGCCGTTATAGTTACCAGTCTCATTGATAGTCGCGACTAACTCAGCATGCTCAGCACCCATATATGAGTGTAAAGATGCTTCGAAATCTAGGACTTTATTCAATTCAACATTTTTCAAGAAACCTTTCTCAATCGCGAACAATGATAATGCCATATCAGCAACCGATAACGGTGCATATTGGTTTTGCTTCATTAGTTCGGTTGCGCGCTCACCATGCTCTAATTGAGCACGTGTTGCGTCATCAAGGTCAGATGCAAACTGCGAGAATGCCGCAAGTTCACGATACTGTGCTAGGGCTAGACGAATACCGCCACCTAGTTTCTTGATAATCTTAGTTTGCGCAGCACCACCAACACGTGATACTGAAATACCGGCGTTAACCGCTGGGCGAATACCCGCGTTGAACAAGTCAGTTTCTAGGAAGATCTGACCATCGGTAATCGAGATTACGTTAGTTGGTACGAATGCAGATACGTCACCTGCTTGCGTTTCGATGATAGGTAGAGCAGTTAATGAACCTGTTTTACCTTTAACTTCACCGTTTGTGTATTTTTCAACATAATCAGCGTTAACACGAGCAGCACGCTCAAGTAAACGTGAATGAAGATAGAATACGTCACCAGGGTATGCTTCACGACCAGGAGGACGTTTAAGAAGCAATGATACTTGACGATACGCTACAGCTTGCTTAGATAAGTCATCATATACGATTAACGCATCTTCACCGCGGTCACGGAAGTATTCACCCATAGTACAACCAGAGTAAGCTGATAAGTACTGCAATGCTGCAGACTCAGATGCTGATGCTGCCACTACGATAGTGTTAGCAAGGGCACCGTGCTCTTCTAGTTTGCGTACAACGTTAGCAATAGTAGAGGCTTTTTGGCCAATCGCTACGTATACGCATTTAATACCTGTATTTTTTTGGCTGATAATGGCATCGATTGCAAGTGCAGTTTTACCCGTCTGACGGTCACCGATGACTAGCTCACGCTGGCCACGACCGATTGGGATCATCGCATCAACAGACTTATAGCCTGTTTGTACTGGTTGATCAACTGACTGACGTTCGATAACACCTGGTGCGATTTTTTCTACTGGCTCAAAACCAGCAGCGTCGATCGCGCCTTTACCATCAATTGGCTCACCTAGTGTGTTTACAACACGACCTAGTAGACCTGGGCCTACTGGTACTTCTAAGATACGACCAGTTGATTGTACTTTATTACCTTCTTGAAGATCCTGGTATGGACCCATAACTACTGCACCAACAGAATCTCGTTCTAAGTTAAGTGCGATAGCGTAGCGGCCACCAGGAAGCTCGATCATTTCTCCTTGCATTACGTCGGCTAAGCCAGTAATGCGGATGATACCGTCGGTTACACCAACAATGGTACCTTCGTTTCGAGCTTCACTTACTACTTCAAACTTCTCAATGCGTTGCTTGATCAGTTCTGCAATTTCAGTGGAATTAAGTTGCATGCTCTTATCCCCGTTATGCTTGTAACGCGTCTGCTAGACGGTTTAATTTAGTATGTATGGAACCATCGATAACTGTGTCACCGGCTTTGATTACTAAGCCAGCTACAATTGCCTTGTCCACGTTACAAATCAGATTTACTTTGCGTGACAAACGTTTTTCTAGCGCTGCACCGATGCTGGTTTGTTGTGCTTTGGTAAGTTTGATAGCAGATGTAACATCTACTTCAATTTCTTTATCAAAGTCAGCTTTATACTGATTAAACAACGTTGCCACATCAGGTAGTGCTGATAAGCGTTTGTTTTCTGCCAAAACCTTAATCAAGTTTTGGCCGTTTTCGTCGATTTGTTCACCGCAAACACCGATAAATATCTCAGCTAGCTTGTCAGCAGAGTAGGCACCTTTCAACACTTGTTTGATTGATGCGTCCTGTGCAACAGCGCCAGCGAATACCAGCATTTCTTGCCATTGGGCGACGGTTTGTTTCTCGACCGCGAAATCAAAAGCCGCTTTGGCGTAAGGGCGAGCAACGGTAGTCAATTCAGACATGGCTCATTCTCCCTTATAGCTCGTCGACAAGTTTTGCAACAATGTCGGCTTGCGCATCTTTATCGATTTCACGTGCTAATATTTTTTCAGCACCCGCAATAGCTAAAGCAGATACTTGCTTACGCAAATCTTCTTTGGCACGATTACGTTCAGCGTCAATCTCAGCATAACCCTGAGCAATGATTTTCTCACGCTCTGAATGGCCACGTTGCGTTTCTTCGTCAACTAAGACGTTTGCACGCTTTTTGGCTTGCTCGATAATGTCCGCTGCTTGCGCTTTGGCTTCTTTAAGTTGTTCAGCAGCTTGTGCTTGAGCAACCGCTAGATCTTTTTCAGCTTGGTCAGAAGCTTCAAGCCCATCGGCTATCATCTTTTGACGCTCTTCAATTGCGCCTAGTAGTGGTGGCCACACGAACTTCATGCAGAACCATACAAAAACAGCAAATGCGATTGCTTGACCTATTAGAGTGGCGTTAATGTTCACGTCGACTCCTCCTATTTAATGTTCGCTAAACTTTCGGGTTTAATAAAATTAAGCACCAACCGCGAACAATAGGTAAAGAGCGATACCAACACCGATCATCGCGATAGCATCAATAAGACCTGCTACGATGAACATTTTAACTTGCAATTGTGGTGCAAGTTCTGGTTGGCGAGCAGCAGATTCTAAGAATTTACCACCTAAAAGACCGAAACCAATAGCGGTACCTAGGGCACCCATTCCGATTAGTAGAGCAACTGCGATATATAACATTTTATGTCTCCGAGTTTTCGTAGTTAAAGTTTAAAGTTAAAGTTAAAAAAAACTATTAATGGTCTTCGTGTGCCAAGCTTAAGTACACGATGGTCAACATCATGAAAATAAACGCTTGTAACGGAAGAACCAAAATATGGAATACAGCCCAAGGGAAATGCAGTGGTAACTGCCATAAACCAAGAGTTGCGATTAGAATAAATATTAATTCACTGGCGTATAAGTTACCGAACAAACGCAAGGCAAGTGATAACGGACGAGCGATTAAAGTTACTGATTCTAAAATGAAGTTGACCGGGATAAATGCCCAATGGTTAAACGGTTGTAATGTTAATTCCTTAACGAAACCGCTGATGCCTTTAATCTTAATTGAGTAGTAGATAATTAAGAAGAATACACCCAGTGCTAAAGCAAAGGTCAAGTTTAAATCTGTCGTTGGTACCGCTTTCATGTATACGTCATGCGGGTCCATACCAAATGCACTAGAACCTATGAATCCAGCGATGCTTGGTAAAATATCTACCGGCACTAGATCCATCAAGTTCATTAACAATACCCATACAAATATGGTTAATGCTAATGGTGCGATAAGAGCATTTTTACCGTGAAAGGTCTCTTTGACGTTTGAGTTAACAAACTCAATCGTCATTTCGATAAATGCTTGTCCTTTAGTAGGTACACCCGTTGTCGCTTTGCGCGCAGCGTTGGTGAAAACCCATAAGAAAAGAACACCTAAACCAATTGACCACAGAAGTGTGTCGATGTGCCATGACCAGAAACCTGCATCGCTACAAGCTTTGTTGAATGCAATACCATTTTCGGTAGTACACATGACAGCATTGGTTAAATGGTGTTGGATATATTCAGTAGTAGTATATTCAGATGCCATTGTAGAACCCACGTTTAATTAGAAATTGTTTTTTGGCACTTGCTCAACCAAATAATAGCTATGGTGTGCGTCGCCGTAGTGATCGCAAATCCAATTAACATAAACACTGGTTGTAGTAGTGTTAATTGATATGCAAGCACAAATAATATGATTGTCATTGCCAATTTTAATTTTGAGCCTTGGCTAAAGCTCTTCATTACCAATTCTTTTTTGGTAGCGCCGGCAAACCGGAACGCGAAAAATGCGAAAACTATGCTAGGTAACACGCTAACACAAGCGCCAATAAAGTATGAAATGCCAGCATCAGTGTTAAATATTACTAGGAAAAGTAACGAAAAAATAGCCATTACATAGAGCTGAATCAGTAATGTTTTTCGGGCCAGTACTTTACCTTTACTAACCATTGAATGCATTACTCTAACTCTCTTACTTTATATCCTAACTTTAGCGGATGGAAGTATACTGAGACTGTGGATTATTTCAACTAATAAAGATCAATGATAATTATGATGCTGTGCATACATTCTAATGATAATACACTGTAATTAGGTGCTCTAGCCCTTTAAATCCCTAGATAGCGATAAAGTAGTAGATCCAAAGTCGTAAACATTTCCGACCAAACTAATGTGTTTTTCTTACTTGAAAAAGCCTAAGATGCCGTCTAATTGATCTAAATCCGCAAAATCGATGACGACTTTACCTTTGCCTTGTTTATTAGCATTGATTTTTACCTGAGCACCAATTTTTTCGGCTAAATCAGTTTGCAGTTGTGCCACATCAGGATCAACTTTTTTGGGTGGGACTTGTGTCGGTGGATTTAGTAATTTGCGTACATAGTTTTCAGTTTCACGAACACTTAGCCCTTTGCCAGCTACATGTTTACCCGCTTCAACTTGCATATCATCTGATAACGCAAGTAATGTTCGAGCATGACCCATTTCAATATCACCATACTCAAGCAGTTTTTTAACTTCGTCCGTCAATGAATTTAAGCGTAACAAATTTGTCACTGTTGTACGTGATTTGCCCACGGCTTGTGCTACTTCTTGATGGGTTAATTCAAATTCTTTCATCAGGCGATCAAGTGCTTGTGCTTCTTCCATCGCGTTGAGATCTTCGCGTTGAATATTCTCAATTAACGCAATGGCAACAGCTGCTTCATCTGGCACTTCTTTGATTAAACAAGGTACTTCATGTAATTTTGCCATTTGAGATGCACGCCATCGACGTTCACCCGCAATAATTTCGTACTTGTTTTCACCTATACTGCGAACTACTATTGGTTGAATAATACCTTGGGCTTGAATTGACGTTGATAATTCTTCAAGGGCTTCAGGTGACATATCTTTTCGCGGTTGATATTTACCCGGTTGTAAAAATTCAATTGGAATATGACGTAATGTGCCGTCAAGGGAAACTGAACTTGGCTGACCATCAGAAGTAACTTCATCAGGGGCAGTAGCGCGCGAAGAGGTTAACAACGCATCTAATCCTCTACCTAACCCTTTACTTTTTCCAGCCATTTTATGTTAATTCCTATGCAATTTTTTGTGTAGCGACAGTATCTTTTCGACGAAGAATTTCTCCAGCTAATGCTAGATAAGCTTTGGCACCGGTTGAAGATTTATCATAATACATCGCAGGTGTGCCATAACTTGGTGCTTCTGCTAAACGAACGTTGCGTGGGATCACCGTGCGATATACTAATTTTCCAAAATGTCGTTTTAGTTGTTCTGAGACATCATTGGCTAATCGATTGCGCGGATCGTACATGGTTCTCAAAATTCCTTCAATGCATAAATCTTTGTTTACCACTGACGCTAACTTTTCAATTGTGCCCATTAATTCAGTTAAGCCTTCCAACGCATAATACTCACATTGCATAGGAACGATCACCGAATCAGCAGCGGCTAACGCATTCACTGTCAATTGTGACAGCGAAGGCGGGCAATCAATAAAAATAAAATCATAATCATCACGAACCGAATCAAGTGCATTGCGCAAGCGAACTTCTCGAGCATACAGTTCCATTAATTTAACTTCGGCCGCGGTATTATCAGAATTGCCCGCAATCAAATGATATTTCCCACTGGTTTCTGTGATAATCACTTCTTTGGCAGGTTTATCTTCAATCAATAATTCATAACACGTATTTTCTACATCGTGTTTTGACACGCCACTGGCGGTCGTTGCATTTCCTTGCGGGTCAAGATCAATCAATAAAACCCGACGTTTAGTTGCAGCCATTGATGCCGCGACATTCACTGTCGATGTGGTTTTACCTACTCCACCTTTTTGATTCGCTATTGCAATAATTTTAGCCACGCGGCATTCTCTTTTATCTGATTAAACAGTTGATTTAATTCTGATCAAGTGACGATCACCAATCAGTTGCGGTACATGAAGTTGTACGGATTCAGTGAGTACATAACCAGCCGGCATATCGGTCAATTCGTTTTCTGGGTATTGCCCTTTTAACGCTAAAAACTCACCGTTAGTATTTACCAAATGACCGCACCAGTGCAACATATCTTTTATACTTGCAAATGCACGCGATATCACACCGTCGAAACCATGCGGGTCCGTGTATTCTTCTACCCGTGATTGCACTGGCAAAATATTACTCAATTTTAACCCATATGCAACTTGTTGCATAAATCTTACGCGTTTTCCTAATGAATCTAACAACACAAATTCGTAATCAGGATGCATAATAGCCAATGGAATACCGGGTAATCCAGGTCCGGTACCCACATCGATAAAGCGTTTTCCTTTCAGGAGCGGCGCGACCACTATAGAATCTAAAATATGCTTAACCAACATATCATCAATCTGACGAATAGAGGTCAAGTTATACGCTTTGTTCCACTTGTGCATCATCTCGATGTACATCACCAATTGCTGTTGCTGCAAATCTGACACATCCAAATCGGTTTTACTGATCAAAAATTGTAATTTTTGTACCAATTGTTGGTCGTTTGCTTGTAATACTTGTGACTGTTGAGTCATTTACTGCGCCTTATTTTTTTTGCAAAAATCTATGCAGACTTACGCAGCATGTTATGTTTTTTCAAATATACCAATAGCAATGAAATCGCTGCAGGCGTGATCCCTGAAATACGTGAAGCTTTACCTAATGTTTCTGGACGAGCATCGGTTAATTTTGCCACCACTTCATTGGATAATCCTGAAATTTGCGAATAATCAAATTCTGGTGGTAACAAAGTCATTTCATGACGTTGGGTTTTAGCTATTTCTTCTTTTTGGCGTTCAATGTAACCGGCATACTTAATTTGTATTTCAACTTGTTCGGCCGCTTGCATGTGCGTTAAGCCTGGACCTAAACTTTCTATTTCCATTAATTTGGCATAAGTCATTTCTGGTCTGCGGATCATTTCTTCCAGTGAATGTTCACGGTTAATTGCATTTTTTAACATTGGATTTAACACAGGCACCGCTTCGTGGTTAGGATGGATCCATTGACCTTTCAAGCGCTGTCTTTCTAATTCAATTAATTCTAATTTTTCGTTAAATGCAGCCCAACGCGCATCATCTACTAATCCAATTTCACGACCTAACGGCGTTAAACGCATATCTGCGTTGTCTTCACGTAGCAATAATCGATATTCTGCGCGAGATGTGAACATGCGATACGGTTCTTTGGTACCCATAGTTGCTAAATCATCAATCAACACGCCGATGTATGCTTGATCTCTACGTAAACTGATCGCTTCTTTATCTTGAGTTTGTAATGCAGCATTAGCACCGGCAATTAATCCTTGTGCACCAGCTTCTTCATAACCAGTAGTACCATTGATTTGCCCAGCAAAAAATAATCCACCAATAAACTTGGTTTCTAAGGATTGTTTTAAGTCTCTCGGATCAAAAAAGTCATATTCAATCGCATATCCAGGACGAATGATGTGAGCACTTTCAAATCCTTTAATGGAACGTACCAAATCAAACTGTACATCAAATGGCAATGACGTTGAAATACCATTGGGATAGATTTCTATTGAGTTTAACCCTTCAGGCTCAACAAATATTTGATGCGAGTCTTTATCGGCAAAACGATTAATTTTATCTTCAATACTTGGGCAATAACGTGGCCCAATGCCTTCAATGACTCCGGTGTACATGGGTGAACGGTCTAATCCACCACGAATTATCTCATGTGTACGTTCATTGGTATGTGTGATGTAGCATGGAATTTGTCGAGGATGTTGAGCGACATTGCCCATGAATGAAAATACTGGCAAAGGTGTATCACCTGGTTGCGGTTGCATCACATCATAATTTAACGTTCGGGCATCTAAACGGGCAGGGGTGCCTGTTTTTAAACGATCAACTCTAAATGGTAATGCGCGTAAGCGCTCAGCGAGTGCTATTGATGGTGGATCGCCGGCTCTGCCACCTTTATAATTCTCTAATCCTATGTGAATTGTACCACCGAGGAAAGTACCCACTGTGATGACGACAGTTTTTGCTTTAAATTTTAAACCCATTTGTGTTACCACACCAGTAACACGGTCTTGTTCAACGATAATATCATCACAAGATTGTTGGAAAATGGTCAAGTTTTCTTGATGCTCAAGCATATTTCGTACGGCATTTCGATATAAGCTTCGATCAGCTTGTGCGCGCGTAGCGCGCACCGCGGGGCCTTTCGACGCATTCAGCGTTCGAAATTGGATCCCAGCTAAATCAATAGCATGTGCCATAGCACCACCAAGTGCATCTATTTCTTTGACTAAATGTCCTTTTCCAATCCCACCAATGGCAGGATTACAAGACATTTGTCCTAACGTATCCATGTTATGCGTTAACAATAACGTTTGCGCACCCATGCGGGCAGCAGCAAGCGCAGCTTCGGTGCCGGCATGACCACCACCTACTACAATGACATCGTATGCTTTTTCGTAAAACATGTAACTTGACCTATAAAATTTGACGTTTGCATTTTAGCTGATTTGCTAGAAAGTTAACAATGCTTTGTGAAAAGCATCTCCTCTAATATATATAAGCTTTTAAATAGAGTATAGATTATTACTATTATTATTAAGGGTGGTGTTTTCTGTGTGTAAGGCATTTTTTTCTATATAAATTATAAACTTACAGCGATCATAACTGTCCTTAAGCAGCGTTTGTAAGTGCGTATAGCTTGTGTATAACATGCCTAGTTATCCACAAGGCATATTTGAAGAAAAGTTATGATCTTAATATACAGTAGTTGAACTCAAGTTATTTGTGTAGTTATCCACATATATGTATATGCTTTGATCAACTTGTGGGTAAATATGTATATCTACATTAAGTTATTGATATTATTGTTTTTTCGTATTTTAACACTACCACCTGATGTGTGTAATATTAGTTTTGGACCACCACCATTAATTTTGCCCTCAATTTTGCGTTTACTGATCTCACCATTGACTAAAAAATCAGATGATACTCGACCACCAGAAGTACTAGCCTTTAGATCTACTCGGATTTGAGCAGGTAAAGTGGCCTCAATACTGCCTCCAGACGTTTTTAATTCTGTATTCTGAGTAATTTGTTGTGCAAACGTGGCTTTAATACTCCCTCCTGAGGTTTTAGCGCTCAGTTCACCCTGAACTTCACCTACTTTAATGCTGCCTCCAGAAGTATATAGCAGGACGTTACCATTGATATTACCTGCCTTAATGGTGCCACCGGATGTTTTTGCTTGTACGTCGCCGCTGATATTACCGAGGTCAATGCTGCCACCAGATGTGTGTATATCGACATTTCCGATTAAATCTTCTATACGTAAACTGCCACCAGCGGTGCTCAGTTGCACATTATATTTACTTGGCACTGTTATATTGAAACTAACGCGCAATTGTTTGCTCCAGCGCCAGTTGTTATTTTTGTTATAGCGATCACCGATAATTTGTAGATTTCCATTTTTAGGAATAAATTCAACACTAAAATCATCTTGATCTTGTCCATCTATTTCAACTTTTACCAAAATAGTAGGATTATTATGAGTAGTTACGTTAATTTTTCCGGCATCAGTTTTGACTTGTAAACCGCCACCAGGCGAAGCTGAAAAGCTTTCTTGTAACGTTTTGGCATGAATAGAGAAGCTAATTGTTGCCGAAATAAAGATAAATAGGGTGAGTGTTAGAGTGAGCGGTAGGTTAAACAGCTGGTTAACAAAGGCTGTAGTAGTAGCCCATTGCTTGCGTTGAAGTAGTTTCATAATGACTTTCCTGTTGTATTGATTGATTTTGTATCAGTCTTAACAGTGTAGTCGCAAGCAATGGGTAAAAGGTTGTAAAAAGCGTAAGCAAATATGTTTATTTTATACTTTCATCTTTAATATCAATAGTTTGTAAAACTACATTATTGTTAATAGTAACAATGCTAGCAGTATGATTATGGGTATCTACATGTAAACAAATCACATCTTCAGCTAATTGCCACTGCAAGCTAAGTACCTTTTCATCAAGTGTAATGGTAAATTCACCATTAAATGCTGGATGGCTATTACGTAATTGTATCAAGGTTTTCATTGCAGCAAAAAATGGTGTAGCCAATGCATTTTGCAAAATGGTTTCATCTAAGTAAGGTCTATTAATATCACGACCTACTTGTGATTTGGCTAACAAAGGCATGTCATTGTTTAGGCCTAACACCCCTGTATAATAGACTTGAGGGATCCCAGGCGCAAAAAATTGAATTGCTCTTGCCAACAAATAATCTTGTTTGTTATTCCCTAATGCATCGAGATACGTGCAGTTAACCTGGTATAAATCGACGTTACTTGCCGCAGCGCCTGTAGCTTTTTTGCTTTCATCTTGTGAATTACGGTGAATTGATTCGACTAAGTTATCTATTTGTTCATGCGTTAACAAGCCTGGCTTATCGCCTTCAGGTCCTATATCAACAATACCAATACCATCGTGTGTGTCTAATACTGTGACACAATTACGTGGTGCGATACTCAACCAATCATACAATGCTTGAGGATCGTTGTTAAACAAAGTGTGCAGTACCAAAGGCGGTAATGCAAAATCATAAACAGCTTCGCAACGTTTGGCTATTTCTATTTGAGTTTTGTAATACGAGTGTATTTCTACTAAACAATTCATACCACGAGAGTTAGCCTTAGCTGATAGTGCATTGATAAAATCAAATGTATCATCCAGCATAAAGCAATTAGTCCCGGCTTTTTTAATTGCATATCCAGCTGCATCAAGGCGTATTAGTTTGATATTGTTTTGTTCAAATGTATCTAGAATACGGTCTAAGTAGGCTTGGCCTTGTTCACCAGTAACATCGATATCAATTTGATTGGAAGTAAAAGTCGTCCACACATTCATTACTTCGCCTGTGGCACAGGTCATAGGAGTAAAACAAGGAGTAGGGCGCGGGCGGTAAATTTTATCTATATCTGCCTGTGACGCCTCACTGCCAAATACTTTTTCTTTGGTCATGATCAAGTCAAAATAGGGAGATTGTGAACCTTTTGCTAATACATCTTGAAAAACTAAAGATTGCGCAGACACATGGTTGACGATCAAATCTGCCATAATATCGTGAGTAGCCCCAATAGAAGCAATGTCTGCCCAAGTACCAATACGTGCATCAACTTCAGTATGGTCGATGGGATCAAATCCAGCATCTTCGCCATCAATTGGGTTGAAAAAAGGTAATAGGTGAACGCCACCAAACAGACCTGCAAATTCGTTTGTAAGCAGTGTATCGAGTTTATCCAATCCGCCATTAGCAAGGCGATCTACATAGGTGATAAGTTGAACTTGATTTTTTAGTGACATTTTGTAACCTTTAATTTGATACTTAATCGATTAAGCTATATGATATAGTTTACATCGTATTTACATAAATACAATACAAAAATTTTAAATAGGAGCGTTACATGGCTATTATTTCATTCGGTGAGGCATTAATTGATTTATTACCTTCAGATACTAATCCATCACACTGTATTAAATGTGCTGGTGGTGCCCCTGCTAATGTAGCTGTAGGCGTGGCTAAATTAGGACAAAAAAGTGTTTTTATTGGCACTTTAAGCACCGATGCGATGGGACAGTTATTAAGATCTGAATTAGAAGGTGTAGATGTCGATCTTGTATTTAGTCCTGTATCTGAAAATTCAACTGCCTTAGTTTTAGTTAGTTTGGATAACAGCGGTGAGCGTTCTTTTCAGTTTTATCGTCATAATACTGCAGATTTAGATTTTACTGCAGAGTCGTTAACAGCCTATCCATTTACTTCTGGCGATATTATTCATTTGTGCTCGAATACGTCTACATTACCAGCTAATCATAATGCAACGTTATTAGGGTTAATGGCAATCCAAAAAACGGGTGCGTTAATCAGTCTTGATGTCAATCTACGAGAAAACCTGTGGCCAGTAGAACAAGTCCAGTATTTACCAGAGAGAGTAGGTGACTTGATGATATTGGCTGATATTTTGAAATTTAGTAAAGAAGAATATGCCCATTTAGAAACTGTTATTCCTAATTTTACAACAATCATTAATGATAGTGTTGCCAATGGTGCGGTGATTTTGATTACCGATGGCGCTAATCCTATTACGGTGATCAATAAATCAGTGAATGATCTTCATATCACACCTTACATGCCGCAAAAAGTAGTGGATACCACTGGTGCAGGTGATGGATTTATTAGTGGTTTTTTAAGTTACTGTACAATGCATGATATCAGCTCAACTCAGTCCTTTGATGCTGATACATTGATTAAAGCAGTTAAGTTTGCGAGTCAAATTGGGGCTAAAACTTGTGAAAAGAAAGGCGCATTTAACGCCTTACCCCACTTAAATGAATTGTAATATAGGCACTAATAGAGTGTTTTAAACAACTACTTATATAAGTCCTGCCCTGGTCGGTAACCACCTTGAGGTCGATTAGTATAGTTACTATGTGTGGGAGCTTGCGCAGGGGGTTGTGGATAAGTTTGACCTGCATTTTTAGGTACACCAGCAGAGTGCTGCACCGGAGTGCTAGTAATCGCTTCTGGGCCAAGTTGTTCTCGACGACTAGGGCCG